>Ga0272441_10013928_pt1 | contig 11495 bp, 12 predicted proteins | sample SSMProp6N_FD_193582 | JGI IMG/M metagenome (GOLD analysis project Ga0272441, IMG submission 193582) | Marine sediment archaeal communities from Little Sippewissett salt marsh, Falmouth, MA, United States - SSM-Prop-6N | ecosystem: Environmental > Aquatic > Marine > Wetlands > Sediment ... | reverse complement strand
TTGCACGCGTGCTAAGAAAAAAATTGTGTTGCTAACGCCTGGAAACTGTTGATGCGACAGGGCAACGGTGGCTCTGATTACAACAGGAACAAATAAATACCTGTAAACGCAGCCATTATAAGTGTAGCTGAAAAGTGTAGCTCTACTTGCGTGCTGTTTCTGCTGCACTCTGAAATCCCTGCCTCAGATGTTCCCGCCTCAAAGCATACCTTTCCTTACTAATCCTAATGGCATACTCCCGTAACTGTGTTCCAAAGATTTTCTCAGTGAACAATATCGTTTCAAACGCTTCGGCATAAACAAAGTTGAACAGCCTCTGAAACCGCCACCTTACCCCTTGCCTTGTCATATGAAAAGTATTGTGGATCTTTTCTCCGTAAGTCCCTTTAAGCACCATATAACTCGGCCTGCCTGTCTTCAGCTCAACCCATAAGTCATTTGACTCCATCAATTTTTTAAGATCCTCCAAAAAGGTTTTATCCTTTTCCGTTAACTTCATGCTTAACCACCATAACATCCTGACCTTCTTGCCAAATATCAACAACCCCTATGTGGGCTAAGAATATAACAGCGATAAACCGCCAGATCAGGTCTTTTCGTGCATTTTCGTGCAGTGGCGGTATTTGCACTAGGCTTAAAGGAAAATCGTCAATATGGGCTTGTATATGTGTCTCATAGCATTTCAAATCAAATTCATCGCGTGATTCTACTGCAAAGTCATCGGCCAGTTCTGCGGTGAGTCCATTTATAGCTTCCAACAAGCCAGGTACACTATTAAGATCAGCCATATCCAGCGGCAAAGCGGCTGTTCTAGTCTCTGCCAGCATCTGCTTTACACGTTCCCGTTGCTCTTTCTTACGCTGTCTTGATTCAGCTACTTTTTGCCTAAAATAATCGGAATCAAACGCTAAGCCACTAAATACAAATCTTGATCTGATATCAGCACCGCAATCCCGGCACTGATACCTGCAAACTCGCAATTCTGGCACGCCCCCGCAATTTAGACACCTCTCGAACCTTACCGTGGGATCCAACTCCATTTGACACGAAGTACAACGGCACCTGCTCTCAGCTAACATCACCAGCGAACCATTACAGTTCGGACAGCGGTAGCCAAGCAGCATGACACTGAAAAAAAACTTCCGGGCTTTTTGGATTAAAGTCTCTACTGCCTGGGCCATCTCATAGGCAATGGTTACGATATTCATGGATTGACAGCTTCCAATAGTATTGGCTTTTGGTTCTTGGGCGTAAACTTCCGTTTGCATTTTTTACAGAGCCTTATCTGCCGCAATCCCATAGTCTTGGTCTTTCTAAATCCTTTCTTTTGACTGTCATGGCTGCCGCAACCATCATAGGGGCACTTGAACGGTCTTCCACGGGACATTTGCATCACCTCACGGTGCCTTCAAGAGGCCCAGGTATATAAAAGTATCGATTTGTCAGGCAACCAGTAACACCCCGAGAGTACGGTGCGAGTGGAACTTGCCGTATTATAATTGTATGTATTATATTTTACTATTACTTACTACTACTTAAGGACGACGTTTATAAATCTTTCTAAAAAAAGCTTTTGAAATGATTACCACTCTCCAGTGGTTACAGAAAATCGCAGACACCTGCCACAGCAGCTCTTACATTTTTCCACTCGAACCCTACTCTCTCCCTGTCAAACCGAAATTCTTAAATACTTGCTCCTCCAGTAAAGACATTTGGAGGTGATTTGCGAATGGAACCAGCAAAAATACGCACCAAAATAACCAGTCAGATAAGACATATGGTTCATGCTACTATCGTAAGAAATAAGCGTTTTCTGGATGATGAGCAACTCATCCGGTCAGAACAACTGGCCGTGCTTGAGGAAATCTTCAATGCCAATGTTCGTGATGCGGAAATCAAGGAACTGAGCAGTCATTTTGCACCGGTATTTCGAAATGACCACCCCTGCCATATAGCGATATGGGGTAAAACAGGAACCGGAAAAACCCTTACGCTTACCTATTTCTTGAATTTGCTTTCCGATATGTGTCATACTCAGAAAATACCGATCCGCCGTGTACATTTGGATTTGTCAAACCCTAGGCCGTGCTTTAGGGCTCTGAACGATTTGGCCTGCCTGCTGAATGCCAGCAAGCGGTATGAGAAAGGTATTTCCCTGGAGGAAATGATGCTTCGCATTGAGGAAAGGCTCTCTGATTATCATGGCTATCTCATTCTCTTAATAGATGAGATCGACAATGTTCGCCATGACAAGAACAACTTCATTTCATTTCTTGTGCGCAGGTTGCCCCAACAGATTCCGGCAAAGTTGATTTTGGTCCTGGTTTCCAATCGGCTTGACTGGCCGGATCACCTGGATCCTCGGGTAAAGTCATTCCTCAAGCTCAACGAACTCATTTTTGAACCTTATGACGCCCTTGACCTACAGCACATTCTTCGCACCCGGGTGGAAAAGGCCCTGAACCCAGATACGGTTGATGCAGGTGTAATTGAGAAGATTGCCGCCATGGCAAGCCGCGAACATGGAGACGCCCGTAAAGCGGTTGCTCTGCTAGCCAAAAGTGCCTATCTGGCCGAAAAAGCTGGTTCAACGGTCACGATTGAGGTGGTGGACCGGGCTGCCAGTGATCTGCAAACTGACCGCTACTTGGCCTTGCTACGTACTGCTCCCAACCAAATGCAGGCTGCCATGGCAGCTGTTATAGAGGCCAAGCGTAAATCCAAGAAGTCTGTCATTGGTACCGGCCAGGCCTATGATGCTTACCGGGAATTCTGCAGCAAGAGAAGTATCAGACCCCTGACCGCTCGTGTTTTTGGAGATCTGATTGCTGAGCTGGATCTGTATTCTCTCTTGAGAAGCCGTATAATCTCCCGCGGACGCTATGGCCGTACCCGTGAGATCATGCTCGATTTGCCTGCAGAACTGGTGGACAAGATCTACGATATGATTCTCTCGGACTCTCAGTTGAATTGAGCGTTTTGCCTTTGCTCATCGAAGCGTGAAACCGAGTTATATTAGACCAAATTTGACTTATCAGCTAAGGCATTTCTTAAGACATTTGCCACCCAATGCAGGCAAAACAATCTACAAAAATCAATCTGGCGTGTAAACTATGCGCCCAGTGTAAACTCCACCCTGGGTATAAACTGAGGTCCTACTCAGACATTCGTTATTATTAAGTGCTCGGCCAAGTTTAGCTCATCTTGTTGTTGGATTTACTGCAAATCGAAACAATTAAATAGTAGTTCTCCCCAGAGGTCTCGTATGAGACTCGAAGCTTGGCTCCAGAACTTGGTCCTCTATGAGCTTTGGCAGACTCTTCTGCCTGACTTTGTCCTGGCCTTTACCTTTTTCACATCGCTGACCTTTGCGATATTGGGGAAACGCTTTGGCAGGGAACGGCCGGCTGTGGCCATGTCCGCTGCCCTGGGGCTTGCCCTATCTACAGGTCTTGTCTGGTGGGAAAAGGTCAACCACTTCTCTATCAGAGACCTGGGACCGGTGGCTGTTGGTTTTGCAGTTATCCTGCTGGCCCTGGTGATGTATCAATCCATACGTCAGATAGGAGGTTCCTGGTCTGGAGCAATCCTTGCCTTGGGAGCAAGTATCCTTATCGCCATGCTGCTAGGATTAAAGATACCGATTGATCCACAAATAATCCAAGTCATCACTACCACAGCCCTGATTGTCGGTATTATGGCCTTTCTGATGCACCGGCACGGACACAATTATAGCCCATCACGGCCGGAGCCTCGTATGGCTGTCCGCCATGACATGAGGGATTTGTACGACAATAAAAACCTCTCCGATCGCATTTCCGGAAGATTCCGTAGGCTTCGCAATGAAACACCCAATCTGACCAGCCAGCCTGAGGGGGCAAGAGATATTCTAAAACAACTCCAGCGTATTCTCCCAGCAGAGGGCTCCCTTACCCAAAGAATGGCCCAACTGCGGGCAAAGGCTCACCAAATCCGAAACGGACATATCGCCAGGCTCGCAGAGACTAATCATATCTTTGCTCAACTTCCAACTTCTGCCAAGAAAAAGGCATCTGCCAAGCTCATGGCCGGATACTCCCGGATGGTGGGTATTGATAACCGCTTGGAACGACTGGACAAGGCTGTGGCAGAAAATGAAAAGCGGATTCGCAAGCTGACCCAACTGGCCGGGGCACAAGCTTCCCGGTACGAATACCAAGGCCTTAGCGAATCACTTCAGGCCGCTGAGGCGCTGCAGCGCCACAATACAAAACTCATCAAGATCATCACTCGTACAGAAGGTAAGCTTTCTGCCATTGCCCAAAAGGTGGCAGAGGAGGTCAGGCAAAATGACAAATGAAATCCCAGAGAATGAACTCGAAAAATCTTTGGCAGATCTTGAGCCGCCTTACGAATCCGAACCAGAGCAAAGAATCGGCCGTCTGCTGGACCAGTACGGTATTCCATTTTTCTACAGACAGCCAACTATCATTTACGATCAAGGCCGCAATCAGATCATGAAACCCTCGTTCACACTCTTGAGCTACGGAGGAGCGGTCATTGATTATATCCCCGACACAGCAAACGATCCTAGGATTCGCCAGGAACAGCTATATCGCTACAATCAGATTCCCGCTGTCGTGCTCGGTCCGCCGGATTTAGATAAACCAAACTGGGATGTAAATCTCTATAAAAGGCTCAAAGAGATTTCTCGACAGAACTTTGATCCGGCACTGTATGCGCTGCCTCCCGTCGATCATCAATAATCTCGACTTAAACCGCCCCGATAAAAATGCTCAAAAAAAGTAAATTTCACTAGCCCCATTCAAAAAGAGCTCAATCTAAAATCATTATCTCTTTATAATAAGCCGGGGAAGCGATGCACAATACATCAACTTCCCCAACTGTTTTCTCCCCTTCGCTTATTTACGATTGGGAGTTTCTTTTTCTCCGTCTTAATACCAGTCCACCCAAAGATAAACATATCAAACTAGACGGTTCAGGGACTAGAAGAAATGCTCTTGGATTCTCAAGATCATCAATTTTATGTCCCCACCCAACGATTAAGTCATTATCATTAATATTATAAGCGGCACGTAGAATCCAACCTGATTCGGGATCAATTAGAGTATTAAGGTCAATATTGTCGTCCCCGCCGGTTGGATCAAATAATACAGCTCTTGGATCTCCAAGACTATTATATGACCATCCAACGATATGTCCCAAATTGTTAATGGATAATGCTTCACTACGTTCACCACCCAAATCCCCAAGACTGGTGTTATTCCCTAAACCAGTTGAGTCAAAAAATGTGGCAATGCCTTTTCCGAAAATGTCATCGGCCATACCAACTATTTGGTTTAAATTATTGATTGAATAAGCCCTACTTTCTAATCCCCCTAATGTACCAAGTTCTATGTTGTTGCCATTTCCTGATGCATCGAATAAAGTAGCTCTTATCTGTCGTAAACTGTTTTCTGACCAACCTATTATCTTTCCTGAGTCATTAATTGATTGAGCCGCGCTTTCAATTCCTCCTAAAGTCCCAAGATATATGTTGTTACCTGCACCGCTATTGTCAAATATCGTAGCTCTATAATTATCTGAATATCCTACCATTTGATTGTTATTGTTGATTGAAAGAACATCACCGGGACTCTTCAAGTCGAGATTATTACCTCCTCCTGTGGCTTCAAACATGGTGGCATTCATCGTTGAAAAATTAGAAGCAGAGCCAACAATGTAGCCAAGATTATTGATCGAAGAAGCATTGCTACCATTCCCTCCTAATGTACCAAGGTCAATATTATTTCCCATGCCAGTTGCGTCAAACAAAGTTGCTCTACCATTTCCAGTGTTATCATCAGACCATCCTACAATCTGTCCATAATCATTGATAGACGCGGCCCAACTTCTTTCTCCCCCTAATGTACCAAGTTCTACAACTTGATATATATAAGCAAACGTGGGATTTGAATTGATCATAACCCAAAGAGTGACAATCAATATGAAAATATTTCTGCAATTCATCGATTTCTTCATTATGCGTCCCCACTTTAGATAATTGCCTTATCTACCTTTTGCGATTTAAAAATACAGCACAGACATCCCCTCTCTACCAGAATAACTTTTCCTTATGATTTGATTTATTAATGTAGCAAAATAAGGATCATTTGTCAAAGAAAAAATACTGTTTTGTATCTTTTGTAATAAGCGTATCTTATCGCCATACAAGAAACTTCCTCACGGTATTTATTTTGATAGGTAGACTCAATAGGAAACATCCAACCAACTAAGCAACTCCACCGCCGGCTTAATCCTGGCCTCATCAATGACCCGCTGACACACTGCAACTGCAGCCGGTGAAGTAGCGATCAATATGATACGATCGAAGTTGGCGCCGGCGATCTTGTTGAGATTCTCTTTTATGTTAGATTTGCCTGTTTCAATCTCAACTGCTACCTTTTCACCTGGCCGCGTGGCCAGAATATCAATAGCGCCGTTGCCCTTGACAGGATGTTCACACCTGACCTCATATCCCTTGTTTTCATAATACTTGGCTGTCTGGCTAACCCAAAACTTGTGTTCCAGACTCTCGCGAACCACTCGGCCCGGATCAATCCCTGCCGAAGAACAAACTGTCCGGCCCAGACCTGTCAATTGGTACAAAACCACTTGACCCGAGCGCGTGGCAATAGTAAAACGCTCTATGATACCTGCTTTAGTGAGGGACTCGCGCACAGCATTGCCACGCCGGCGGGAGAGATTCAGCCTCTGATAACGCCCGACCGTAGTCGACAGCGGCCGAGCCACGATATCAGCTAAGAACCTTATCTCTTCTCGAGATAGATCCTTTCTGGGTGGTCTTGGTTCAGGATCAGAAATATTTTCTATTTCTGTTGATCTCTCGGGGGATGGTGGGTGGGTACTTTTATCTACATTTATATCTTCTCTTATTTTATTATTCTTGTCTGGAACCGGAAAACGCGGAACTGCCTCTTGTAGCAATCTTGCAGAATTATTTGAGCTGGAATCGCTGTAATAAGTTGCCATCCGCTCTTTAACTGTTCTATCAGAAACGCAGCCTTCACGAACATTGCAAAGGGGTATTTGCACCAGAAATGGCTCGGGATATTCATCCGCCAGTCTAATTACTGCCGTACCAACCGGCAGGGTATTCAGGGCTTGCTTTTGCTCGTCGGTGAGATTCATGGCCGCGGCAATCGCCTGCACATCTGAGCGAAGCTTTTGACTTAGTGCTACTGTGGCATAAGAGTTGGCAAAGGCCACCTTGCTGATAAGTGAGGCCGATTGGTCGACAAATACATAACCCAAGCCATACTGCCTTACCATACGTATAGATGTCTCCAATACCGATTCCCGGGATTCATCAGTCTTTTTGAGTAGGAGATTGTGGGCCTCCTCCAATATGATGACATTAGTAAGTTTTCCCTGCGGGCCCCGGGCCAATCGGTACCTGTATAAATATAAGGTTAGGGCCTCGGAGAACAGCGTCTTATCGGCAGAGCTTGACAGGCCGTCCATCTCCAGGACCACCTGGTAATTTAAAAGTTCGGCCACATGGCTGTTATCTTGGGTATTCAAGACTGCCCCGAATTCACCGTAGGTCATGGCCAAAAGAATTCTCTCAGCCGAGGCCTGCCACATGGCGGCCCTGCCCTTGAGCTTGGCGGTTCGCAACCAGGCTAAGAGATCCGCGATGGTGGGCCACCTGCTTTGTGTCTTATCAAAGACCCCGGCTTTAGTATAAAGATGGTCAAGTCCCGCTACCAGTAAGCTGATAACACCCTCGCCCCCCAGGTAGGCAGAGGCAATCACATCTACAATCAGCTTGATCCACACATGCGGCTCACAGCCCGGAGGAGGTATAAGAGGATTAAAGCGAAAGGGCGAGATATTCCTACCGATCGTATAGACTCTCAGCTTCGGATGCCGGTCCATAAGGTCCCGGTACCCACGTTTCCAATCCAGGGCTAATACCTTTATACCGCAAGACATCAATTTTTCCATGAGCACAAAGGTAAAATTGGTCTTACCGGATCCGCTCCTGCCGGCGATGAGAACATGTTCTTTCAAACGCTGGCTCTTCAAATAAAAAGGATAAAATCTCTTGTTGGCATAAGAAACCATACCAATACTTAAATCCCCGGACCGGGCAAAGGCTTCACTTGGCGGCGGAAAGGGTGAACGGTCCGGATGGTAATCCCGGCTTAGATATCTTGCCGCCAGCAGCTCAAGTGTCTGCTCGATATCGGCCCTGCCTGCTGCATCAGTCTCAGCCAGATAGGCCAGCCAGAGACTATGGATATCTTTGCCCAAGACTGGCTCCAATTGCAGGCATAATTCCTGAACTCTGCTCATCAAGGTGCATCACTTTTGAGATCCTCGAGGATCGAGGTTTTTCGATATGCTGCCAAATATAACTGGGCCGTCTCCGGCAGCAACAGCTTCAGCCGGGATATATCCTGCCAGAGATTGGTGCGTTCTTCCCGTTGATCCTTATACAACTTATCCAGCCGCTTACCTACAGAATACTCAGCCCTGCTGTCCGGGGGACCATGCCAGGCCTCGTGGGCATAGAGGGTGTTTATGGCCGCACACTTGGCCCACTCTAAATCATAGATATTTTTTTCATATAGAGCATAACGGTTTCTGATCTGGCCGATGATATCGCTCAAGCCCAACCGGGAGGTATGTTTTTTATCCGACAACAGCGCCTGGATAGGATCGTATTGGGGCACAGCAAAGTATCCCCGGCTAATGATGTCTTCTACCGTCTCTGTCTTATTGAAAGGACTTTTAACCATAAGGTCCGAGGAGAAGTCGTACTTGGCAGGCCCTTCCCTGCCGAGTTTTTCAAGAGGGCTACTCTTACCCATCAGATACTGCTGGACAATCCCTGCCTCATAAAAATAAGGCACGTAGAAAGAGTTCTGGTTTCGGATTGCCAAACGATTATTTTGGTGCATTTTTCAGGGTTAAATTACCTCCTCTCCAGTGGTAATACCTTCTCCTATATAAATCTTTCGCTTTTTGTAATCCCTCCACAGGAGAAACACAAACCCCCAGAATTCCCGGCAGGGCCGAAAAGTTTATAAACCAGCACCTATTGCCCCTACGAGTGAGCAACCATGACCGATACAAAAGACAAGATAATTTGCACCATTCACCGGGCCGCTACAGCACAGCTGGGCAGACTGGCTGGCCCATTGATTCGAGCGCCGGCGCCGGAAAAAGAGGCCATCCTGGCAGAAATGGAGTTCGAAAGCTGGCTGCAGCAGTGCTGTCGGGAATGTCTTTAAGAGTCCTGATAATGTGAAGATAGGCAAATATTCACACTCCGACTCCGCCTCGGATTTATCTATATTTCCTTGTATTCCCAATTAATTTCTTCTCCTAACCCCTTATTATTAAACACTTCTTCACACTCCATATACCCCGTACTCCGAATCACCTTTTCTTATTACATATACCTTTATTTCCCAATACTCTACTTTCACTACCTTAACATCACTTTACTTTTCCACAATCCAACCTTTTTCCATTAACTCTTTCTAACTCCATCAATCCATACCATCCCATCCATATACCAACCATCACATCATTACCCTTACCATCCAATAACTTATTTTTATCGTAAGTCCACTTCCACCCCCTAAATTGCAATAAATTATCACTCATCCCTACCTCTTTAATCTGCCAATTCCCACCAAACTCTTATCTGTAAAAATTTACCTTAATCACAAACGGGCCCGGAGTACGAAGTACGGAGGGCCCGCAGGTGACTGAGCCGAAGGCGAAGTCGCCCAAATTGTGTCTCCAAGACACAATTTATCCCTACCCCACCTGGACTCTACCTCTTTCTATCTCTCTCACCCGGCAAAACCCTTTGCCCAGGAAACCCACCGTTTCAGCACCACCGCGTCATAAATCACCCTCCCCGAAAGCCCACCCAACTTTCTGATCACTACCCGACCCAAAACCAATCAAACCTCCTCAACCAACCATATCCCCACCAAAGCGTCTCAAAGCCATAGCAGCCTCAACCCCAGCCAACCAGACCAATCCTTAATCACCCCAAAACCGCTCCAGCCGCCTTATCATCCTGGCCCTACCAGCCTCCTCCAGCTGCCAAATCTCCTGCCTTAGCCTCCTGGCCCTCATATATAACCTTGCCAGTATCAGCATATCTGCATTGACAATATGCCCCATCTCAATAACACCCATCCTCAAATACTTCAAAACCACATACTTTGCCCTGCCAGGCAACCTGGCCTTCACTATAGCTATCCTTATAACCAAGTCCTTTAATTCCTCTTTCAGCTTATCTGCCTTGTAGATAGCCCTGTCAAAATGACCCCTGTACCTATCAAAATCAACTGTGCCAAAAGCACCCCAGTTTATACCACTATCCTCATCCCACCCCGGTTTAACCTCACTTCTGCCGCCTTTAACAGGCACTATCCATACAGGCCCGAACTCATCCAGCATGACCTGCCTTTCCAGCTCATCCGGATCCGCCAACTCATTATCATCCAAACCCGGAACACTGCCGTATTTATTCCTTCTTTGTACCGTAAGTACTGCCGAAACCGGTACATCATCCATCCGACAGTTTTCTTCAAACTCAATTTCTTGTTTCATCTTAATCAACTCCGGCTGTACCACTCTAATGGTGGTTCGCCCACTTGGTAGCGAACCACCATCCTTCATCATGTTACATGAACTATTGACCACTAATATGAATTTTTGCCCGTCAGCAATATCGCCTTTTATAGCTTTTGGTCAGCCTAATAGAACATGGCCAAGGCCTTGGCCACTAGAATCTGACCGAAAGATTTAAATGGGTGATATTGCCTGGTGAAAATTCCTTATTCACCGCTTCTATAGCATAGCACAATACCTATAATTACCAAACAGAGGTTGCCCTGCCGACCAATCACCAGCTATCTTCCTGAGCATAAAACAAATGCCCCCCACACCGGCAATCAGAAGAGCCGAATCCCGGCACTGCCAATTCATACATCCTGCCCAGCTCCCCGGCCAGCTCACATTCGCGTTCAGGCCCGCCCTGAATCACTATAGCACCCAGTAGCTCAGCTTGCACTGACAGATAATCAATATGCCAACGTAAAATCTTATCCTGACGAGCATGATGCGCCAACCTGGCCGACATATTCTTCTGAGCGCTGCCTACATAAAAGTATAGGCCTTTTTGAAATGCTAATCTTCCCAAACTGCCTACCTTAATGTGGCAAGCCTTGTCCAGCCTAAAGATAGCAATATAAACTCCACTATCCATTTGCCGCCTTTAGTCATTCATCCATCGAACGATGAGCAACAGCCTCCTCATCGACCCAGTCTTCCTCTTCCCAGACCATCCCTTTCCGGCCCGGCACCTTACGCGTTGTCCCTGCCTGGTAAAATACGCAGGACTTCGGCCCATAACAGAATGTCTCCTGCCGATGCTTTTTCTGCCAGGGCTTCCATTGATC
>Ga0272441_10013927_pt1 | contig 11495 bp, 9 predicted proteins | sample SSMProp6N_FD_193582 | JGI IMG/M metagenome (GOLD analysis project Ga0272441, IMG submission 193582) | Marine sediment archaeal communities from Little Sippewissett salt marsh, Falmouth, MA, United States - SSM-Prop-6N | ecosystem: Environmental > Aquatic > Marine > Wetlands > Sediment ... | reverse complement strand
CGCCTTCACGCGTCGCGACCTGACCGTTGCCTTCCGAGATGTCGGTGATCAGGTCGGGTGCGGCAAGAAGCGACATCTCCTTTCCGATCCATATGGTCAGCACCTCGAGGTGAAACGGCAGGAAGAGTGAGTTGCGAAACACCATTCCTGTTTCACCATCCTGTATTGCTTTGACAAACCCTTTCATGTATTCAGGCTCTTAGTGGTTAAAAAAGACAAACCAGATAACGATAAACAGCGGCACCAGAACCGGAATCGAATATTTGTAGATATATTCGACAAAGCCCGGCACATCGGCGTCAGCCTGCTCGGCAATGTTTTTGACCATGAAGTTCGGAGCGTTGCCAATATAGGTCATGGCACCAAAAAACACGGCTGCAACGGAAATGGCAAGCAAATAGATATTGGATGGCACATCATTTGCGATAGGAGATGCGACACCCTCAGAAAACTCCTTGACAGAAGACATAGCGCCGATATCGAGACCGAACTTACCCATTGAGCCGGCAAGGAAGTTGAGATAGGTCGGTGCATTATCGAGCACGCCGGAGAGCGCGCCGGTCATCCAGTAAAACCGGGTGACTGAAAAATCCCCTGCGTGAGACGCGGCATAGGCGCCGATGAGTTCCAGCGCGGGAATCATGGTAGCGAAAATGCCGATAAAAAGAAACGCGACCTCTTTGATGGGCTCGAAGTTGAACTCGTTGCCTTTGAGCGCGTCCTGGTCGGCGGCTTTATAGGCGATGAAAGCGACGGCGAACATGATCACTTCACGAATACCGAACGGGACATGAAACATGTCCTGAAGGCTCGGGAAGCCTGCAATGACGGCCGGATCGAGGAAGACCGAAATAATAATGACGATGAGGAAGAGGAAGTTTCTTGATCCGACAATCTTGACGCCACCTCCGGTCTTGCCTTTGAGTTCTTCAGGAACAGTTCCTTTACCGGCTTTTGCGTCAAGCACCATGAAGACACCTATCAGAGCGAGTACGGTTGCCAGCCAGATCGGCCAGATCTCTTTGAGAATCCAGAAGAAAGGGACCCCTTTGAGGAAGCCGAGAAAGAGAGGAGGATCACCGATCGGCGTGAGTCCGCCGCCGACGTTACTGATGATAAAGATAAAGAAGACCACATGAAACGGCTTGAGACGTCCTTCGTTGATACGCAGATAGGGACGAATCAGAAGCATGGATGCACCAGTCGTTCCAATGATGTCGGCCAGAATAGCTCCGACAAAGAGCAGTACAGCATTGACGGCAGGACGCCCACGCTGTTCGATTTTGATAAGAATGCCTCCGGAAGCGATAAAGAGCGAGGCGATCAATGCGATAAACGAAATGTACTCTTCGAGGGTATGGAGCAGGGCGTGAGTGCCGTGGTCCATAAAGAAGCCGTAGAAGCCTGCAACAATTGCAGCAAGAATAACGGAGACTTTCGAATAGTTGTGTTCCCAGAAATGGTGGTAAAACAACGGACCGGTGGCGATCATCAGCAACAGGACGACAAACGGAATCACCATCCATACAGGAGGAAGATGATGCACTGCAGCAGCGGTGTGGTGCGTTGCGGCAGCGACGGCGTGAACAGCTTCTGCCGCTTCACTGGCATAGAGCACGCCGCTGAAGCCGGACACCATCAGGACGACAGCAACCACGGCCATACAGAACATGTAGAGCAGGGATTTTTTCATACATGAGTTGTTTACAAATTACAGACAAAGAATAACGGAACTACTTGTCGGGGCCGTCAGGATCCCCTGCCGGCTCCTTTGAAACGAAGCGCTGAACAGCTGAACCTGACGCAGCGGATACAACCTTTCCTGCGTCAGGCTCACGGTCACCTGTCAAGGTGATTTCAGGGCTCAGTCTCCTTCGAACTCAGTGAGAGAGAAGAGGCTATAGCCTTTCTCCTCAAGCTTTTTCTGGCCGCCGATATCAGGAAGATTGACGATGAAGGCCATATCTGCAACAACCCCGCCGACTTTTTCTATCAGCGCTGCGCCGGCAAGAGCAGTGCCTCCGGTGGCAAGAAGATCGTCGACAAGCAGAACGCGAGTACCTTTTTCGAGAGCGTCGATATGCATCTCAACCTTATCGGTACCGTACTCAAGCTGGTATTCCTGATTGACCGTTTCGCCGGGCAGCTTGCCGGGTTTTCTGATCGGGACAAACCCTTTGCCAAGCGTGTAGGAGAGTGCACCGCCGATAATGAATCCTCGGGCTTCCATACCGATGATCATATCGAAATTGATGCCGTTTTCCAGGTAGTGCTGGGTAATCTGGTCAATCACGAGCCTGAAACCTACCGGGTCCTTGAGGAGGGTGGTAATGTCGCGGAACATGATTCCCTTTTTCGGATAATCCGGAATGGTCCGGATACGGGATTTGATAGGCATTGATGCTATATGTTTTCGGGTTAGTGAAACTGCAACAACCGCCAGCCGTCTCAAAAAGAGAGCTCTGTCGGCTGGAACGTACTAAGGCAAAACAGATTTTCAAGTTACGAATATGCCTTCTAAATCCAAATCACCGCTGACGTTCAGCACCTTGACCCGTCGCTCCCTGCCAATGAGCGGATCTGTGGACAAAGAGCCCTCTATGGCTATCCGCACACGTATATAGTGCGGGGTATAACCTGAACAAAAGAGCTCTGAACCCTCTCCACAAGAGCATTCCTCAATGAGTACATTGACCTCACGACCGACACATGAGGCAAGAAATTCACGCTTTTTGCGTTCACCAAGCTCACGAAGAAGCCGACTTCGATGACGCACAATATCGTGAGCGACAGGCTGACGAAGGCCGCTCTGAACCTGTCGCGCCAGTGCGGTTCCAGGCCGGATTGAACAGGTGAAAATATGCAGATAGGCGAGGGGAAGCGACGCAATGAAATCGTATGCTGACTGGAAATCCTCCCCGGTTTCGCCAGGATAACCGGTCATCACGTCAGCGCCCACGGCACAGCCGGAAATACGCCTGACCGCCCGGAAAAGACGGTCACGATAGTATGCGGTGGTATAGCGCCTTGCCATGGAGCGCAGGACGACATCCGATCCACCCTGAAGCGGGAGGTGAAAATGGGGCATGATTCTTTGAGAGGAAGCAACGACATCGATCAGCTCGTCGGTAAGGCAGTCCGGCTCTATCGAACTGACCCTTATGCGCTGCACATCGACCTGGTCAAGGAGACGAAGAAGTCCTGCGAAATCGAGTTCACCGAAACGGTAGGCCGCGATATTGACGCCGGTCAGCACAATCTCGCAATACCCGGCTCCGGCAAGCGCACGGGCCCCATCGAGCACGACATCCGGATCAATGGAAAGCGAACGACCCCGGGCAAGAGGAATTGCGCAGTAGCCGCATCCGTAGTCGCAACCATCCTGAATTTTTAAAAATGCACGGCTACGCCCCATCTCCCGGTTTTCTATAAGCGAATGCGCAGGGACAGGCGATGCTATCGAAGCAACAGGCGCAACATCGATGAACACCCCGGTCTCTTCTGCGGCACAATACTTTTCGATGTCAAACTTCCCTTTTGAACCAAGAATAACATCGACACCTTCGATATTTTCTATACGTTCAGGAGAGAGTTGAGCATAGCACCCGATGACGACAATCCGACTTGCCGGATATGTTCTGATCATACGCCGTATCTGCTGACGGGACTTCTGCTCCGCCTGGCCTGTGACTGCACAGGTGTGCACAACAACAACATCGGGCTGTTCATCTTTCGATGCAATCCGCCAGCCACACTTCACGAAACGCTCGAGAATAGACGATGTTTCAGCGTAATTGAGTTTACAGCCAAGAGTAACAGCAAAAATAGTTTTTATACGATCTCTTTTTTTAACCATAACAAAGCGTTCAAGACGAAATATGTATACCGACAATAAACCGATGTCATACACTTATTTTACTTACCGGGGTTCTCGTCGGCAAAATGAATATAACGTATTGTATAGCAGGTACCTTTCTTTTATATTATATCGTGTAAAACACTCATCACACAAAGAGTACTTATTAACCTATAGAGCGACAATATGGCTATCATGCAAAAAGATATTTCCACTCCGGACAAGTACGATCTCTTCATACAGAAGATCGATCATTTTCAGTATCTCGTAGAACAGAAAAAGGAATTACAGGAAAAAATCGCTGCGATACAAAACGAATATCAGCAGCGAATTCAGCCACTTGAATCTGAACTGTCAGACATTATCCGCGAGCTCGACAAGAACCTGGCAAAAATCGAAACAACAAGCGAGGCTCCGACGAAAAAGCAGGATGACGGATTCACCAAGTACGGCCGCGGAGAACTCGGCATTGCTATCAAGGAACTGCTGCGTTCAAACCCGGACAAAGAATTCAAACCAAAAGATATCGCTCAAGCGCTGAACACCAAAGGAACAGCGGTAAGCCTCTGGTTCAACAAATACGGTCTCGGCGACGATGAAATCGAACGCATTCCAGCCGGTGCCGGCGGAAAACGTTTCGTCTACAAAATCCGATAAATCCCTCCACGCTGTGCAGAAACCCTGATTCTGCAAACCTGTTCTTTGGTTGGTTGTGATGCATCATACGATAAAAAAAAGCGGCTTGAAAAAGTCGCTTTTTTTTGTGTTCGACGGGAGGGAGCGCCTGCGGCGCAGTGACGAGTGACGCGTGACGAGTGACGCGTTTGCGCCTGTCGGCGCGGAGGAGTGAAGAGCGACGGGGCGTGAAATCCGGCTTCCGGTCTCCCCGTCGCGCAGCGACGACCAATCACCAATCACTATTCACCAATCACCATTCCCTACCCCCCTCTTCAATACCCGAGATTGCGTTTGTTGCGGTTGAAGTTGAGTGCGAGGGCTACCATGAGCATGTTGCCGAGGAGTGAGGATCCTCCGTAGGAGAGGAATGGGAGTGGAACGCCGATGACGGGAAAAAGACCGATGGTCATGCCGATGTTGATCATGACATGGACGAGGAGGAGCGAGACGAAGCCGACAAGGGTTAGCTCGACGAATTTATTTTTGATGACACTGACCATCCAGAGCAATCTGAGCAAAAGCGCCAGAAAGAGGCTGAGCAGAACGATCGCCCCGAGAAGGCCGAGCTCTTCACCGATAACACAGAAAATAAAGTCAGTCCACTGAGCGGGTATAAAGCGTAACTGGGTCTGGGTCCCCTCCAGAAACCCTTTGCCGAAAAATCCTCCTGAGCCGATAGCGATTTTTGCCTGGAGAGCGTTGTAGCCTGCACCGAGAGGATCGGACATCGGATCCAGAAATGTTTGTATACGTTTCATCTGGTGTGGCTGAAGAATTTTCGATGCGGAGTTGAGAGTAAATAAGCCTCCTGCTAAACCGAGAGCTGTCACCAAAAAATGTGAGAAATAGAGTCTTCGCTTGATGAGAAAGAGTACGACAAGGCTGGAGAGAGCGAAAATGACAAGAAGATAAATATTGAAAAAACCGATAACAGTGAGCAGAACAGGAACACCGAACAGCATGAGATAGTAGGCATTGAAACCTGCCATAATCATGACCGGAAAGAGATAGGAAAGGTAGGTGAGAGTTGTGCCCATATCAGGCTGCAGCATAACAAGCATTGCCGGCACAACAGCTATGGCGATGGCTATAAGAATATGACGGGGAGATGTGATATCGGTATCGTCAGTGGCAAGGTACTTTGCCAGCATGAGAATGGTCGTGACTTTTGCGATTTCTGACGGCTGAATACTGATAAAACCGATCCTGACCCAACTGGTTGCACCGGCGACTTTTGTACCGAAAAGTAACACGAGAACAAGAAAGATCAACCCTATGATATAATAAACGACAACATACTCCTTAATGATATTCGTATCAAGATAATAGACCATCGCCATGACGATCAGTCCGATACCAAACCACATAAGCTGCTTATAAAAAAGATCGACAGATCCTACACCGTTACTTGCACTGTAGATAGCCATCAGCCCTAAAAATATCAAACCAAACATTAAACCGAGTAACCATCCGTCCAACGTGTTATATTGATTCATTGCACCTGATTCCGTATTAAATCATAAATAGAGAGTTCAGACAGGAACACTGTTTTTTTTCTCATTCGAGGCAACCAAAAACTGTTCCTTCATATCATGAGCATAGACAAGATGCTGTGCTCAGTAAACAGAGATTCTATGTCAGACCATGATAATTTCTCATGCGGTTACGCCGCAATAATCGGCCCGCCGAATGCCGGAAAGTCAACCCTGCTTAACCGCCTTCTTGACCATAAGCTCTCCATAGTAACGCCTAAGTCTCAAACTACAAGAAAAAAAATCACGGGCATATACCATAATGAAGATTGCCAGATAATTTTTCTCGACACTCCGGGGATCATGATCGACCCTATGCACATGCTTCACGAAGCGATGCTGAAAACGACACGTGAAACATTGAGAGAAGCTGACGTCGTCGTTGCGCTCATCCCTGCTGTCAGAAAAGAGACGCTCTTTGACCGGGAATTCACGAAACAGCTCTTTCATGATTGGCTTACCCGCGAGAAAAAGCCTGTTGTGGCTGTCCTGAACAAATGCGATCTGCTCTCGAAGGCGGAACAGAAAGAAGCGCTTGCGATGATACGCAAGGAGCTGAAGCCGGAAAAAGCGATGGCGCTGTCGGCGCTGCAGGGCACTCATGTCGATGATCTTGTTGAGGCACTCCAGCCGTTCCTCCCCATGGACGAACCGCTCTATCCTGAAGACATTCTCAGTACGGCTCCTGAACGTTTTTTTGTCAGCGAGATCATCCGCGAAAAAATCTTTCTGCAGTACGGCAAAGAGATTCCCTACGCAACAGAGGTCGTTATCGATGAGTTCAAGGAGCAGCATGAAGAAGACCCGACACGCAAAGACCTGATCCGCTGCTCAGTCGTCGTCGAACGTGACACCCAAAAGCACATCCTGATAGGGAAAAAAGGAAGTGCCCTGAAAAAACTGGGACAGGCATCAAGAGAAGAGATTGAAAAATTCCTCGATCGCCCGGTATTCCTTGAAATCTTCGTGAAAGTCAGACCGAACTGGCGAAGGAAAAAAGGCATGCTGAAAAGTTACGGGTATTGATAGCGCCTTTGCGCCTGCGGCGCGGGGAGCGCCTTCGGCGCAGTGACGCGTGACGAGTGACACGTGACGAGTGACACGTGACGAGTGACGCGTTTGCGCCTGCGGCGCGGGAGGCAAGAGACGGGAGCGCCTTGGGCGCGGGGAGGTGAAGAACGGACGGGGTGTGAAATCCGGCCTCCGGTCTCCCCGTCGCGCAGCGACGACCAATCACTATTCACCATTCACCAATCACTATTCACCATTCACCATATAAAAAAAGCCGCCCGGGGGTTCCGGGCGGCTTGTAAGAGAAAGGCTGCTGGTCTCGGCTTTAGGCCTTTTTCGAGGATTTTGGCTGAGATTCGAGTGATGCGCTGGCATCTTCGATCTCTTTCTTCTCGTTCGGATGAGCCTGCAGGTACTCTTCGATCTCTTCCTTGCTCTTGTCTTTGAAGTACTCGAGCGCGGAGAGGATGATTCGTTTGTTCTCTTTGTCGAACTCGATCACGCGAAGCGGGAGTGCATCACCGACTTTGAATGAGGTGTGGATGTCCTTGACACCGCCCTGAAGCAGGTGCGATACCGGGACAAAACCATCGACGTCACCAGGAAGGATGACGATCACGCCTTTTTCAATGATCTGGGAGATCTCGCCTGCGCATTCGGCGCCGACTGCGTATTTCTGCTCGAATTCATCCCATGGATCCGGGTTGATCTGCTTGTGACCAAGGGCGATACGGCGTGCGTTGACGTCGAATTTGAGCACCTTGACTTCAAGATCCTGATTCTTTTTAACCAGTTCGCTGGGATGACGGATTTTCTTGGTCCATGAGAGGTCTGAAATGTGTACCAGGCCATCGACACCGGGTTCAAGCTCAACAAAGACACCGAAATCGGTGATGTTGCTGACAGTGCCCTTGTGCAGGGACGCTTCGATATATTTCTCGGAAAGCGCGATCCACGGATCTTCGGTGACGCGTTTCATGGAGAGTGAAAGCTTGGTGTGATCCTTGTCGATGTTGAGGATAACGACTTCGACTTCCTGGCCGAGAGAAACAAACTGGCTTGGATGCTTGATATGCTGCGTCCAGCTCATTTCGGAAATGTGAACAAGACCCTCGATGCCTTTCTCGATCTCGACAAAAGCACCGTAGTCGGTAATGGAGACAACACGACCGTTGGTTTTGGTTCCAACAGGGTATTTGATCTCGATATTTTCCCACGGATGAGGCTCGAGCTGCTTCATGCCGAGAGAGACACGCTTGGTGTCTTCGTCAAAGCCAACAACAACAACCTTGATCGGCTGATCAAGTTCGACAACTTCTGAAGGATGGTTGATACGGCCCCAGGTGATATCGGTAATGTGAACAAGACCGTCAAGACCGCCAAGATCAACGAAAATACCGAAGTCGGTGATGTTTTTAACCGTACCTTCGAGAACCATGCCGACCTTGATATTGGCCAGCATCTCTTCGCGTTTCGCTGCGTACTCTTCTTCAAGAATGACCTTGTGACTGACAACGATGTTCTGGGTGACCGGATTGATTTTGACAACCCTGAAGTCCATGGTCTGACCGACGAGTGCGTCGAAATCGCGGACGGGCTTGACATCGATCTGAGAACCCGGAAGGAAGGCTTCGACTCCTGAAAGCGAAACCGTCATGCCGCCTTTGACGCGGTTGATGATCTTTCCGTTGATGATGGTGTCGTTCTCGATTGAATCGTAAATCTTGTCCCAGATTCTGAGAACATCTGCTTTCCTCTTGGAGAGAATAAGCTGACCCATCTTGTCTTCGATGTTTTCGAGATAAACCTCGACCTCGTCGCCGACTTTGAGCTCATCTTCATCGCGGAACTCAAGTTTTGAAACGATGCCTTCTGATTTGTAGCCGACATCGATGGTGACGTCTTTGTTGGAAATGCCAACAATTCGTCCTTTGACGATCTCTTCTTCAGTGATCTCGTTGAGCGTGCTCGAATAGAGCTTCTCCATCTGCTGAAGTTCGGAAAGTTCGTACTCTGCAAAAAATTTGACCCGCTGATTACCGTGACCTGACTCAGTTACCTTCGGTTGTTCGATTGTTTGTGTTTCTGACATTAATTGTTTCCTTCCTCTCTTTTGGATTTAATCCTCTGCTGCGAGAGATTTCAGCAAAGGGGTTTTATGATTATTGGTAATACGACCTGTACAAAAAAACGCTATGGCGAATTTCATCAGGATGACATCCGCTCCATCGCGAGGTTGTAGACAAGCTCAACCTGTTCATCGATGGTAAGTGACGAGGTATCGACCTCGACTGCTTCACGATGCTTCCTGAGCGGAGCGTGCGTACGCGCTGCATCGTCGTTATCGCGCCGGATCAGTTCCTGTTTGAGTTCTTCGACGGTCGGCAACGTCCGGCTGTCTGTGGATTTCTCCAGCAGTTCCGCATACCGACGCCTTGCGCGTTCAGCCGCATCGGCTATAAGGAAGATCTTCAGTTCGGCATCGGGAAATACCACGGTGCCGATATCACGGCCATCCATGACCACTTCCCTCTTGCGGCCCATATCCTGCTGAAGCCGTTTGAGGGTATCGCGAACCGGCTTCAGGGAACTGATAAAACTGACATTGCGCGAAACCCTGTTTTCCCTGATAGCCGAGCTGACATCTCTGCCGTCAAGAACAATATGTTCACCTTCGAAGGTGATGTCAATAGGGTCAAGAAGCTTTTCAACCTCTTCGGGATGGGCCTTGAGACGCTCCATCACACCTGCCTCGAGAGCCTTGAGCGTGACCGAACGGTACATCGCCCCGGTATCGATATAGGTATAACCGAGCTTTTTGGCAACCCGACGGGCTGTCGTGCTTTTTCCCGATGCCGCAGGACCGTCGATCGCTACGATGATTTTTTCTGCTTGACGTCTGATATCTACAATATTTTAACTTGACCCGTTATCTTATAAAATTAATTTGCTTTTTCCAAACATTATGTTTACATGTACAACAATACAACCTTGAGCGAAAAGGACATGCGGCGCTCGCCGATGTCCGGATTATCATGTATTTTACAGACGCACAGCATTGTTCCCACTCATTTAACTGTTCTCTACTATGTCTCTACGCTGCGGTATCGTCGGATTGCCGAATGTCGGAAAATCAACTCTGTTCAACGCTATCACCGCAAAACAGGCTGAGGCGGCTAACTATCCTTTCTGCACCATCGAACCCAATATCGGAACCGTTCTCGTGCCTGATGAACGGATGCAGGAACTGGCGTCGATCGTCAAGACGCCGACCATCATTCCCGCCACCCTTGAAATCGTCGATATCGCAGGCCTGGTCCGCGGCGCAAGCAAGGGCGAAGGGCTTGGCAACCAGTTCCTCTCGCACATCAGAGAGGTCGACGCCATTGTTCATGTTGTCCGCTGCTTTGACGATGGTGACGTCATCCACGTGCATGGCAAGGTTGACCCTGCTGACGATATCAGCACCATTGAAACCGAACTGATGCTTGCCGATCTGGAAAGCATGGAAAAACGGATGGACAAACTCAGAAAAAATGCCAGGAAAGAGAAGGAACTGCTTCCTCTCGTTGAACTGGCAGAAAAAGTGATCAAAGGCCTCAGCGACGGCATACCGGCACGAGCGCTGATGGAAACAGACGAGGAAAAGGCTCTTGGCAGTCAGTTCTTCCTGCTGTCGGCCAAACCGATACTCTACGCTGCCAACGTCAGTGAGAACGATCTTCCTGATGGCAATGCCTACACTGCAGAAGTGCAGCGGATCGCCGAGGAGGCCGGTTCGAAAATGCTCATCATCAGTGCACAAACAGAAGCCGAAATCGCTGAACTGCCTGAAGAAGAACGCCCTGAATTTCTCGAAAGCCTCGGCCTGCCCATGTCAGGCCTGGACCGCATTATCCAGTCAGCCTACGATCTGCTCGGCCTGCATACCTATTTTACCGCTGGCGTCAAAGAGGTTCGTGCGTGGACCATTCGCAAAGGCGCCGCAGCGCCGGAAGCTGCAGCGGCGATCCATACCGATTTTGAAAAAGGCTTCATCCGCGCCGAAGTCATAGCATACAACGATATGATCACCTATGGCTCTGAACAGAAGGCAAAAGAGGCGGGCAAAATGCGCTCGGAGGGTAAGGAGTATATTGTCAAAGACGGTGACGTGATCGTCTTCAGGTTTAATGTGTAAAGAGCGCCTGTCGGCGCCAACGGGTAACGGATTCCAGTCCACGAATTTGCACGAATTCTCACGAATTGAAGAGAAGAATTTTGCCCACAGAGGGGGGAAGAGGTGAATAGTGATTGGTCGTCGCTGCGCGACGGGGAGACCGGAGGCCGGATTTCACACCCCGTCCGTTCTTCACCTCCCCGCGCCGCAGACGCAAACGCGTCACTCGTCACGTGTCACTCGTCACTGCGCGAAGGGC
>Ga0272441_10013926_pt1 | contig 11497 bp, 8 predicted proteins | sample SSMProp6N_FD_193582 | JGI IMG/M metagenome (GOLD analysis project Ga0272441, IMG submission 193582) | Marine sediment archaeal communities from Little Sippewissett salt marsh, Falmouth, MA, United States - SSM-Prop-6N | ecosystem: Environmental > Aquatic > Marine > Wetlands > Sediment ... | reverse complement strand
ACGGACCGTGCTTCCAGTACCTCACCGATGTCCCTCGCGTCTGCCAGGTGCACCTGCGAGGCGGGGTGCTCGTGTCCGTGGACGAGTGCCAGATCCGCCGCCATCTTCTCAACTTCAGCAAACCACGGACTCAGCACGGGTGAATCCTTTTTCTCCTTGCCCACGCCAACCTCCGGGCCGAAGCGGAGGTTGCTCACAGACAACACCAACGCATTTGCCAAGGCCAGCCGCAAGTGGTTGTAGCATCTCTTCCGGCGGTGTCTGCCGAGGCACTGCTGCAGGACCAGTGTCTTGTGCAAAGGCATTGGACTTATGGACCGCCCTATCAGCAGCTTCTCCGCTTGCGGGTCGAGCGAGCGGAGGGGCGACGCACCGTTGACTTGCTCACACTCCACATCGTCATCGATGCCTTGTTGCGACAGGATTTCGCGGATCTCCTCAGCAACAGCTGCCCCACACGCCTCCAGGCCACGGGGAGCGACGCCCCAATCAGTCTTGACGGATGATGCGAAGTGGGCCATGGGGTTTGCCTCAATGCCCAGGCTGCGCATACCACGACTCTTGGCCACAATCAGCGTTGTCCCCGTGCCGCAGAAGGGGTCAAGCACAGTCTGCCCGCGCTCCAGCCGGAAGTCGTCTAGGTATTTCCTGACCAAGTGCGGAGGGAAGGACAGCACAAAGCGATACCAGTCGTGGAACCGCCGATCTGCCGGAGCGATCTGGTTGCTATCGGCGGCGACCGCGTGTGAGCTCTTCTTCGCTCTTGTCCCTATCCGGCCCGTGCCTGGGATGAGTTTCTGCCTGGCGTGTGGTGTCATCTGTCTCGCGAACGTGATTTCTGTCGGTTCTGGCCGCCTAGGACGGAATCGGTCCTGAGAGCCCTCGGCCCTCGTCAGGGAGTCTATCACCGAGGTGTCCCCAAGTCAAGCAACCATCCTGGCTCGCCGCACACGCACCCGGGCAGGCCGCGAACGGCCCGCCCTTACTCCAGCGCGAAGGTGACGTACACCGTCGCCTTCACCGTGATCGCGCCCGGAACGAACGTGTCGGTGTCGGCATCGGCATCCACGGCGGGTTCACCGTGAGAGATGGGGGCCCAATTGGAGGTGATGTTGCTCCACGACGTGGTGGACTGCGGATGCTCCGCAATGGCGCACACCCGCCCGATCTTGGCGCCCAGGGCCGAGGCCATGGCGGTCGCCTTCTCCTTGGCCACGAGCAGTGCCTTGCGGCGCGCCTCGGTACGAGCCTCGTGACGCCGTGAGGACTCGAGCCGGAAGGTGACGCCCAAGTCTGTGCCGGCCACAAGCGCGTCGAGGAACTCGTCAAAGCGCTTCAGGTCGCGCTGGCGGATGGTGACAGTGCGCTTGATCTCGAAGCGCTTGAAGAACCCCTTGTGGTCGTAGTCTCGTTCCGCATCGAGCCATCCGGTCTCGATGTCGGCCTCGGCGATGCCGAGCTGCTTCGCCAGGGCGAGGACCGTCTTGATCTTCTCGTCGTTCTTCTCCTTCGCCTTGCCCAGATGGCGATCGCTGTCGGTCAAGGTGATCGTCCAGATGATCTGATCCGGCGCCGTCTTCGCCTCCACCGTACCCGACACCGAGACGACCCGGGGCGGCTCCGCCGGCTGGGCCGCGGCAACAGCACTCCACACAACGACAAGCCCCACGACAGAACGGCGCATGGTTCCCATATCCGTACCTCCTTTGGTGGATGAGGTGATGCCTTGGGGCCGCGGTGTGCCCCCCATTGTCTTTCCGTCGTGCCCCGGCAGCTACCCCGCCGCTTCACTCAGCGCCTCGGCGACGCGGCGGTTGACGCGGGCGAGACGGCAGGCGGCCTCGGCGCGGCCGTAGAGGCCGAAGCCTTCGTTGACGGCGTAGGCGGGGCAGCGGAAGCAGTAGCGCAGGTCCTCGCAGGCCATGCACTCCTTGGCGTCGCGCAGGCGCAGCGCGCGCAGCTCCTTGAGAAGCGGCGCATCGTTCCAGATCCGCTCGAAGGGCTGTTCCAGCAGGCGGCCCACACACTCCCTCATCTCGACGCAGGGATAGACCTTGCCGGACGGGCTGATGCGCACGCCGGTGATCCCGGCGCCGCAGAAGCCGCGGTTGCCGTCGGGCACGGGGTAGGCCTCGCAGGAGGCGAGCCGGCTCGAATCGCCGCTGAGATGGGTCAGCTTCATGAAGAGGTCGAACAGCTCGTCCTCGGTCAGTTGGCAGTCGAGATGATCGGTCGCTCCGTCGCGCCGGGGCGTCACGGTGGGTCCGCCGCGCAGCGACAGGCCGAGGTCGGCCGCCAGGCGGAACATGCGCTCGGGCTCCTTGTGGTTGCAGCGCGTCCATGCCGTTTTCAGGCCCAGCGGCAGCCCCTTGGCCTTCATGAGGCGGAGCGTCCGGAGGGTCTTGTCGAAGGCGCCGGGCGAGCGGCAGAAGGCGTCGTGTGTCTCGGCGTCGGCGGCGTGGAGGGTGGTCTCGATGCCGAGGATGTTGGCCTCGCAGAGGCGGCCGACGTCTTCCTCGTCGAGCGTGGTCAGGTTGCTGAAGATGCGCAGGGCGAAGCCGAAGCGCGTGGCCAGCTCGAGGAACTCGAAGAACTGGGTGTACACGGTCGGCTCCCCGCCCGTCACGGTGAGGACGAAGACGCCGTGGGCGGCCAATTGCGCCAGGATGCCCAGCCACTGGGACAGGGACAGCTCGCCCTCGCCGGGCACGATGTAGCAGTGCCGGCAGGCCATGTTGCAGCGGTGGGTCAACTCGACGGTGATGTCGAAGGCCTTCCCGTTCTCGACGGCGCGCTGCTGGGCGCGGCGCAGGAGCGCCAGGTGTCCGGCAGAGGAAACGACATCGTGTTGATCGTCAGCGTGTGCCACCGGTAACACCTCTGGAGCGCGCATGCCTCGCCGAGGTCGACGGACACGACGCGGCACGGGCCCGTCAGATGCCTCGTCAGCAGCGCAGCCGGGGACGGGCCGCGGCTCGATCCGAGGCATCCGTCATGTCACCGAGCCCCTGGCGCAGGCACAAGCTGCGGCGAATACCGCCGGGCGTTTCCCTACGAGGAGTGATACCCGCAGTACGCAGGCGCGGTCTTCAGGTGCGCCGTGTCGTTGTGGAAGTTCCCTCGCCCACACGCCAGCGCGGCCTGCTCGAAGACCCGCTCCGACACAACCCTCGGTCTTGCATACGACCTTCTCTCGCGACGTCCGCTCATCCGACTCCCTCCCTATCGAACTGACCGTGTTCCGGACAAGCATCTGCGCGTCAAGGCGACTGTCTCACCGCTGCATCGTGCGATGCTGCCGGTGTTTATATCACATTTGGGGAAAAAAGTCAAGCGCGCGGGTCCCTACTCCCCTTTATGGAGCCACGCACTGCCGTTCCACACGGCTCCGATGACCTGACGCACGCGGGAGTCGGTGGGGCCGGGGAGTGGGTCGTCTGACATGAAAATGTTGTCGCGCTCGAAGCCCGCCTCCGGCGTGGTGTGCCACGCCACGCGGCCGTCGAGGTAGAGCACGTTTTGCCCGTCCGAGCGATGGTTGTCCGAATTGCAGTCGGCGTGGGTGTAGCCGAGCATGCCGCGATGCGGCGCGTCGGCCATCACGGCCACGTCGGGCTGGGCCTTGGCCGGCGTGGTGTGGAGGCTCTTCGTGTCGTCATAGCCGAAGCTGCAGACCTGTCCGTCCCGGGGCGCTTCGTCCACCAGGTGCGGCTGTGGCAGGAGGGTGGTACAGTCATTCCTTGCTGAGACGGCATCGCCCGACGCCTTGCAGACGAAGGTCTTCGCGGCGGGGACGTAGCGCGGCAGGAGGAGCGAGAGGGAGCGCATGGGATCGCTCTTCCCCGGCGACTGGCCCTCGGCCAGGCGCACGGGCATGTGCCCGGCGTAATCGTTGGCATATTTCAGCAGGCCCGCGCCGATCCGGTGCAGGTTGGCCTTGCACTGGGCCTTGTCGGCCTCCTCGGCCATATGCAGGCGCATCACCAGAACAAACAGCCCGGCGGCCAAGAGCACCAGGAAGAGGCCGCCGAGCCAAAACAGGCGAACCCGGCGGACGCGCGGCACCTCGAACTCACTGTTGTCCATGATCGGCCTCCCATGGGTGGTGAACTGCTCCAGAATCGCATGCCGCGGGCCGGGTGTCCAGTGGGAAATCGGTTCGCCTGTGCCCGTCCCACGGCGCCGCCTATCGCGCGTATTCCTCGGACAGCTCGACGGCGATGGCCGACCATTCGGTGAGTCGGCGGAGGTCGCAGCGGATGGTGGAGATGTCCTTGAGGATCAGCTCCACGTGGCAGCCCTGCTTGGCGGTGACGTCGAGGATGCCGCGCAGCTCCTCGCGCACCAGCTCCGGCTGCCAGGCCGTGGTGGCGATGAAGGCGGGGTTGGGTTTGGAGGAGTAGACGAGCGAGTCGCCCACGAGCTTGGCGGCGGCCGTGTCATCGGCCATGGGGCTCATGGAGATCTTTCGCAAATTCGGAAGCATTTCACGGCTCACCTCCACCTTCTTGTCCAGCGGCTCGCAGCAGCCGTAGTAGACCAGGGCGAACCGGTTGAGGCATCGGGCCTCATACTGAAGGGCGAACTCGCGGTGCATGTCGGGGGAGACCTCGGAGAAGATCTGGGCCATGCCGCCGCCCCAGAGGTTGTGGCAGCGGACGTGCTCGGGATCGTAGTCCTCGCCCGGCAGCTCGTCCGTGTAGCCGAGGCCGCCCTGGCCGACGGTCTCGTGGGTGTTGTTGAGGGCGAGGAGGTCCAGCGCCTCGTACTGATCGAGGCGCGCCTCATAGGCGCTCGTCAATCGGTCCATGAGCGCATGGACATACTCCGGCCGCAGGGCGAGGTCCGTCAGGATCGGCTCCACGCCGGTCCACTGCACCACCCGATCCCACGGCGCAATGTTGCAGCGGCCGAAGCCGATGTGCGTCCGGACGGTGAGCAGGCCGTCGAACGCCTCCTCCAGCGTCTCGGTCTGGGCGCGGGTTGCGTCCTCGTTGAGTGTGATGTCCGGGATGGCGATCTTCTCGATGTCGTCCATTTCTTTGATCTGGGCGATGTAGCTGTGCGATCGCACCGAGCTTTCGACGGCGTCGCCGCCGCGCTGGTCGATCGTGTCCTCCTGCACGCCGAGACCGAAGCCGTCGCCCGCCAGCACCGGGTCCTTGCGGAAGACCGGCTCGACCACCATGTCGCCGGGGAAGTGGTCCCACTGGAAGATCATGCGGCGGAGCTGTCCCTCGACGCCTCGGCAGAAGGGGTTCTCGCAGCGCAGTCCGAGCGCCTCCTCCTCGGTGAGCAGGACCTCGGACCACGGCACCTGGTAGATGCTCACCATGGGGCGGACCGAGTCGAGCTGGTTGAGCCGTCGCCACAGCTCGCGTTTTTCCTTGTGCACGGGCAGTGCGGCGATCTCCGCCGCTCGTTCGGCCAGCGTTCGCAGGATGGCTTTGTCGCCCGATGAGATCTCCAAGAGCGTCCCTCCTTCTGTTGCCGGTATCTGTCTTGCCCGGGAAGGATAGCACAGATGTGGAAATTGTCAATGGGGTGGGGCTCTACTTCGCCTCCCGGATCGTAAGGTTGTCGAACCACGCGGGGGAGCCGGACCGGTTGTAGAGCCGCAGCCAGCGCACCCAGTCGTAGGCGGGATTGTGGTCGGGGAATTGGGTGGGGTTGGCGAACGTGAAGCGTCCCTCGAAGTGCTGCCACGTGCCCGTCTGCACGCCCTTGTCGCCGAGGCGCAGGCGCTCGACCTGCAGATACACGTCGGGTGTGTCTTTGGGGCGGAAGATGTCGACGGAGGCGATGTATTCCCTGTCGGCCTTGAGCCGTGCGACCATGGGCTGGGCCACGGTGAAGCCGCCGTCGGCCGCCTTCGGGTCGGGATCGAGACGCAGGCTCGACCGCCCGCTCGCGGCCTTGCTCGAGTCCAGGCGGATGCGCTTGCGGCCGCCCGCGGGTCCGCGCCGGGTCCACGCGGCCCACCACTCGGGGTAGCCGTCGCCCACTACGTCGGTCTCGAAGTCGCCGTTGGGCACGAAGGGATAGAGGATCATGGATTTCTCCATGCGCCGCCCGGATTCGTCCTGGAGGGCGAGCCGTGCGCGGAGGGGCAGGCGCACGTCGTCCCAGCCGTTGACCTCCACGGTCTTGACGAGGCTCTGGTGTGGTTCGAGGACGCAGTCGATGGTCGTCTCCGTCGGGGACAGCGGGGGATCCACTTTCACCGAGCCCTTTACGGCGTGACGCTTCGAGGACAGGTTGCGCAGGACCACGACGGGGTTTTTCTGATCGTCGTCCCGCAGACGCACGATGACGGCGTCGGTGACCGACAGGCGGTGGTAGATGCGCGCGGTCCGGCCGCGCCACTCCACGAGCAGCGGCATGTCGTATCGACGCTTGGCCGCGGTGCCGCCGATGGTGATGGGCACCGTCATCTTCTCCACCTTGCCGGGCGCCAGCGCAACACGAACAGGATCGCCGGCGCGGCAGCCGGCGGGTGCGGCCCATCGAAGCGTCGCCGTTTCCGGTGTCGGCTCCAGGTTGACAAGTCGCACGCCGATGTCGAGCGTCTCGCCCGGGCAGGTGACGGTCACGCCCGGGCCGTCGATGCGCACGCTCGGGGCGGCGCGCTCGACGAGCATGAGCGTGGCGAGCTTGTCCGGCGGCATCGGGCAGCACCAGGCGCCCTCCTCCTGCCGCAGCGCCACCGGCTTCGGGCCGCCGCCGAGAGGAACCACCCACGCGGCGTTGGGTTTGCCGACTTGGCTTGCGGTCAGGGCCACGCGGAGATCTTCGCGCCCTTCCGTGTTGAGCGTGTTGACGAGCCACACGCGCTCCTCCGGCGTTTCCAGCTTGAACCATTTGGCTTGGGCGCCGTCGACCGGGGCGATCTGCTCGATGGTGTCCGGCCGGATGGGCGGATTGGCGAGGGGCGTGCCATCCGTCTGCAGGAGCGTGAGGCCGACGGTGTCCAGGAACCGGGCCGGGTAGAGGTACTGCTTCGTCCGCCGGCGCAGCTCCAGCAGGTCGCGGGCGTACTCCGCCGACGTGGCCAGCTTCGCCTGCGCGCCGTGCTGCCGGTGCGGCAGTCCGTCGAAGCGGGCGCCGGTGAGGAAGATGTGGTTGAACCGCTCGATGCCGCCGAGCCGCTCGCGTGTGCCGCTGTTGAGGTTGCCGTTGAGCACGATCTGGTCCGGCACGGTATACTGGAAGATCTCGCAGCGGTTCACCACGCCCGAGGCCAGATGCACGATGCCCGTCTGCCCCGTGATGTCGTTGCAGCCCTCGCCGGAGCATACGAAGTCGGGGTCGATCTCGCGGGCGATCCGATGCATCCTCTCGAGCAGTCTCGTCGTCTCCCGGTAGTAGACGCCGTAATCGTCGTGATCGTGCTCCAGATTCTGGCACATGCCGGCCAGGCCGTAGGCGATGCCGATGCTCGTGCAGTCGTAGTAGATGTAGCAGTGGTAGTCGCCCACGTATTTGCGGGTCCAGTAGTCGAGATACTCCTGCCAACCCCGCGCCCCGGGGCACATGCGGCCGCGCGCGCGCAGATCGTCGTCCGGCTTGACGTCCGTGATCTTGCCGTCGTGCGGGCGGCTTGCGTTCTCCTCATACCACGGCAAGTCATAGAACTTCGTGTCGCGCGGGAACGACGTGCGCGGCGCATAGGCGCAGACCCGCGGCCGGTCGAGGCACTGGGTGGGCGAGTGCAGGTTCCAGGCGATGTAGAAGTTGGTGTCGCCGCCCATCTCCCGAATCTCGTCGAAGTACTGGCGCAGCTCCTGGATCGACCCCGCGGCCGTCGTCGGCTGGGGCCAGAAGCCGCCATAGCCCGCAATGCAGCTCGATGCCGCCATGCGGCTGCCGTGCATGAAGGGCAGGCCGTCCTCGTGGGCCAGCTCGCCGAAGCGCTGGAGGATGTTGAAGCCGTAGCCCGGCCAGAAGGCACAGGAATCGTTCCAGCCGTCGCACGCACGCACCCAGTCGGGGTAATGCGGCTTTCGCAAGTGGCGGACGACGGCGTCGCGATAGATGTCCGCGGCGGCGTGCCAGTCGCCGTCGTGCACGGCCACGGCGTAGTGGTCCAGGACGCGTTCGCTGCCCGCGGCCACGCGCAGGAACTTCTGCAGCGACAGATCGACGGCACTGCCGTCCTCGGAGGCCGAGACGTACATGGCCACGTCGTTGAAGGACGCAAAATTGGTGTGGTGATCCGCCAGGTAGACGCCGCCCCCGGCGGCATCATAGAGATCCATCCAGCGCATCAGCGGCGTCGTGGGATAGCGCTGCTTCCATTGGGCCGGATTGCGGATCATCTGTCCCCATACGCTGTTGACGATGAGGATGTCGTCGCGGCCGCTGTCCCCCACGACGGCCGAGCGCAGGATCGGGTAGCGAACCGACGTCACCTCCATGTCGGTGTCGTTCCGGATGTGCAAGCGCCAGCGGCTGACGCCCCCGGCGTCAAGCTCGACGATCGGCCGGACCGTCAGCTTGCCGTCCAGGAAGCGGTACTCGCCGTGCAGGACGCCGTCGCGCAGCTCGATGCGACGGCTGTTCGAATCGCGCGACGCGCGCAGCTCGGTCTCGGGGCCGTAGCCCGGCTTCTTGACCTTGATGTGGAAGAAGTCCGTTGCGGTTCCCGCGGCACGGTAGCTCGTGCCGGAGCGCTTGGCGACAATGTCGCGAAGGCCGCGATCGGTGAAGACGAGGCGGGCGACATCGTTCTCGAGCACCTTCCAGGCGCCGGGGTCGGGCTCGTACTCCAGCCGGATCGACTGCACCAGGGGCGACGTCTCTGCCGCAGAGGCGGCCAGCGCGAACTGCACATAGAGACTCGGGCCGCTGACAATTGGCGCGACGGCTGCACCGTTGCGGACCTCGGTCCATGTCTTGGCGTCGGCCGAGACGAAGCACTTCACCCCGCCCTTCCCGGCCTGCGTCCAGTGAATCCTCCCCCAACGTTTCGCGCCCGGCGCCAACTCCCCGGATGCGAAGTGGGCATCCCGCGCAGCCAGCTTTACCGTCAAGGGAGGCCCGAGGCCGGTGGGGACCAACTGCGGATCGCGGGCGAAGACAAGCCGGTCGAGTTTCGCCCCGCCGCGCCAGCCGTTGAGCTTCCAGACGTGCTCGCCCTTGCTCAGCTCGTAGACGGGGCCCTTCACCCAGACCCACTTCCCGGTGAGGTCGGGGCGCTTGGGGTTGTCTGTGTTCGTAATGGTCTCGCCATCGTCCATCGCCTCGAAGTGCAGCCAGTTGCCCGGCGCGGGGAAGAATGCACGATACCAGACCTGGTAGCGTCCGGCCGTTTCGACGGAGAGAGGGACCTCGATGTAATCGAGATTCTGCACCGTTGCGCCGCCCTGCGCCTGATCCGTCACCTCGAAGCCGCGCGTTCCCTCCTCGAAGCGCAGGTGGCGGCCGTGTTCGGTCTTGAAGCAGATCACTCCGTCGCGCTCGACGCAGCGGAACCCGATGCGCAGCGTGCCGGCCTCGGCGAGCCCGGCCCCGGAGGACGGCAGGAAGCGAATGCTGCCGAGCGTCTCGATCTCTTCGGCCGGCGCGCTGGACGCCATGGCCACACAGACAGTCAGCAACACAACGAGACGAGGGTGATGCACAGCGGTCTCCTTAGGGCTTGCTCGACTTGGCGGCGGGACGGACCCTCACGGCGAACCAGTCCGGCGAGATCTTCTCGGGCGGCAGTGCCTCGATGTGGCCGTCCAGGAAGAGCACATGCACCTTGCCGTCGTGCCAAGCGCCCGCTTCGGCCGGTCGGCCGGCATGGTAGTGGCACCGGGGCAGGTTGCCGGGCCTCCCCGCCGCGTCGACCAGGAGGATGGTGCGCTCCTTGTTCGCGATATCGGCAAAGCGGTACGGGCCGCGTGCGACCGCCGCGCCGCCGGCGCCAACGAGGCCCAGCTCGCTGTTCCAGGCGTAGCCGATGCAGTTCGGCCCGTTGCCTCCATACCAGTAGGGATTGGCCGGGCAATGGGCCACGCCGCCCGCCGGTTGGCGGCGATTGCGCCGGTAGCCGCAGTCGGTTCGCTCACCCATCCCGGTGAGATAGGGCTTGAGGTACGCAAGCCAGTGCCCTCGTCCCCGGATCGGCTGCCGCAGTTTCGGATCCATCCACGCCGGGGGCAAGTAGCCGTCGTGGTCGGCCGCGAAGCGCATGGCGGCCCGGTAGATGGCCTGCATCTTCTCCCGGCAGACACGGGCGAAGTCGTCCTCCGCCCGGAGGGACAGCGGGCTTAGGGCGAGCGCCGCCCATGTCGCTGCTCCGAGAACGGCCCTCCTGCTGTGCGTCGCGGCCCGGGTGGACACCTGCAACAGCCTCGTGAGAATGGACGTGTTCCGTCGCCTCAGCGCGGTAGAACCCCGCCAAGCAGTATACCACGGGTCGGTCGGCGATCAAGGGGGGAGTGTCACCGTGTCGGGATCCGGTCCGCGCGACGCGGCGGCGCACGTCTACGGGAGCGTGGCGCAGTCGTCCGGATCGATGCGCTCGGTGCGGACGAGCTCTCCCGTGCGGGTGCGGATGGTGCGTTCGACGGGGACGCCGTCGGTGTTGAATTTGTAGGTGATCCGCGGGCGGCAGGAGAGGCAGCCGCAGAGCTTTGTGCCCTTGCAGTCGGGGCAGATCTCCTTGTACGGCTTGTCCAGCGATACCTGCACCTTCTGCGGCTGCCGGAAGCCGAACCCTCGAGGAAATCGGCAGCCAAGACGGCCCGTGGTCGGCAGCTTGCTGGGATCCACCGACACGGACCGGACGGTGCGAATCCCCTTGCCGTAGCATGTGGGACACTTGATCAGCATGGTGTCCTTACACATATGGCAGCTTGGCTGCCAGCAGTAGTGGCAGTACCAGATGGCCGCCACGGCGGCCGCGATGGCGATGGCGATCTTCTTGACCTTCTTCACGAGTGCGCCCTCCGCAGACATCCGGGCCTCAGGTTGCAGTGCCCAGCATAGCATATCCGGCCGGCCGGGTAAAGGGGCAGCGGCGCCGGGCTTGACTCCGGCAGCCTCTTGGGTCTATCATGAGCGCGCCCCGACGGCCCGCTCGGGCCGTGGGCATCCACGGTGCGGGGAACGAATGCGCATGATCCGACAGATACGTCTTGTGGCCGGGGCCGTCCTGGTGTGGAGCGCGATGCCCGCCTGCTTCGCTCAACCGGTGAAGCCCTACGAGCCGGGGCCGAACACGCTGTTCCTCTGTCATTTTGAAGGCACCGCCAAGGCCGACCACAGCCGCGGCCCCGGCGAGCCCACCAAGGGAGAGGGACGGTTCGTGCCCGGCCGGTTCGGCAAGGGCGTCCGGCTCGACGCGAAGAGCCGGCTGAGCTACGCCGGCGGGAAGAACATCGACTTTCGCCAGGGCACCATCGAGTTCTTCTTCAAGCCCGACTGGGACGGCGGCGACAAGGCGTCCCACCGCTTCCTCTCCGTCCGGACCGACAAGGCCAACTACATCAACCTCAATTTCAACGGC
>Ga0272441_10013925_pt1 | contig 11497 bp, 2 predicted proteins | sample SSMProp6N_FD_193582 | JGI IMG/M metagenome (GOLD analysis project Ga0272441, IMG submission 193582) | Marine sediment archaeal communities from Little Sippewissett salt marsh, Falmouth, MA, United States - SSM-Prop-6N | ecosystem: Environmental > Aquatic > Marine > Wetlands > Sediment ... | reverse complement strand
TACGGCGGAGGTCAAGATAGCCGGCTATAACCACCTGTTCGGAATCGCCTTCGGCTATATTACGGAGGGACTGAAGCAGGATTTCGGTGGCATTTTCACATTGACCTATGTCGACAGCAACGGGGTCGAACGCGTAATAGACCACACGGAATTCTACAATGCCGGGGGTCTAGTCGAAGTAACGCCGACAGCAGACTCTCCCTTCAATTACAAAGCCGTGATGCCCATGTTCGGCAGCACCAATGCAGCTACAAGCGGTCCGAACAACAAGGCTGTCTTGAACGTCGTGCTCGAAAATCCCGGAATCGAAAGGGACAGAGTACAGCTCCCGCCCTACGATCCGTTTCTCTACGTGTGGAACACCCATCACGACATTCATCTGATCGGGGAGCAACCCCTTCCGAGCATTCCAGAACTTCCTGGAATCGACCCGATCGCAGGACCGGTGGGACCGGATTCGAGTATCCCGGTGGAAACGTACTATTTGGACGAGGTCGGGTTCCCGTGGGCCCTACTGGTACCGGTGGACTGGGAACACCCGCCCGAAACAGTGCGGATCGAAAAGGTGTATCCGTTCTTCGAAAACTGGCGGCAGGACGAAGGGCAAAGCAACACCGACTGGTATCTGCGTAAAATGGACCCCGAGAATGATCCTCCCGGTGATCCATCGCTAAGCCCTGCCAGTCTCCAATTCGACTCCACTTCAGTCGATTTGCAGGAAGCAACAATCGATACAATCTTGGGAACCGATCTGGACGGTGATGATTCGGCTGTTACTTTGAAGTGGACCACCCCGCCGAAATACGTGACCATAGAGACAACGGCATCAGGTACGGGAACTCAGACCCTCAAGGTGATAGTCGACCTTGCGAAGGTCATAGACCCACCGGAGGATCTCAACATCTACTTCTGGTGTGAAGATGCGGAAGGAGCCCCTTCTGAGTTTGAACCTTTGAATATCGCCTTCAAGGAGCTCACAGCACGGTTTGATCTTTCTCCAGGAACGATGAGCCTCACCGGGAATTCGGTGGCGGATGGCAACAACCTGAGCATCAACTTGCCGATTAACAATCTGGAGTCCAGTCCGGTCAGCACCGACTTTTCGGTCCACTTCTACCTTTCTACCGATACGACATTCAGCGAAGGGGTTCCGGCTACGGACCTGGGCACTAAGGTCGTTGTCGCAGACATCGCCGGCAACTCCGTCATTGATTACAACGAAATCCTAGCTATACCCGACTCGCTCGATCTCACCGATGTGGTTTATATTTATGCGGTTGTCGATTCGCTCGCTGAGGTAGAGGAAACCGATGAGGGGAATAACACCTCCACACCCGGCCAGGCCGGCGCCGTGCTCGTATATGACGATGAGGATGCCGATCGAAGGTACGACTTGAGAATCGACACCTTCCCGCCCACCGGCTCGGAAACAACCGCTACCGAGGTGTCTCTGTACAATTCGCTTGGTGTGCTGGTATTTCCGGACACCTCCTCCTATATCGGCAACTATGCGTACCTCGTCGAAGACGATCTTGCTCCCGGCATGTACTACATAAAGGTCGAAGGCGCCACGTCGGTGCAGTCGGGTCCCTACGGGATTTCGGTCTGCCTTGTCGGGATGAGCTACAGCGCCTTTGCTACGGCCCTCAACGACAACACCGAGGACCGGTTTGAGAACGACGATTCCACAACCGGCGGTATCCCAGATAATCCGGCACCGATATTGATTACCACACCGCTGAACAGATATCTGGGTCAGTTCGAGGCAGACTGGTTTATACTGAATCTTCCATAACAGCAATGACTGGATGTATGTGAACGGCGGAAACGGCGTGTAAATCGCAATCTACAGCCGTCTCCCTTGGAAACGGGAGACGGCCTTCTCATTGCCTGTGAAAAATTCCATCCCGGCGAGTTGTCGAGTCCAGCGTGAACAATAATCCAGCGACACGAGACGACGGAAGAACGCCTTCCCCTGCGCGTTGCGGCTATTTCCGCACCCCTTTGGATCACGAATCATCGAGACACCGGAATGCAGGACCTGAAAGCTTGGACTCGCTTACAGCAGGAAATCAGTGGCAGAAAAAAGGAAAACGGGGGACGGATTGAGGTAGACACGAAAGAGGCGTCACGACTCAATCGACTTCTTCTGTCTCCTTAGGGCAGAACTATTTCATGCCAGTCCGGCTCTGCTGCAGCAAGATATCTATTCAAAGGCGTGTAGATAAATATCGTCGCCGGACTAGTGGGGATGTTTCCAGGGGCATTGTCATCGTTCTCATAGATATCCGCTCCATTATCGCTCAGAGCTGAACCGAACACATCGTAGCTCATCCCGACAAGGCGGGCCGATATCCCGTAGGGACCCGACTGCACCGGCGAGGCTCCTTCGACCTTTATATAATACGTGCCGTCGGAAAGTCCGTTTTCGACAAGATACGCATAGTTGCCGATATAGGAGGAGGTGTCCGGAAATACCAGCGCACCAAGCGAATCGTACAGGTACACCTCCGTGGATGTTGTTTCCGAGCCAGTAGGAGGGAAGGTGTCGACTCTTAAATCGTAGCGATTGCTATTCTCGTCATCGTATACCAACACATAGGCCGCCTGACTGGAGCCGGAGACGTTGTTCCCCTCGTCGGTTTCCGCCACCTCTCCCACCGAATCAACTACTGCATAGATGTAGACCGCGGCGGTGAGATTGAGTGCGTCGGGTACGGACAAAGCCGTGTTGTAGTTAAAGGTGGAGTTACCTGCGATGTCTGTGGAAACGACCTTACTGCCCAGATCCGTATCCACAACCCCTTCGTCGAACGTCGTATCGGTGGATAGGTAAAAGTGGACCGAAAAATCGGTACTGACCGTACCGGATTCCAGGTTATCGATCGGCAGGGTGATGCTTAGGTTGTTCCCATCCCCCACCGAATCACCGGTGAAGGTCATAACCCCGGGAGCAAGATCCTTGCTGCCTCCTCCAGCGGAGGGATTGGAACAGGAAGCGAACATCGCCACCGCGGCTACCGATAGGACAATCAAGAACAGACGCCCTGTGGCTTTCATATCCAACTCCAGCGCAATAAAATGGTACTTGAACATCTACTTATAACTATATATCGGTATTTTGGGAAAAACAAAACTAAATTATACGAGCAGTGGGGATCTTTGGTTTCGACATTGTGAGTTTCCCTCAGGTGGTCTATATTTGTTAGGGGTGAAATACCTATCTTCTTGTAGACTATTGAAATGGAGCTGCAATTGAAGCGATTGTGGACGATATTCGTTTCGTTGATTTTTCTGATCTCGATCCCCTCTAGGATAGCAGCGGACGACTATACATGGAACGTAGCAGCGAACGGAGACTGGACAACCGACGCCAACTGGTGGAACAACACCACCGCTTCGGTTAATGGTCATCCCGACGATGCAGGGGATACGGCCACGATCGATAACGGCAGCAACTGGGTCGTAAACCTGGATGCCAATATAACCGTCGGTGCAATCACCCTGGGTTCAAACAATGAGCTCGATTCCGCGGGATTCTTCCTCACTGTAGACGGAAATGTCACCATCGACGGGAACTTCAATACGGTGATCCGCATTACTATGACAGGCGCCGGATCCTCCATAAGCGCTTCATCCAACCTCGGCGATCTGTTCATAAATCCCGGAGGCGGGAATACCGTGTCCATGGGCAGCAGCTTGTATCTGGATGATGACCTGTCCGTGCAAAGCGGGACCTTTTCCGCCGGAGCCAATACTTTCAGTCTTGAAGGGGATTGGGGAGTAGCCGGTGGCGCCGCTTTCAATGCCGGAACCGGAAGCGTCGAGTTCCGTGGGGGTTCCGCCCAATCCTGGACACCGGGGGGGACCGATGGCAACCACGACTTCTATAATGTCGTTGTAAATAAATGGGCCAACTCGGTGGCCCTGAGTGGCGCGGCAGTAATCACAAACAATCTCACCATAGCCGGCGGAGACACGCTGAACCTAAATGGATCCAATATCACTACAGGGAGAGACATTACGGGCGCCGGGACTCTTCAGGCCACCGGCACCGAAACCATCACGGTGGGGGACGAGTTCAACATTACCAACTTCACGGCCTCGAGCTCCACAGTGATCCTCAACAACAGCTATACCCCGGCCGAGGTCAGTGCCCACACGTTCAACAATTTGAGGATCAACAAGAGTGCCGAGGGGAATATCGTGCAATCTTTGGGTGCCTGGCTTGTGAACGGCAATTTTGAACTGTTGCGCGGCACCTGGGAAGCTGATCCTACACCCAGCGGCTACACCCACCGGATCGTGACCGACGCCTGGGATTCCTCGGATACGGATTTCACCTTCGTGGCGGGTGAATCTACCATCAGGCTATCGGCCAACAACACCATCACCACCGAAGCTGGAGACAGCTTCTATAATCTTCTGCTGGACAACGGCGCCACCCTCACCGGCACTCTCGACGTTGATGCGAACTTGACGATCAGCGCCGGGACTCTCACCGCTTCGGGAAACTGGATCTATGTGGGGGGCAACTGGTCGAACTCGGGAACCTTTGCACCTGGCGGAAATACTGTAGTCTTCAATGGCAACGGGGCTATCCAGAACGCGGAGGACTTCAACAACGTGCGGGTTAGCTCCGGATCCCGGACCTACGCCGTCGGTGCGACCCTCGATATGAGCTCTCTGCTCATGAACGGGGGTGATCTGGCAATAAATGCCGGCACCCTCCGGGTAGCCAATGACTTTACGATCAACAACGCATCGAATTATAGCGGTACAGGCGCCGTGAGCATGACCAATGCTGACGCTGATTTAATCATTTCCTCAGGCACACACACCTTCGGTGGAACGGTAACGTTGAACGGAAATGATGGAGACATATCGATATCGGGTGGGAGCACCACCTTTTCGGCAACCACGACTACAAACGGAGCCACCGGCGGAGTGACGATCTCAGGTGGGACCTTAACCAACAACGCACTACTCGATATCGGTGAAAACCTTGCAATGACCGCGGGTACGCTTACCGGTACCGGCAACATCTCGGTGGTGGGGAATGTCACTTTGAGCAACATCGCGGCCACCTTCAACGGCAATGCCCGTACCATCACGGTGTCGGGCAGCTGGAATGAATCCGCCGGCGTATTCGTTGGGGGAACCTCGACGGTGATCATGGACACCGGGGGGACTACGATCGACGCCACGAACAGCTTCGAAAACTTCACGATCAGCGCCGGAGGAGCCGGGGTTACCTTAAACACGGCGATCACCGTGGATGGGAACATCGACATCAGCGGCAATCTGGATGCCAATGGACAGGCCATGAACATCGCCGGCAACTGGGACCGGACCGGCACGTTCACCCATAACAGCAATACCGTAACTTTCTTCGACAACAGTTTGACTTCGACCATAACTGGCGCCACCACATTCTGGAATTTCACCTGCAATACGTGGAGCAAAACGATTCTCTTCGAGGAGGGGGTTACCCAAACAGTAGAGAACACGCTGACAATCGATGGAGACGCAAATAACCTGATCTACCTGCTGAGCACAACGGACGGTAATCCGTGGACCATTGATGTGAGCGGCGGGGCTCAGGCTGTAGATTTTGCCTTTGTTCGGGATAGCGGTACTGTTCTTTCCAATGATATAACGGCCACCAACAGCCGTAATGACGGCAACAATGACACGACCAGCCCGGGCTGGATCTTTCAACCCAATACCTTGGCCTGGGATGGAAGCAGCAGCTCTGATTGGGACACTCCTGAGAACTGGGATCTGGGATTCGTGCCGAACACGGGAGATACCGTAGACATTCCCAACGGCGCGGCTAATATGCCGGCAACCCTGGCCTCCGACACGACGGTGGACACGCTGACTATAGACACCCTTGCCTCGGTGAGCGTAGCCGGCAACGTACTCTCGGTGACGACCTACGACAACCAGGGCACTTTGGAACGCACCGCCGCTGTTGGGGAATCCGCCCCGATCGACACCGACTCGGGCTTGGTATTATACGATGACGCTGTCGGTGGGACGATCGAGGACTACGGCAGCCCGGGCCTCGACTACTACGACATCGAGTTCACCGGCCTCGGGACCTTTACTCTAGGCAGCGATCTGGAGGCCAACAACAACCTGACCATCTCCGCGGGAACAACCTTTGATGTCAGTGGTGCGAGCCATCGGGTGACCGTGGGGGGGAGGTGGAATAATGCAGGAGGAACTTTTACTGCCCAGAGCGGTCTCGTGCTGCTGAATGGAACCGGAACCATTTCAGCTGAGACGTTCAATGATCTGGAGATCGACAGCGCCGGAATGTACACTATGAACGGGGCTATCGTCACAGGCGGGAATCTCACCATCACGGCGGGCGACCTTTCGCTTAATGCCAACACCCTCACTGTGGGAGCGGACCTGACCGGCAACAGTCTCACCGCGGCCGGAGCCGAGGCGATCAGCGTAGGGGGGGACTGGGACATCGGGAGCTTCACCGAGGCGACTACTCAGGTAACCTTCACCGGAGCCAGCGGAGCCGGGCCGTTCACCGTGACCAGCAACGGCCAGAGCTTCAACGATGTGGTTCTGAATGCCGGAGGTAAGATCTACAGTCAGACGGACGGAGCTATTATGGGTCTGGACCTGACCCTGACCGCCGGCACCTGGGAGACCAGCGATCAGAGTCTGACGGTGACCGGCAGCCTAACCGGGGCTGGCACCCTGACCGCGGCGGCAGGAGTTCCTCAGGATGCGATCACAGTAGGCGGAGATTTCACCCCCACCACCTTCAATCCCGGCGACAGTGTGGTCACCCTCAACACGGCCACGGCGGCGGATGTGAGTGTCAACAGTTTCTACGACCTGGTGATCAACAAGGCCAATGCCATTGACACGGTCACCTCCACCGGTGCGTGGACCGTGACCCACTCCCTGACCATGACCCAGGGTACCTGGCTGGCTGATCCTGTGCCCAGCAACTACACACACACCATCACCGGGGACTGGGATTCCTCGGGTGTCAACTTCACCTTCACCTCCGGTGACTCCACCATCGTGCTGGACTCGACCGACCCGGCCATCACCACCAAGGGCATCGGCACCGATCCGTTCTACAACCTCACCCTGAACGACGGCGGGGTGATGGCTACCTCTGTCGAGGCTACCAACAATCTCGATATCGCCGGTGGTGACCTGGCGCTCAGCAACAACAACCTCACCGTAGGGGTGGACCTGACCGGCATCAGTCTCACTGCTGCTGCCGGAGCACCCCCGGAAGCAATCACCGTCGGGGGGGACTTCACCCCCACCACCTTCAATCCCGGCGACAGTGTGGTCACCCTCAACACGGCCACGGCAGCAGATGTGAGCGCCAACAGTTTCTACGACCTGGTGATCAACAAGGCCAATGCCATTGACACGGTCACCTCCACCGGTGCGTGGACGGTGACCCACTCCCTGACCATGACCCAGGGTACCTGGCTGGCTGATCCTGTGCCCAGCAACTACACACACACCATCACCGGGGACTGGGATTCCTCGGGTGCGACCTTCACCTTCACCTCCGGAAGCTCCACGGTGGTGCTGGATCCTACGACCAATCCGGCCATCACCACCAAGGGCATCGGCACCGATCCGTTCTACAACCTCACCCTGAACGACGGCGGGGTGATGGCTACCTCTGTCGAGGCTACCAACAATCTCGATATCGCCGGTGGTGACCTGGCGCTCAGCAACAACAACCTCACCGTAGGGGTGGACCTGACCGGCATCAGTCTCACTGCTTCAGGTGCCGAGGCTATCAGCGTGGGCGGAGATTGGGACATCACAACCTTCACACCAGTTTCCAGCACGGTGACTTTCACCGGAGCCAGCGGAGCCGGGCCGTTCACCGTGACCAGCAACGGCCAGAGCTTCTTCAACGTGGAGGTTAACACCGCTGGACCTATCTACCAACAGGTCGATGCAGCCGGCATGGATGGAGCTCTGACCCTGACCGCCGGCACCTGGGAGACCAACGATCAGAGTCTGACGGTGACCGGCAGCCTAACCGGGGCTGGCACCCTGACCGCGGCGGCAGGAGCTCCTCAGGATGCGATCACAGTAGGCGGGGACTTCACCCCCACCACCTTCAATCCCGGCGACAGTGTGGTGACCCTCAACACGGCCACGGCTGCTGATGTGAGTGCCAACAGCTTCTACGACCTGGTGATCAACAAGGCCAATGCCATTGACACGGTCACCGCCACCGGCGACTGGACCGTGACAAACTCCCTGGCCATGACCCAGGGCACCTGGCTGGCCGATCCTGTGCCCAGCAACTACACCCACACCATAGCCTGGGACTGGGATTCCGCATCCGCCGGCGCTAATTTCACCTTCACCGCCGGAGGATCCACGATTCTATTGAATCCCACGGGCAATCCGAACATCACCACCAAAGGCTTTGGTGCGGATCCGTTCTACAATCTGACGGTGAATGCCGGAGGGATCTTCCAGACTGATGTGCAGGTCGATAACGACCTGACAATCTCGGGCGGTACCTTGAGACTAAACAACAACCGTCTGACCGTCATTCGCCATGTCGGGGGTGCAGGAACCCTGCAGGCCGACGGAGCCGAGTTGATACTTGTGGGCAGCAATTTCGATCCCTCCGGGTATACGGCGAACAACAGCACCGTGCGGTTGAACCTGGGAACGGACGGGAATCTCGGTGGTTTGACCTACCATAATTTGGAATTCGTCAAATCAGCGGCCGGAGCAACCCTGACCTCCACAGGCGGATTGACGATCACCGACACAGGCTCCCTCGTCATGACAACGGGCATCTGGGATGCGGCCACCTTTACCCACGATATTCGGGTCGACTGGGATGCTACCAGCGCCAATTTCACCTTCACACCGTCAACCTCGACGATCTCCATGACCACAACTGCGGACCTGACAATCAACTGCAGCGCTTCCAACGATTTCTGGAATCTGTACGTCTATACGAGCGTGGATTTGAGCTCGGACATCGTTGTCTTGAATGACGTGCGGATTTTCGCGACTGGCGACCTGGACGTGACGGCGGCGAACCGCCAGATCACCGTCGGCCACGATTGGACCCGGGACAATTTGGGAGTTTTCATTCCGCAGAATGGGTGGGTGGAGTTCGACAATGCTGTATCTGGAGGTACACTTTCAACCTCAGATCCCGCCGGGGAGACCTTCTGGAATCTCCGCATTTCCGAAACGGGCGGAACCTTTACCTACCAAAACGACTTCACGATAATCCGGGAACTGCATATCAATGACGGCACCCTACGGGAAGATCCGGATCCTGGTGAGAGTCGCACCATCACCATGGGAACCGCCACCAGCCCGGCTATCGTGTACTGGGACAACGATGTTGTGGACGGCAGCGGTTTTGACCCGGGTATCTTCCCAGATGGTGGCAAAGTAGAGTTCGTACGGCCCGGACCGGGTGTAGAATACCACATCGAAGGCAGAACAGCTTTTTATGGTTTCGAATGCCTGAGATCGGGCGCTGTCCTCAAGTTCGAGGAAAACGGAGGAACATATACATACAATGCAGGGACCGGTGTCCCCGGATCTCCCGCCGTGTACGAACCTGCCACCATTGTTACGGGGAGCTTCAGTATAGACGGTGGTCCAGCAGGACCGAATATCACCTTGAACAACATCACCGGATTGGCGGCCGGCGCTGTCTGCGGGGCCAATCCGAATCCAAACCATTGGGTGCTCCATATCACTACGTTTTCGACTGCAGCGTTGGCGAGCATAAATTGGTTCGCCGTCACAAATTGCTGGGCTCCGCCAATCGACCGGGTAACGCCGGGACCGCCTTACGTAAACGGGGGTGACAACTGCAACTGGTTGTTCTCCATTCCTATTTTGGAGAATTGGACCGTGGATAGTGATTCCAACGGCCGCATTGACGCGATCCGTGTGCTTGTCGAACCGGGAACCCAGCTCAATGATGATTCACTAAACCAATCCCAAGTTTCGATCGTTGTCCAGGGCTACGATCTAGCGACTCCGGCAATCGGTATAGCCGGCGTCTCTGACGACGATGTGTTCGACATATTTTTGGTAGAGAATGACTACCTGGATACAGATGCCCGTCCGCAGTGGCAGCTTCTGGAGAACAACCCGCCCAACGGTCTACTTGGACAGGCAGGCGGCGCATATGTTGAATCCGGACCTACGGTGTATACTCCCGATGACGGAGCACGACCGGTGATCGCCTATACGCTGGCCGTGGTCGGTGAAACCAAGGCGTACCTGCACTTCTCCGAACCTGTATATTCCGACCAGGCGGCCACAACGGGTATTGTATCCGGCGATTTCGATGAAATCGGTGGTACCGCCAATCCGATCGTCAGCCTAACCCCGCTGGAGACCAGCGGTATTGCCGCCCACGCGGCCATGATCGAGTTTACGAATCCCCTCCTCGACACCGACGTGGTCGGCAACCCCCCGAAGCAGCTGCGATCGAAGATCCCACCGGATGCGGTCTGGGATGGACGCATGCTCGATCCAACGATCACCGATCCCGCCATCGATGCGTCCACAACTGCCGATGGCAATCTGCAGGTACACGGCAGCGATTATATGGATCCGGGGATCCAGCACCGCGTCTCGGACGTGGGCTTGAATCTCATCGAGCCGGTGTTCGCCTACGATGCGGTAATTCAAAGAGATCCCGTGCGCGGCGGCATCGGCCGAATCACCCGCTTCGACGGCAGCGGATTTCTCCCGGACCGGGATATCCAGCTGCAGGCCCGAATTCTCTCGAGTATCAATCCAGGCGGATCCACTGTCGATATCACATGGGATATAAATCCGATCGATCCGATCCTGCTCAGCAATCTCTGGATCCCCTCCGGTGTGGATACCATGACGCACGCTCCCCCGGCCACACCGGGGGATACCTATCACAACGCAAATACAGCAGTTCGTTCGGCACTCGGGGTTGTAGGTGCAGCCCCCGAACTGCGGGACTTCATCATACCCGCCGACGACCCACCTGTGGATGAAATCCGGGACGGAGCGGATCTGCAATTCCTCTTCGTAATCGATCCGGGCGGAGGACAGGAACTCCTGCCTTACGCCCGCATCCCCAATCTGCAGGATCCACGTACCGCCCGGCCGTGGGTCATAAAAATCCGGGACCTGCGAACGCAGCGGGGAGAGGCCACGGTCACCAACAACGTGATCAATCCCTTACGGGGTGAAACCGTCTATGTCACCTACACTATCCCCCAGACCGGGATGGTCACGATCAACGTCTTCGATCTGAAGGGGGACATCGTGGACGTCCTGTACCGGGGCCAGAGGACCGCCGGGGAGTACTCCACCACCTGGGACGGCCGCAACAGGGGTAACAGAGTCGTGGCCCGTGGTGTATACTTCATCAAGATCGTTGGTCCGGGAATCAGCGAGATTCGAAAGGTCCTGGTGGTCAAATAGAATGCCCCGATTCGCGGGC
>Ga0272441_10013924_pt1 | contig 11498 bp, 11 predicted proteins | sample SSMProp6N_FD_193582 | JGI IMG/M metagenome (GOLD analysis project Ga0272441, IMG submission 193582) | Marine sediment archaeal communities from Little Sippewissett salt marsh, Falmouth, MA, United States - SSM-Prop-6N | ecosystem: Environmental > Aquatic > Marine > Wetlands > Sediment ... | reverse complement strand
CTTGAGTTCTGCAATGAAACGGTATCCGAAAGGCGCCTGGAGCGGGTAGCGGGAATCGAACCCGCATATTCAGCTTGGAAGGCTGCTGCTCTACCATTGAGCTATACCCGCAAATAGCCAAGGACCGGCATTCGTGTTCATCGCATCGCGAAGATGGCGCCGGCCTGATTGCCATCATCGTTTCCTGACCGGTTTTCTGACGGTTCCCCGTCTTTTCAAACTCGTTTTCCAACCGCCTCCGTTGCGAAGATGCCGGGGTCGAAGCAAAAGGCGATCGGTTCGAAACACGGCTGATGGATGGTGGAGGGAGTTGGATTTGAACCAACGTAGGCGAAGCCAACGGATTTACAGTCCGTCCCCTTTAACCACTCGGGCATCCCTCCTGATCCAGCACAGCATGCAGCACTCGAAACACATCGCAACAGAAATTTCAAATGCAGTTTCACCGGACGGGCCGATGACGGCGCGGTTATGCCCAGACGTCTGCCGGCTGTCAACTGAAGGCTGCGCGTCAGTCCTGTTTTATCCGTTGTGCCGGACACAGGTGTCTTTATAAGACAGCCATGAGCAAACATGACGATCCCCGCGCAAAAACGCCGAAAGACAGTCACTATGCCCGGCTGCGTCGTACCGTACGCGACAGCCGCCGTCAGCAGGACACGGCCAGGGCGGAACAGGATCCGGACCGGGTCCTGCTCTATGGTCTGCACACGGTGCGCGCCGCCCTCGACAATCCGGCCCGCGTGCCAAGACGGCTGGTGGCGACCCGCAACGCGCTTGCCCGGCTTGGCATTGACGAAAACTCGGCCCTGCCCTTTACCCTCGAGATCGCCCGCCCGCACGACATTGCCCAGCTGCTCGAGGCCGATGCGACGCATCAGGGTGCCGTTCTCGAGGTCAGAGCGCTGCCGAGACGACAGCTCAGCGATCTGGCCGCGGGCCGGCTGGTCGTGGTGCTCGATCAGGTGACCGATCCGCACAATGTCGGGGCCATCATGCGATCGGCGGTTGCCTTCGGCGCCGATGCGCTCATCACCACCATGCGGCACAGCCCGGCAGAGACGGGCGTCATGGCAAAATCGGCATCGGGTGCCCTTGAGCACATCCCCTTCATACCGGTGCGCAACCTGGCCGAGGCGATCGGCCAACTGCATGATCTCGGCTTTTTCACGGTCGGTCTCGATTCCGATGCAACCGCGACGATGGAAGAGGTGATGAGCGGCCATCGCATCGCACTGGTGCTGGGTGCCGAAGGCCGCGGGCTGCGCGCGAAAACGCGATCAAGCGTCAAGACGCTGGCCCGGCTCGACATGCCGGGGGCCATACACTCGCTCAACGTTTCCAATGCCGCAGCCATCGCGCTTTACATTGCCGAACGCGCGCTCAGGCGATAAGGCCTCCTGCACGCGCTTGTTCGAGCAACGCGGTTCAGTGCATCACAGCTTGACCGCAACGCCCGGCTCAGGCGTCAGAATGGTCGTTTCCGACCCTTGCATGCCTTCGATGAAGGTGTCCGCTGTCGCGTCAATGATCGGAAACGATCCGTAATGGCAGGGAATGACCGTCTCGAAGGCGAAGAAGCGGCGGCACGCCAGGGCCGCCACGGCGCCTCCCATGGTGAAACGATCGCCGACGGGCACAAGACCGATCTGCGGCTCGTGCAACTCCCTGATCAGAGCCATGTCGCCGAAAATATCGGTATCGCCCATGTGATAGAGCGTCTTTTCATTTGCACTGTGGATCACCAGCCCGTTCGGATTGCCGAGATAGGTGTTGCTTCCATCGGCATTGCCATAGGAAGAGGCATGCTGCGCCTGAACGAGCGTCACCGTGAACCCCCCGCACTCGACCGTTCCGCCGGTACTGGCCGGATTGATGCGGTCCTCCTCGACACCCTGGCCGACCATGAACCTGCATATCTCGTAATTGGCGACCAGCATGGCGCCTGTTGCCTTCAGGATATCGAGCGTGTTGCCGACATGATCGTTGTGACCATGGGTCAGGGCAACATGCGTCGCCCCCTGGCCAGGCACCTGCCATCCGCCGTTCCAGGAAGGGTTGCCATCGAGAAAGGGGTCGATCAGTATTGTCGAGGCGGCCATCTCGATGCGAAAAGCCGAATGTCCATACCAGGTGATTTTCATGATGCTGGCGCTCCCGCTCTCTTGAAGTCATTGTGACGCTTGAAAGTCACTGTCACGCTAGAAAGTCACTGTCACGGCACTGTAAATCAGCCTCGCCAAGGACAAAAGGTGTTGTTTTGCCAGCTCCCTCCAACGTCATCGCGATCGAGGATCTGCCGCCCAGGCTTGTCCGGGGTCAAACCGTGGCCGGGCTCGATCTCGGCACGAAGACGATAGGGCTTGCGGTTTCCGATCCTGGCCTGAGCCTTGCCGTGCCGCGGCGCACGATCAGGCGAACCAGATTCACGCAGGATGCGCTCGATCTGCTGAAATTCTTCGAGGCAGACAAGGTCGGCGCCATCGTGATCGGATTGCCGATCAACATGAATGGCAGCGAAGGGCCACGGGTTCAGGCCACGCGCGCCTTCGTGCGCAACATGGCGGCAAAGACCGCCCTTCCCTTCATCTACTGGGATGAACGCCTGTCGAGCGTCGCGGCCGAACGCGCGCTGATCGGCATGGATGTCTCGCGCGCGCGCCGGGCCGAACGGATCGATGCGGCGGCGGCCGCCTTCATCCTTCAGGGCGCCCTTGACAGGCTTGCCCTGCTGTCGCGCGGCTAGATCACGGTTTTGCGGCGATTAAACAGTCTGGCCAACCGTTCGCGTGGCTTCAAACGCCTGAAGAACAGAACAAACGCCATGATGAGCAGCATGTCGAACAGGATGGCCTTGGCGACCAGGGGTGGTATCGTCTCCGGCTCCATGCCCAGTATCTTGCCGTAGATCTCAAAGACCATGTCATGCAGGTCGCGCGACAGAATGAACAGGCCGAAACTCATGTCGTGATAGGAAAGGCCATACCAGGCAGCCAGCAAAAAAACAGGCACCGCCCATATTGTCAAAAACCATTTCATCAGCTTTGCCTTTTTGCCGGATCATCAAGCCGCCGAAATCACCTGACCGGGTCACGGCCATGCATTTCAACCGGGGCTGAGCATGATAACGTAAATTGCCGGAGGCAAGCTTAACGCCTTGTTAAGGTTAATATGCACCGGCGCCGGAAATGGGAGCCGCCCTGTCGACGTGAAGGCGACGAAATCAATCGCAATTCCGTCGACACGGCCTATCGCTGTGTCAGGCCTGTGCTATATCCTCGACATGACAAGCTGTTGGGTTCTGCCGACGAAAAGGACAGCGCAGAGACAATGACTGTAGCGCAGAGACAATGACTGTCATGAATTTACCGCATGAATGAAAGGCCCCATGCGCAGGCTTGAACCGCAGCCATATGACAAAGACGATATCCAGCATTCAACAAAACAGGAGAAAACCATGTCCAACCTCGTTGCCATCGCTTTCCACGACCACTCAAAAGCCTTCGATCTGAGAGCCAGGCTGGTCGAGCTGCAGAAGGAATACCTGATCTCGATGGATGACATCGTGGTCGTGACACGTGAACAGGATGACAAGATCAAGCTGCATCAGGCCACGAACCTGACAGCTGCCGGTGCGGCGACCGGCGGTTTCTGGGGCATGCTGATCGGTCTGGTCTTCCTCAACCCGCTTCTTGGTCTGGCCGTGGGTGCAGGAGCAGGCGCGCTGTCCGGCCATTTCACCGATATCGGGATCAATGACGATTTCATGAAGAACCTCGGCAAGGAACTCCCTCCTGGCGGAGCGGCGGTCTTCGTGCTCGTGCGCAGCGCAACCAATGACAAGGTTCTGGCCCGGCTCCAGGATTTTGCCGGTGAAGGCAAGGTTCTGCAGACCTCGCTGAGCACCGAAAGCGAGGAAGAACTGCGCAATCTCATCGAAAAGTCGAAAGCGTGAACCCTCGCCATCCTGCGATCCATGGCAAGAACTGGCGGCGCGAAACTTCACATTCGATCCGCCAGATCATCTCTCGGCAGGGCTGAAGCCGCGGTCTCGATGGCAACGGCGTGACAGCAGCGGCCAATCGCAAGAAGCGTCGCGCCATGCACGCACGGTGACAGGCAGCTGCGTGGAAAACTTTCCATGGACAGCCTTCCCCAGGGAAATGATCCAAGGGAAGTGACCCAAGAGAATTGATCCAAGGGAAGTCATTCACGGGAAGTGACAGGAGGCCGCACCCAGCCCGGATGGCAGGCGCGCAGAGGATGAGGCTTGTTGTCATCGGCGCAACGCGCTATTCCTCGTCCTGTCGTCAAAGTCAAAAGGCAGACCCGCCCGCGCGCGGCCAACCAGCCTGAAAACCTCAGTCTTCATGATCATCTTCGAAAGCATTCTGCCGGTTTTCCTGCTGGTTCTCTTGGGCATTGTCCTGAAACGAACCCGCCTTCTGGACCCTGCCCTGTGGCCGGCGCTCGATGGCTTCGGTTATTACGTGCTTTTTCCCTCGCTTCTCTTCCTGACGCTCTACAAGGCCGATTTTTCGCAACTCTCGTTGCCGGTTGTCGGCACATCGGCACTGTTGTCGGTGCTGCTGTTTTGCGGCTTTCTACTGGCACTCTGGCCGTATCTGAAAAAACGCGGCGTCCGTCCGGCGGCCTATTCGTCGGTGTTTCAGACCGCTTCGCGCTGGAATGGTTTCATGGCGCTGGCCATTGCCGACAAGCTGTTCGGGTCTGAGGGGCTCGCCACGGTGGCCTTCGTCATGGCGATGATCATCATCCCGCTCAATGTCATCAATGTCGCCGTGCTCGTCTGGCATGGCGGCAAGGCGCGCGATCCGCTGACGCTTGGCAAGCGCATCATCTCCAACCCGCTGATCATCGCTTGTCTGGCCGGTCTGATCATGCGCCAGATGCCGTTCAGCCTGTATCAGCCCGTCGAGGAAGCGATCGGGATCGTTGCCCAGGCGGCACTGCCGATGGGCATGATCATGGTCGGCGCCGGGCTGATCATCCGCGACACGGTCCGGCCATCGGCGCTGGCGCTGTTTTCGGTCATGCTGAAACTTGTCGGCTTCCCGATCGTGATGCTGGTCGTCGCACTGGCTGCGGGAGCGGAAGGCACAACCCTGCAACTACTGGCGCTGTGTGCGGCCGTACCGACCGCCATGAACGGCTATGTGCTGGCACGACAGATGGGCGGTGATGCGACACTTTATGCAACCGTCACGACATTGCAGACAACCGCCTCCTTCATCACCATCCCGCTGGTTCTGGCGGTGGCCGCAAGGCTTGGCGGCTGACGGCAAGGAGATGCGCCTCCTGACGCGCCGATCATGCCGAACGAGGCGCCGTCAATCGGCCCAGCCGCGCCATTCCACCCAGCGGCCGTGAAAATCGGCGCGCGCCACGACCCGCTCCCGAGCGCCTGCCGCGCCATCACTTAGCTTGCGGGACGGCCATAGTGTCAGCGTCACGGCGGCACCTGGCGCACGGCCATCGGCTTCCATGCGCAACCAGGCGAGCGGGGCTTTTGCGCTGGCACGCAGCCCGGCCTGCCGGATCAGGGCTTCCGCCTCGGCTTTCACATCGTCGGGAAAATACTGCCACACGATCGAATGACAGACAACCGTCGCGACATTGTCGGGCCGCATTGCCAATCGCCTGCCGAGCCAGTCAGCGGCATCGGCCTTTTCCACGCGTACCGGCAATGCGGCAGCCAGGTCCAGCGCGGCAGCCGTTCGTTCAAGCCGATCGCTCTGGTCGGCCCAGATATAGGCCATCAGCCGCTCGCGATCGTCAGGATCGGCCGGATCGAGCGGGTTGAGATCACAGCCCGCAACGCTCGCCACCGTGACAGTCCCGTCAAGCCAGGGCGGATCGCCACGCCAATCCGGGGTCAGGTGCACAGAGGAATCCTCTGGTCCGAACATGCGCTCACCAAACCGGAACCGGTAGCGCGACCAGTGCAGGTTCAGACCGGCGCTGGCCCCCAGTTCCAGTGTCGACAATGGCAGGCCAAAGCGATGTGCAACTTCCAGGAATCCACCAATGAGCGCGTTCGAGCGGCGCACCTCATTGGTTTGCGGCGGTGACGTCATCCATTCCAGGATAAAGCTGTAATGGAGCTTCATCGCATTCTCGATGGCCGCCCACAACGCATCGTCACCGATCTTCGTGTCATGCGGCGGATAAAAAGCGCTCAGCGGTGCATATCCATCACGCCGTTTGAGCGCATGCAGTGCGCCGGCCAGCCGCAACGGCACCGCATCGGCCCGTGAAGACGGATCCCCCGGCCAGTTGAGAATGCGGTGTCCGACAGGATGATCGCTCGTCAGCCGCGCTGCCAGCAGGGCGCACAGGCGCGCCGTGAACGGGGAGCCAAGCTCCAGACAGGATTTCACCTGCCCCTCAAAGGCTGCCCTGACCCGATGCTGTGTTTCATGCATCGCACTCACCCTCATCACGGCGAGGGCGATCCGGAGCGACGGCGCACAACACCTGGCTTTCCCGATCAGACATCCGGATAGAGAATATCGAGAATCTGCTGGCTGTCGAAACGCAGATCCAGCATGCCATAGGTCGAACGCCAGTTGCCCGCCAGTCTGGTTTCCATGAAGGCGTCAGCGACATGACCGGCCCCCATGCGGTTGAGTTCCGCCGCCGCCACCGCCAGAGCCAGTTGCTCGGTCAGGAAACGGCCCGCTCCCTCATCGCGTTGACACACCGCCATGGCTGCCTTCAGCACATCGATGGTGCGCCCTGCGGACGCCCCCAGATCGCGCTGAAGACCGGCCAGAACGCTGTCAAAAAGGTCAGGAGCGCGCGCCAGCACCCGCAAGACATCGAGCGCCATGACATTGCCCGAGCCTTCCCAGATGGCATTGACCGGCGCTTCGCGATAATGGCGCGCCATGGCACGCTCCTCGACATAGCCGACGCCGCCCAGACATTCCATCGTCTCGCTGATCACCGATGGCGCAATCTTGCACACCCAGTATTTGACCACCGGCGTCATAACTCGTGCGAAAGCAGCCTCCTCGGCGCTCGAGCGGGCCCGGTCGAAGGATTGCGCCAGTCGCATCGCCAGGGTTGTCGCCGCGGCGACATCGAGCGCCAGATCGGCCATCACCCGCTGCATGAGCGGCTGGTCGGCCAGCAACGACTGGAAAGCATAGCGGCGGCGGGTGTGGAAAACCGCCTCGCACAGGGCGGATCGCATCATCGCGGCCGAAGCAAGGGCACAATCGAGCCGGGTCAGTGTCACCATGTCCAGGGCCGTGCGGATTCCGGCGCCGGCATTGCCGAGCAGGAAACCGTAGGCACCGCGTATCTCCACCTCAGTGGAAGCATTGGAGCGATTGCCGAGCTTGTCTTTCAGCCTTTGAAACTCCAGCCCGTTGGCCGCGCCATCCTCCAGAAGCCGCGGCACCAGGAAACAACCCGGCCCCTCGTCCATCTGCGCGATCATGACGAAAGCGTCACTCATCGGCGCAGACAGAAACCATTTGTGTCCGCTGATGCGGTACAGACCATCGCTGATCCGCTCGGCGCGGCTCGTATTGCTGCGCAGATCACTGCCGCCCTGTTTTTCGGTCATGCCCATGCCGACGGTTGCCGCCGCTTTCTTCCTGACCGGACGATTGGCCGAATCATATTTGCGCTGAACGATACGCGGCGCCCATTCACGGGCGACAACCGGCGCGGCGGCAAGCGCGGCAACCGAAGCGCTTGTCATGGTCATCGGGCAAAGATGGCCGCATTCCAGTGTCGCCATCAGGAAAAAGCGCACCGCGCGCGCCTGATGGGCAAAAGCGCCCTCCCCGCCACTTTCCCAGATCGAGGCATTGAGACCAAGCCCGGCCGAGCGGCGCATCAGCGCATGATAGGCCGGATGATATTCCACCACGTCGATGCGGTTTCCCCGCGCATCATGGGTTTTCAGTTCGGGCGTTTGCCGATTCGCCAGACGGGCCAGTTCGAACGCCTCGGCGGAGGCAGCAAAACGACCGATCTTCTCGAACTCGTCGCGCTGCCTTTTCGGCATTGGAGCCGCAAGATCGTGCAGGATCGGATCACTGAGATAGGCATTGACTCCGGCAAAGACCGGCGGCTGGTTTTCGACCCTGTGGGTCACATGCGGCAGATCATTTGCAGTCATGGCGTGTGCTTCGACTCCGATATTCGTATCCCCCGAGGGGCAATTTCATCTGCAAATGCCGGCGTCAGGAAACCAGAAGAGATCACGATCCGTTACTGATCTAAAAGGTGAAAGACTCGGACAATTATGAATCAGGACAATACAATAGAGCGCATTCCTGACAAACGGAATCAATCCGACGCATCGGCAATCTTCATGCGCATGATCTCTCGGTTTCGCATTTCAGCCCGCAAAGCTGTCGCCAGCCCGAGAAATGTTCTATAGCTGCTGGCCCATAGCGCAACGCAACACAACGCAATGTCTGATCAGCATCCATCCCCGTCCTTTGCTCATCGCCATCTGCTCGGCATCAGTGAACTTTCGGAACAGGAGATCGTCTATCTGCTCGACCAGGCGGAAAAAGCGGTCGAGATCAGCCGGCAAAACGACAAGAAACGCGCAACGCTGCGCGGGCGCACGCAGATCAATCTGTTTTTTGAAGCCTCGACGCGCACACAGGCTTCGTTCGAACTGGCAGGCAAACGCCTCGGTGCCGATGTGATGAACATGTCGATCGGCAATTCTTCCGTGAAAAAAGGCGAGACCCTGATCGATACGGCGATGACCTTGAACGCCATGCGGCCGGATATTCTGATCCTGCGTCATCAATCAGCCGGCGCGGCCGCACTGCTTGCCCAAAAGGTCGACTGCGCGCTGATCAATGCAGGAGACGGTGCCCATGAACATCCCACGCAGGCGCTGCTCGACGCCCTGACGATCCGCCGCGCCAGAGGCAGGATCGCCCGGCTGGTCGTGGCCATCTGCGGTGATATCCTGCATTCACGCGTCGCCCGCTCCAATATCCTGCTTTTGAACGCACTCGGCGCCAGGGTCAGGGTCGTCGCCCCCTCGACGCTTCTGCCAGCGGGCATTCAGGACATGGGTGTCGAAGTCTTCCACTCAATGGCCGAGGGATTGCATGACGCCGATGTCGTCATGATGCTGAGATTGCAGCGCGAACGGATGGATGGCGGGTTCGTACCGACGGTGCGCGAATATTTTCGCTTTTTCGGCCTCGATAGCGAGACCTTGAAGGCGGCCAGACCCGATGCCCTCGTCATGCATCCAGGACCGATGAACCGTGGTGTCGAAATTGCCTCGGAGGTTGCCGACAGCCCGCAAAGCGTCATTGCCGAACAGGTCGAAATGGGCGTGGCGGTGCGCATGGCGGTGATGGAAACGCTGCTCCTGCAACAAGGCGTGAACGCAGCATCATGACGACAGCACGCCCGAGACTGCTTCAGGATCTGACCGTGGTCGACCCGTCCCGCGGCATGAACGGTCCCGGCGATATCCTGATCATCGATGGGCTGATTGCCGCCAGCGGCCCCGACGCCGGGCGCAATGGTGTCCCCGACAGCACCGAAATCAGCAATTGCCGTGGTCTGACCGCGATACCGGGGCTGATCGACGGACGGGTCTTCATCGGCGAGCCGGGGCTGGAATACCGCGAAACCATTGCCTCCGCCTCGCGCGCGGCGGCTGCCGGCGGCGTGACCTCGATGATCATGATGCCGGATACCGAGCCGGTCATCGACGACATCGCGCTGGTCGAATTCGTGTTGAAGACCGCCCGTGACGAAGCGCTTGTCCATGTCCATCCGGCTGCCGCCCTGACCAAGGGGCTTGCGGGCCGCGACATGGCGGAGATCGGATTGCTGCGCGAGGCCGGCGCGGTGGCTTTCACCAATGGACGCAAGGCGATCGCCGACAATCTCTTGTTGCGACGCGCCATGACCTATGCCCGTGATTTCAACGCGCTCGTCGCGCTGGAAACGCAGGATGCCCATCTTGCCGCGCATGGGGTCATGAATGAAGGGCTTTATGCCAGCTGGCTGGGGCTGCCGGGCATTCCACGCGAGGCGGAAATCATTCCGCTGGAACGTGACCTGAGACTGGCCGCACTGACAGGGGTCAACTATCATGCGGCCAAGATTTCGGTTGCACAATCGGCCGATGCAATCCGGGCTGCCAAGGCACATGGCCATGCCGTCAGTTGCGGCGTATCGATCAATCATCTGACGTTGAACGAAAACGACATCGGCGCTTACCGGACATTCTTCCGCCTGTCACCGCCGCTGCGTGACGAAAATGATCGTCGCGCCATGGTAAGGGCTCTTGCCGATGGTACGATCGACATCATCGTGTCATCACATGATCCCCAGGATGTCGACACGAAACGTCTGCCCTTCGCCGATGCGGCCGATGGCGCCGTTGGCCTTGAAACCCTGTTGGCCAGCGCGTTGCGGCTTTACCATTCGGGTGACGTTTCATTGCCGCGTCTGGTCGAGGCGCTGTCCACCCGCCCGGCACAGCTTTTCGGCCTGGAAGGCGGCACGCTCAAAGCCGGCGCGCCGGCCGATATCGTGCTGGTCGATATCGACATGCCGTGGATATTGCGCAAGGACGCCCTCGTCTCGCGTTCGAAAAACACAGCCTTCGAAGATGCAAGGTTTTCCGGCAAGGTAATAGAGACGATGATTGCCGGGCGTACTATTTTTGCCCATACCCCTTAACGCTGATCGCTCGACAGGCAGACAGTATTGCGATCAGGACAGACAGCTTCGGAGAGCCTCCCTTGCCAGACCCGATTTCCCTGCATCTTTCACTGCCCTATCTGGCCGCCGCCCTCGGCTTTGGATATCTGCTCGGCTCCATCCCGTTCGGACTGCTTCTCACACGTATTTCCGGACTGGGTGATATCAGGTCGATCGGTTCGGGAAATATCGGGGCCACCAATGTGCTGAGAACCGGCAACAAGCCCCTTGCCGCGGCAACGCTGCTGCTCGACGGGTTCAAGGGAACGGCCGCCTGTCTGCTGGCCGCGCGGTTTGGACCCGAGACCGCCATCGTTGCCGGTTTTGGCGCTTTTCTCGGGCATCTTTTTCCGATCTGGCTGCGCTTCAAGGGCGGCAAGGGCGTTGCCACCTATGCCGGCGTGCTGCTGGCGCTGTCGCCGCCAGCATTCGGCGTCTTCGGCCTGGTATGGCTCGTGACAGCCATCGTGACCCGCTATTCCTCGCTTTCCGCACTCATGGCCTGCCTGGCCGTTCCGCTGTTTCTGGTCATGACCGGCTATGTGCAACTGGCTGAACTTTTCGCCGTCATGAGCCTGATCACCTATATCAAGCACCGCGCCAACATCGCCAGACTGATTGCCGGCACGGAAAGCCGGATCGGGCGCAAGGAAGAGTGAGACGGGGATGGACAAGGCGCCAAGCGGCATTCGTCTTTCCGAGCGTCAACGGCTTGCCTGGCTGCGCCTGATCCGCAGTGACCAGGTCGGACCGATCACCGTTCG
>Ga0272441_10013922_pt1 | contig 11500 bp, 5 predicted proteins | sample SSMProp6N_FD_193582 | JGI IMG/M metagenome (GOLD analysis project Ga0272441, IMG submission 193582) | Marine sediment archaeal communities from Little Sippewissett salt marsh, Falmouth, MA, United States - SSM-Prop-6N | ecosystem: Environmental > Aquatic > Marine > Wetlands > Sediment ... | reverse complement strand
CCAGCCAGCACTACATCATCTCATACGGCGACCACACGGGGGCCTTTGAAGACCTGCGCCGCATACTGGACGTGTAGCCATGGCAGCCCCGATTCCGGGTACCTGCACAGACAGAATCGACGCCGTGGTCGCGGGTTACCTGGGCGTGGACCTCGCGCCGGCCTTACCTGACGCCGGTGAGCCTGTTCCACTCGCCCGGCTTCTCCGCCCGGGCAGGCTCGTCGAGGTCGGCGGGCTCTCCCTATCGCTGGGTGGCGTCGTCGCCAACACCGGGCTGGCTCTGCGTCACTTCGGTAAGCAGGTAGCCCTCATGGGGACTGTCGGCGAGGATGCCCTGGGCGATCTCGCCCTGACACTGCTGAAGAGGCACGACGTCACCCTCGCTATCCGCCGGTCGTCGGCCGGCACTGCCTACGGGATCGTCCTCGCCGCGCCCGGAAGCGACCGCGTATTCCTGGAGTGCCCGGGCTGCAATGCAACCTTCACCTCAGCGGACCTGGACATGGACCTGATCGCCCGTGCTCGCCTGCTGCACTTCGGCTATCCACCGCTGATGCCCGCGCTTCTGGCCAACCGTGGGGCGGAGTTGGTGGCGATCTTCTCCCGGGTCCAAAGGCTCGGGATCGTCACCTCCCTGGACATGACACTCCCTGACCCCGATGGCGCCTCGGCCGGGGTGGACTGGCAGGACGTGCTCGCCCGGGTGCTTCCCTGTGTAGACGTCTTCACCCCCAGCATTGAGGAGTTGCTCTTCATGCTGGTGCCCGCAGACTACGCCCGTCTGGCCGCCGAGGGCGGCGACCGCGACCCGGTGGACTGCATCCCACAGGCCGAATACGGCCGGCTCGCGGATGCCGCACTCGCACTGGGGGCCAAGGTGGTGCTGGTCAAGGCGGGGCATCGCGGCGGATACCTGCGGACGGGGCGTGTCGAGGGCTCGCCGGCGCTGGGCTTGCTCTCCGAAGACTGGTCCGAGCGCGACGTGTGGTTGCCGCCGATGCCCGTGGACGCGGAGCGGGTCCACAATGCCTCGGGGGCCGGCGATGCCGCCGTCGCCGGCTTCTTGGCCGCCCTCCTGAGCGGCGAGCCCCTCGAGCGCGCCGGCCAATATGCCATGGGCGCCGGACGCGACAACCTCTACGGACCTGACGCGCTCAGTGGCCTCACGACGTGGGACGAGATGACCGCGGCCCTGCCCCAGGCCACCGAGAGCTGACCGCCTTCCCCCTCGACTACGGGAGCATGGGACCGGGCATCGACACTGCCGCGGCCGAGGTAGCATTCACCGGCGCTTCAATGGTGCCCGTTATGGGGCTGGGTGAGTTCGCCACACGTTCGAGGCCAACCTTGGATACCCCCGTTCCCCTGTCCCGAATTGTTCACGAGATCACGAAAAGTACAACCGCAGAGACGGCCAGATGACCTTCTGCACCACATAGAATGCCATTCAGTGAGGTCTCTGCGGTATGCTACAGTGTACTGGTCAACTGCAGTTCGGACTCATTCATCGAGAGCAAGTTACCGGCGCTGTCGATGGCAGGAATGCCGGCACCCATGGCGACAATCCCAGATCGATGGTCACCAATGCGTATCGGCGAGCAACGCGGCATCACGTACGCACAGCAGGCCCTTGAGAGGCCCCAAGGCCGGCGCGGACCCATCGAGTCACAGGGATAGGGATGTGATGAGACAAGATGATGCGCACACTCGTAGTCGCGGTCACGGTCTGTTGCATAGTGTCCTGGGCGGATACGACGCTCTATGTAGCGACGGACGGCAATGACGCGTGGACCGGCACCCTTGAGGCGCCCAATGCGGATGCATCAGACGGCCCCCTCGCGTCTATCGAGGGGGCGCGGGACGCAATCCGGAGCCTCAGGAAGGCAGACCGCCTGACTGCGCCGGTGAATGTGCTGGTCGCAGAGGGCACGTATGCGCTCGAGGATACGCTGGTGTTGTCGGCGGAGGATTCTGGGACAGCCGACGCTCCCATCACCTACCGGGCTATTCCCGGCGCGTGTGTGGTCCTCACCGGCGGCCGGGTGGTCGGAGGATGGCACAGGGATGCGGGCGGCGCGTGGGTTACCTCACTGCCCGAGCAGGGATGCCTGGATTTTCGGTTCCGCGAGTTGTTCTTCCAGGGTGAGCGCCAGGTTCTCGCTCGATACCCTAACTTCGACCCCGAGCACCCCGTCACCGGTGGGATGCTCTACGTGGATGACACGGCAGCGCGAAGCAAGAACAGCTTCCACTACAAGGAGGGGTCGATCCCCTTCGACCGGTGGCCGGACCTGGCCCAGGCCGAGGTCAACATCCACCCGTACAACTGCTGGGACCACAATATCTTGCGCGTCGCGAAGATCGACCAGGACATGAACCTGATCAGGCTGCGACACGGCGTGGCAGGCGAGATATTCGTCGGCAATCGCTACTTTGTGCAGAACGTACTCGGGGCCCTGGACGCCCCGGGCGAATGGTTCAGCGACTGGCGGACGGGGGCTGTACACTTCCGCTCCCCCACCGGCGCGGCTCCCGGGGATTCCGACGTGGTCGTGCCGGTGCTTGAGAACATTGTCCAGTTCTCGGGTGCCGACGACGAGCCGGTGGAGCACATCAGGTTCCACGGGTTCGAACTCAGATATGCCCGCCAGGACGCGATCACGCTGGAGGGCGCACGCAACTGCGCCATTACGGGCAACACCATCAGTCGGGTAGGCGGGGTCGGCGTCAACGTCGGGTACCTGCGGAATGCTATCAAGGGCGTCGGGCTGCCGTGGCGCAAATCGGGCTCGACCCGAGTCAACATCCATTCGGGTGACCGTTCCCTGGTCTTCAGCCATCTGTGCAGTGAGTGCCGCATCGCGGGCAACGATATCGACTCCACGGGTGGCGAGGGAGTCGCATTGGGCGGGACGAGCAACGTCGCCGACAACAACCACATCTCCCGCACAGGGACCTATGATCGCGTCTGCGCGGGCATCACAATCTGCGGCGACGAGAACGTGGCTTCACACAACGTGATCCACGACGTGCCCCGGGACGGGATCTTCATCAACGGCAAGCTGAACACCGCTGAGTACAACGAGATCCGCAACTCGATGCTCTACACCGCCGACAACGCGGCCATCGCCCTGCGTCAGCACGATGTTGGCCAAGCCGTGAAAAACCGGGGCAATGTACTGCGCTACAACCGCCTGCTGGACACCGTCGGCTACGGCAGCTATCCCCACTGCACGCACCCGGGGGATGGCTTCGCATCGCCCTTCTGCGGCTTCGGGATCTACCTGGATGGCTCGATCTCGGGCGTGACGGTGTATGGGAACATCATCTCGCGCTGCGGCGGGAACAGCCTGTTCATCCAGTTCGGCGGCGGAAATGTAGTGCACAACAACATCTTCGTCGAGGGCGACGCCGAGCGAACACAGTTCGACGCGATGGTGTTCTTCGGCACCTTCATGTACCCCGACAAGCAGGCAAATTACAGGGACCAGGAGCCGCCGAACGCCATCAAGCACAATATCTTCTACTATGCCGGCCCTGATACAAAGCTCTACCAAGTCGGCCACTGGGACAACGCGCCGGAGTGGAACCGGAAGCAGGCGGTGTTCGATAGCAACCTGATCTGGCACAAGGGCCAGCCTGTCGCCGTATGCATGCACAAGAAGACCATGGACTGCAAAAGCCTGCAACAGTGGCAGGCCCAGGGCTACGATACCGCATCCATCGTCGCCGATCCGCTGTTCGTGAATGCGAGCAAAGATGACTACCGCCTGAAGCCGGGGTCGCCGGCATACGACGTGGGCTTCACAGACATCAACCCCCAGATCGAGAAGATCGGCGCCTACGAGTCCGACGAGCGGGCTTCGTGGCCGCTGACGGCTGTCCTGCTCGAACGGGAGCCCCCTGTGCTATTGGCCTTCTCGAAGGAACCACGGCCGCTCGTGGACGGATTTGAGCTCACGCCACCGGGTTTCCCGCCTGCCAAATGCCGGGCAATCACCCACGGCGCGGCCGGCCTTCTGGTTTCTGATGAGCTGCCGAAGACCGGCGCGCACAGTCTTAAGTTCACCGATGCGGCGGGGCTCGATAACGTGTGGGAGCCGCATGTGGCCTACGCGCCCGCCTATGGCAGTGGGAAGCTCCACTTCGCTATTGACATCTTCAACACAGAGGACCGGCCCGCCGACTATTACGTCGAGTTTCGCGACTGGGCGGGCGACCTTCTGGTCGGCCCGACCTTCCGCGCAACCGGCGATGGCGCCTTCTACGTCAACGGGCGTCTGGGATCGGGCGGCCGCGAGATCGCCCGCGTACCGAAGGGTGAATGGTACAACGTGGCCATCGACTTCGAGCTTGGAGACGACGCCCCCCGCGAATACACGCTCACACTGTCGGTTCCGGGCAGGGAAGACCTGGTCGACACGCTGCCCATTGTCGACGATCGCTTCCGCAATGTGACATGGTTCGGAATCTCCAGCCTGAGCGCCGAGAGCACCGTCTTCTACGTGGACAATCTCATCCTTGGCCCCGCGGAATCGGAGAAGGTCATGGACGCCGCCGGCGCCCTAACGATCAAAGGCACCGGGAAGGCAAGGCCCGGTGCGATGGCGACCATGCGCAATCCCAACATGGTCGCAGGCTCCTGGAGTTTCGACGGGGTTGGTGTCGATCTCGTGGACAGCTCCGGGAACGGTCTGGATGGCGACCTGGGCGGCGCGGTGCGGGCTACGGGCGATTTCGGTTCCGGCCTGTATCTTGAGGGCGCCGGCGCCACTGCCGTATTCCCCGACAGCCCGCTGCTGCAGTTCGGGACCGGTGACTTCTCCATCGAGTGCTGGCTGTACCCGGTGAGAATGGACGTTTCCTCCGAGCACAAGCGGCGTCGGATCATCGACAAGTGCGCCTTCCCGACTTCGTGGTGGAATGTGGATCTGTGGACCGACGGCAGGCTCCAGATGGAAATGGCCGACGCGAGCGCCACCGTCGGGACAACTACGTCTGCGGGAGCGATACCGGAGCAGGCCTGGACCCATGTCGCGATCACGGTAGACCGCACCAACTTCAGGACGAGCTACTTCCTCAACGGGAAGCTCGATTCCGTCCGTCCGTTGCCTCCGGGTTTCACGAGCAACCTGAACGTGTCCGGCGTGCCCCTGTCAACCGGGACCTGGCAGCAGTTCATCGGGGTGTTGGACGATCTCAGCATCCACAAGCGTCTGCTCGCTGAGGATGAGATCGCCGATAGCTACGAGCGAGCCAAGGGGAGGCATCTTCCCGGCGAGTTCACGGTGCTATGGGATGACTGATGGTGGGGCAGTCAAACTATTGGGAGCCGGCCGGGGCAATGCCTCGACAGGCTCCCAATGTCTCGCCTAAGGGGGCGTGATCTGTCCCTCGAGGTCCCACAGCGCCTCCCAGCTCTGCCCGTCCTTCCACAAGAAGACCTGTCCCTTGATCAGGCGGCAGTTCCTGTCAATGCCGGCGATTGCCCGCATATCCTCCTCCGTCAGGGGATCGCTGACGAGGGCCTGCAGGTTGGCAAGGTACTGGGGGCGCTTGACCGAGAAGGGGATCGGGATCTGCCCGTTTTGCTCGGCCCATTTCACGCAAACCACCGCCGGGTGGACGCCCAGACGCTCGGCAATCGCCACGATGACGGGGTCCTGCATGGCGACGGTATCCTCAGCCGTGCGGTCGCGTTCGGGACGGCTTGGCGAGCCGATCGGGGAGTAGCCGATGGGGACAATGTCGTGGTCAAGCACGAACTCGAAGAGCTCCCTCTGCTGAAAATGGGGATGGAGCTCCATCTCATTGCAGGCCGGCTTGATCTCGGCATCCCGGAGCAGCAGCTTGAGCTTGGGGATCGTCATGTTCGAGGTCCCGATGTGCCGCACAAACCCAAGGTCCACGAGTTCCTCCATCTGGCGCCAGGTCTCCATGTAGCTCTCGTGGATGTAGGGTTTCGCGTCCGGGCTGCGGGAGGTGACGTCGCAACCCGGCGGGTGGTAGTTGGGGAAGGGCCAGTGAACCAAGTATAGGTCCAGGTAGTCTAGTTGCAGGTCGCTGAGGGACCTCTCGCAGGAGACGGCGACATCGCCCTGTCCGTGCATATCATTCCACAGCTTCGAGGTCACCCACAGTTCATCGCGCTTGACCCCTCCGCGCATGATGGTCTGCAGAGCCGGCCCGATGAGGTCTTCATTGGCGTAAACAGCCGCGCAGTCGAAGTGGCGGTAGCCTACTGATGCGGCGCCCACGACGGCTTCGGCGATCTGCTCGCCGGAGTATTTGTCCGACCCAAACGTGCCCAGACCGATGGCCGGGATCGTCGCCCCGGTGTATAGGCGCCGCGTCGGCACGCAACCAGGGTCGACGCCATCGGGTGCGATGCGCAATTCGTTTGTCTTCCGGTCTCCCACTGTGGACCGTTCCCTTCGTCAATTGGCTTGCGTAGTCAGTTCTGCTCGGACGAACCAGAGCTCGGCCGGCACGGCGTTCGAGGCAGCGCTCTCATTGGTGATTGCACCCGCGTTCGCCATCGCAGGAAGTACACCCAGGATCGACGAGCGCAGTCTCATGGGATTGCCTGCTTCCTAAGGTCCGCATTAGCGGAATCTCAGCGAGTACAGGTCCGCGTCCTTGATCCTGAACCGCAGCCGGACGGGACGGCCCGCCAGCGTGCTGACATCGGTGCCGGAGCTCCACGCCACCACACGTGCCAGATCGTCACCGAAGGCCTCATGGCACTCGTCCAGGGAGAAGCCCGGCAAGGGATTGCCGTCGGCGTCCTGGATCTCCAGCGTGATGCCGCCCGCGGCCGAGGTGGACATGTTCAGCACCAACTCTCTGCCGGCGAATGTGAGCGGCCGCGTGACCATCTCGCCGCCGCTCAAGGGGGCCTGCACGGAGACGAACCCATCGATCCTCAGTGTGTAGCGCCGGAACGCCGCCCCCGTCTCCTGGTGGTAGTGCTCGCTGGCGTACAGCGACAGCTCCGGCGGGGCATCCGCAATCGCCGAGGGCGTCTCAACCAGCCCCCAGGTCTGGTAGATGTCGCCGTAGAACCAGGTGTCCCTCGTGCGGAGGCCCGGCCGGATGAACGCTTCCGGCCACATGCTAAACCGCTGCCCGTCATGGCTCACCATGAACAGGCCTTCAGTCACCGCGCTCCCCTCTCGGGGCGAGGGCATCGCGCGGATCTTGCGGTGCTCGAGACGAGGCAAGTGGTTGTGGGACTGTGTCCACCCGCGGTCTATATAGCGAGTTGGGAAGCCCAGGAGGACATGGGGAGCGCGGAAGTAGGGTGTCACCTGGTTCGTGTACAGCTCGCCGCTGCGGCCGGGAGTGTAGTCCAGCCATTCACCCGGCGACCACGTCACAAAATCCGGCGAGGTGCATGTCTTGATGTCCCGACCGTCGCGGAAGTCCCTGAAGTAGGCCCTGTACTCGCCACGCGCCTCGTCCCAGAAAGCCAGATTCTGCGAATCCAGCGCTCCCTCGGTGATGACCGGGCCATCGCGCATTAGCGACCAGTGAATGGCATCCGGAGACTGGAACGCGAACAGTCCGTGAGGGCCCGCTCCGTTGGCCAGGGCCTTGTAGCGGGCCTGGGGCGAGCAGGCCGGGTTGTCATCGCGCAAGGGCGCGAAGGAGTGGGTACCCAGGCCATCCAGCACGATGTTGTTCTCTTTGGAGCCTTCCCACTCGAATAACCCGAGCTGCGGCTTCGTCCAGTGAATGCCGTCACTGCTCTGCGCATAGCAGTACACACAGCGGTGGTCTTCGGTGTACTCGTCTTTGTTGATGCGGTAGTTGGCGCCACGGTAGTACATGCGGTACAGGGGTCCATCCTGGAATACAGTGGCGTATAGTGATCCATTGCCCTCCCATGGCGCGTCGGCCACCAGGGCCACTTCCCGCGGCTCAGGATGGTGCAGGCGCAACTGCGCCCCACCCATCAGCGAATCGATCAGCGTGTCGTCGGCCAGCAGTTCCAGTCGATCGCCTATCTCCAGCACTCGGGCACCTCCTTGCTGCGCCGCGGCCTGCTGGGCCGACGCAGCAACAATAATGCTGCACAGCAACGCACTCAAATACCAGCGCATGTGAGGGGCTCCCCTCCGACGCGGCCTGATCCCATAGCCGCCTGTCGGCCGCCGAGCGCTTCGGCCGCGGGTACGCACATGCACGCCAACTCCAGCTCAAAGCACAAGGCCGGCGCCATCGAAGTTGTCACATCATGCCAACGGGCCACAGCAGCAGCCCTATGATGAGGCCAACGGCCGCGCCCAACGCCGCGCCACGTCCCCGCCACAGTGCCCCACCCGCAATGGCACCCAAGGAGCCGTGCACCACGGCCCAGAGTATAATGAGTCGGTCCACAGGAAGCGCCGATCGCGACTCGAGCCACCAGACGAGTAGTGCTGAGGCCAGGCCGACCCCTATGCCGATCATGGCGCCGCGCGGCCTGCGATCGACAGCCGCCCCGATGCACGCACCGAACAGGACGACAGTCGCGACGGACGCATGCAACGCGAGCCACCCTACCGGGAGCGCTAAGGCCACGCCGGCGATCATCCCCACTATGGCCCCGCGCCACCTGTGATCAACGGCGGCCCCGACGCACCCGCCGCACAGGCCGAACACGCCGATAAAGAAGGCGGCACGCCACACCCAAAAGGTGTATCCGTCCATACGCCTCCGCTCCCGCGGTCCGTTATCGAGCCCTCGCTGCCCGTCGCCCCCCATCACTCGCGCTCGGTGGTCTGTCGGCTCCTGCAGGCCGTCGAGTCACAGTCCGGGCTGCGTCGGCGCGTCCAAGCCCATGTCGCTCCTCGCCCGTTGCCCGGCCTGCCTACTCCACGGCCTTCAGCTCGAAGTAGTCAAGCCACAGGCCGTCCTGGTTGTCAGGGTTGTTCTGCGGGCCCATCCATACCCATTGCCCCTGAGCGGGAAGGACCGTTCCGAGCTTGTAGATGTGCCACTCGCTGTCCGGGATGGCGGTCATGGGCGGCTGGATGCTGCCCAGCCCCACACTATTGGCCGCGTCGTAGATGCCCGCCCAGAAAGCGCTGCCGCCGTTACCCTTCTTCGCGATCTTGATCCGCGCGAACACGTCATACTTCGTGTTTGGCTCGAGCTCGGCTGGGGAGTAAGGCCACTGACAGCACCACTCGATGTGATTGTTGTTGAAGCGAATCGCGAAGCCGTCCGAGGCGCCGTCGGCCTGCTCGATCCAGCCCCATTCGCCGTAGTTTCCCAGCGGGATCTCATCATCCTGAGCGACCACATGTCGCGCAGTGTGGGTCTGCGCGCCGGTATGGGCCGCTTCGGGGAACGCGGTTACGTCGCGCAGTGGATGCACCCACTGTCGCAGCGAGCTGCTCTCCCCGGGCTCGAGGGTCGCCTTGGTCTTCAGCTCGAAGGTGATGGCATTGCTCCGTGCATCCACACGGATCCACACGCGCTCAATGACCTCCGCGGAGGGGATGATCTCGATGCCCTTGCCCGCGGTGTGATTGATGAAGCGTACGCCGCCCGCGATCTGCGCTGCGGTGAAGGACAATTGACGCTTCGACTCGTCGGCGGAAAGCGAAAGGCTGATTACCCCCTGGTCGCCCATTGCGGGCAGCATCGCCGTCACCTGGTCCGTGTCGTCCAGGTTCAATCCGAAGGACGCCCGCAGGTCGCCGGGCTGCTCGTCGGCCCCCGAGTTGCTCACCGTAGACAGGATCTCGCAGTACCCGTGCCCCTTGGGCACCGCCACCGTCCGGGTTAGCTTCAGGTCTTCGCTCAGGTCATAGGTCATCTCAACCGCCCTGCAGTCGTCGGTCTCCTCCACTGGGCCGACGGTGAACGGGTCTGACCAGCCGGGGCCGTGCAGGCCGCCCTGCCACGATTCCGCATAGCCACCCACGGCGGGGTAGCCGGCTTCGTCAGGCGCCCCAGTGTACAACAGGTTTGTCCCGCCCGCCGGCTCCATGACAAGAACGCGCCCGCCAATGCCCGGCACGATGCCCAGCGACAGGGCGTCGTCGCCCAGCGTCACCACGTCATACGAAGCCGACTTCGCCCCAATGCGCTGCCAGAGGGTCTCGGGGCGTCTGCCCCCTTCGCTCAGCGACGTCAACGCGTTCTTCTGGGCGGTGGTGAAGAACCTGTCTACTCGCCGCCGATAACTGGGGATTACGTCCGTTTCATACTTGCCGTTGCGGAACTCATAGGGGCCGATGGTGGTGCGGCGAGTGCGCTCCAGGAGCACCCAGTCAATGCTCAGCCGCGCCACATTGACTCGATTCAGCGTCGCCGGGTCGTTGGCCACTGCGGCCTCGGCCTGGTCCCAGAGCGCATCTGACGCCGCAAGAATCTCATCGGTAAGGTAGGGCGCGTTGGGACCCTCCCAGATGTGCATGTGGATGTTCTCGTTGACCACCTTGTCCCGCAACAAGTCAATGTACTGGCGGATGGGCTCTGCGGCCTTGCCGTACACCCCCTGCAGGAACTCATTCATCGCCACGTCGGGGTCGTAGTCGGGGTCCCACAGGAACTTGGCCTGCATGTACCCGTCCAGCGAATTGAACTCCCCGCAAAGGGTGGTGTACGTGTCCTCCTCGAAGATGCCGGTGACGTGGTTGTCGATGAAGAAGCGAATGTTGTCGCGCAGCACATGGCGGTTGGGGAAGGGTACGAGGTAGTTGGCGAAGGAGGTGGTGTAGTCCCAGATCCAGAGCCGATCACAGACCTTCGCCCAGTCCTGGATGTCCTTGCGGAAGGCCGTGTTCTCAGCGCTATCGCAGGTCGCCAGCGGGTGTGAGAAGCAGCACTCGATGCTGCACAGACGCACGATCACGTTCGGCCGCGGTCGCACCGTCTTCGGCGCCTTGCGCGTGTACGTGTACGCCAGGGTGTCAATCGCCTTGTCAGGAAACTCGTCCTTCACCGCGTCGGCGATCTTGTTGACAAATTCGATGAGCACGCCGGCTTCTGAGCCCTCCCGCCGCACGATCGCCTGGCAGTTCTCGCACTGGCACGCGCCACCGGTATCGTTCTGGGAGACCGAGAAGACGGAAGCCTCAGGGTGCTCCCGCATCCGCTTGCGGACCTCCTCGGTGGCGATCCGCACCACGTCGGGGTTCGTGAGGCAGAGTTGGTAGTAGCCGTTCATGCGCTTGCCGTTGATGAGGGAGAAGTACTCAGGGTGCTCGGCGTAGTACTTCTCCGGCGGCACAAGGTCATTGAAGGTGTGAACGAAGCCGTAGTACTGGATCTTGCCCCCGTGCTTAGCCTCCAGGCGCCCGGTGGAGCTGTTCTGGCGGTTGCGGGCGCACCAGTCGCCGTCGAAGCAGTCCATAACAAAGGGCTCGCGGTACTCCAGGGCGGGGATCTTCTTCTCGTCCAGGGGCCCGATGACCAGCTTTCGCTGCCTGGGAATCCGGTTCACTTCAGGGGTGAACCATCGACAGCCCAGGTGATCCTCAAGCAGGCCGAAGACGCTGTACAC
>Ga0272441_10013921_pt1 | contig 11500 bp, 9 predicted proteins | sample SSMProp6N_FD_193582 | JGI IMG/M metagenome (GOLD analysis project Ga0272441, IMG submission 193582) | Marine sediment archaeal communities from Little Sippewissett salt marsh, Falmouth, MA, United States - SSM-Prop-6N | ecosystem: Environmental > Aquatic > Marine > Wetlands > Sediment ... | reverse complement strand
CCCGTACGTGTGGGTCTCTCGACCACGTTCACGCGAGGCCGATACTGGCGAATCATGTCGAAGTCGGCCGTGAGGAAACCTCGCGGCGCCCCCCCGTCCCGGTTGCGGCAGATCGTAAGCGCCTTCAGAAACACCTCGGGCAGGATCACGGCCGATCCCACGTTGATCGCGGCACCCCCGTCGTCCAGCCCGCGAAGCGTTTCCACCAGCAACAGGAAATCGGCGTACGACGTTTCGCCTATCGCTCCGCCGTCCGCTTCGGGGTGCTGATGAATGATGTCGGCCCCGATCGCGACGTGCACGGACAGCGGAACGCCGAGCCGCTGACACGCCAGGATGAGTGACAGTTCGGGGTGCGCGTGGTCCGCCCTCTCAGCGAGATCGGTGGCCAGCGCCGCGCCCAGGCCGAGTCCTTCGTCCCTGCCCCGCCGAATCGCCAGGTTCATGTCGCGACCCGTCTCGAGCGCCATTCCGAACGTGCCGTCCGCCAGGCCGGCTTCCACGTCTTCCGACGTGCCTCCCCAGCGACAGGTCTCGTAGTCGTGGATCACCGTGGCCCCGTTCACCGCCAGGTGCGTGACCGCCCCCCGCTCCATGAGATCGATCAGGACCAGGGACAGGCCCGTCTTCACCACGTGACCTCCGAGCATCCACACGATCTCGCGATCACGGACCACGGCCGATGCGACGCCGCGGGCGACGGCCCGCAGCGAATCGGCTGCCAGGATGTCGGGAAGCGAGTCGTAGAACTGACCGAAGGCACCGGAGCCGGCCGGCGGAGGAACGGCGAAATCTCCCGAAGACACCTTGTTGGGGCGCTCACTCACCGGCACGCGGCGTAATTCGCTTCTGGGATCGGATGAGGCGCTCAAGGCATGTCTCCAGCGGTCTCGTCCCGATTCCGCGCCTCGGGAGCGTCGAGGATGGGGATCAGCTCGCCCTCTCCGGGCTGGTAGTCGGTAAGGAACAGGTTACCCGCCCCGACCGCCATTCCGATCTTCAGGCGAACAATGGCCCGGCGATCGTCGTCCGTCAGGTAGAGTTCCGCTTCACCGCCATCGCCGAACGCTCCGCCGGTCTGGATGATCGGCCTCACCACGATCGTCTGGAAAGTGCCAGCCGGGACGCGGATCTCCTCCCGGCGCAGGACCTCGATGACGACCGGGTTCCCGGAGTCCTTGAAGTAGCGGTCGAATTCGTACCGCTGGCCGACTTCCAGCGGAAGCAGCCGAGCGAAGAACAGGAAGGAGACGTCGTCCAGCGCACCCTCGAGGAACGGGACATCCGTCTCGTCGCCACGCGGTCGCCACTCGCCCTCGACGATGTCGTGCCGGTCGTAGGTCATGGCATCGAGATCGAAGGAGTACCGGGTGTCGCGCTTGTAGCTCCCCTCGCTCAGTCGCTGCTCGAAACGGATCGAGCCCAGCGGGTGCGGGCGAATCCAGCTGACCTGGCGGTCCTGTACCCGGTAGAACGGCGGGCCACCCCACGCCTCCATGGCCACGCGGTACCCCTCGTGACCGTCGATGGACTCGACCGCCTCCACTTCGATGGACCCCTCGCCCAACCGCACCCGGCCCCAGCTCACGGAGAACTCCATGCGCTCCCCGACGGGAAACCGCCACGCCTGGACAGGATCGGCGTCCGGCGAAACGGATTGGGCCAGGGCCTGCCGCGGAATGCCGATCGACAGCAAAACGAAGAGCGGCAGGAGGGGACCCGCGAACCTGCGTGAGTTCACGCCTGGCTCTCGGCTGGCACGCGACGGCGCAGGCGAGGATCACGCGACGCGCGAAGCAGACCCCACAGGGTGGCGATCGCCCGAAAACGGCTCCGCCGGTAGCGACGGGAGTAGTCCGTGGCGATGTCCACCTGGGTCGCGCTCCGCAGGTGCGGCGTGACCGCCGCCAACAACTCGAGGCTGCACGCCCATCCCTCGTGTCGTAGCAGGGCGCCGCCTTCGGGAACGTCCTTGAGGGCCCGTTTGAGGGCCACCAGCCGGTACAGGCGGAAGCCGCAGAACGGATCGTCCACCTCGGAAACCGTGGACTGTGGTTTCACGATCATCCCTGCCCCGATGCGCGCGAAACGTACGGCGCGGGGCGCTTCGCGAACGTCCACCGATTTCCCGGCCACCAGGTCGGCTCCGCCCTGGAAGCGCCTCAGCATCTCCGGGATCATCTCGGGACCGTCCGTGAAGTCGGCCTGCATGACCAGGACGGCGTCCCGCTTCGGGTACCGTGACGCACTGGCGGCCTCCCGGATCAGCCTCTCCAGGGATGCCGCGTACCCGCGCCGCGATGTGTGGCGGAACACGGTGAGCGGAAGGACTCGTCGATAGGGTTCGAGCACGTCGGCGGTACCGTCCGTCGACGCGTCGTCCACGACCAGAATCCGGAAGTCGCGACCAAGCTCCGCGAACACCTTCCGGATCTTCCACATGAGCACGCCGATGGTGTGCTCTTCGTTATGTACAGGAAGCGTGACGTAAATCACGTCGCGCATCGCTCCTTTCGATATCCAACGTCCCGCGAATCGCTCTGATTCGCGAGGCATCTTTCGTGTCTGTTACGTCATACCCCCGCCGTCGTTCCCGGGGGTCGCGTCTTCCAGCGCCGGTGGAACCAGAAATACTGCTCGGGGCGCAGGCGCACCTGCACCTCCAGCCGGCTGACCCAGCGGCGCGTGTACTCGAGTTCTGCGCCCTTCCCGGGGGGCGGTCGTTCGATCGGCTCCAGTACCCATCCGTAGTCGACCCCGTCTCGTACGGCCGCGCCGAAGAATAGCGGCACGTCCTGCGAGAGCGCGAGGCGGGCCGGCCCCCTGAACGTCGAGGCTTCACGACCCAGGAAGGGCACGAATACGCCTCTCTCTCCGGCGTCCTGGTCGGCCACCAGGGCCACCGTCTTGCCTTCGCGCAGGGCCTCGGGAATTCTCGTCCGGGCGTCCTGCATGTAGATCGGCTCGACCCCCGATCGACGCCGGGTCTCGAGCATTCGCTCGTTGAACGCCGGGTTCCGCTGCCGCTTGACCACGGCGGCCATCGGGAGACCCGCCGCAGCCAGGTACGCGCCGGCAACTTCCCAGTTGCCGACGTGCCCGGTCACGATGATCGCCCCGCCGCCCCCGGTGACCTCACGGTGCAGGGCCATGGCCTCATCGCCACGCGAGAAGCGCGAGAGGAGGGACGTTCCGCCACTGCGCCCGAGTCGGGCAATGGCCGCGATCTCCTTGCCGAAGTGGCGGTAGCAGGCCCGCGTGGTTTCGCCGACCCACTCCACGTCACGATCCGGGAACGCCGCCGCGATCTGCTCCTCCACCACGTCGCGCCGGGTACCCAGCCTCCACGCGCCGCTGCCCGCAGCCAGGCCGAAGCGATCGGCCGGCCCGAGCGGCAACACCCCCAGGGCGGCCTCGGCGGCACGGGCCGGAACATATTCCAGCAGGTCCCGCAGCTTCATCGACTCACGCGACCGGGTCCCGACACCCCTTCATAGGCCTCGAGAGTCGCATCCACCATCGCTTCGGCCCGGTGCGCCCGGGCGTAGGCCCTGGCTCTTTCGCTCGCCTGCGCCCTGTGATCCGGCTCGTCGATGAATCGGCCGATCGCCTCCGCCATTGCGGCGGCGTCGCCGCGACGAACCGGCTCTATCCCCTCGGCACGCAACCTTCCGTCGGCGGCCGCCGGCATGACCACGGGTACGCCCGCCCACATGGCTTCCAGGCACCCGGTGGACAGCTCCTCGCGAAGCGATGGCATGACGAACAGATCCATGTTGGCCAGCGATGAGCGGGCGCCTTCCACGAATCCGGGCAGACAGACCCACCCTTCCAGGTCGAGCTTGTCGATCAGGCTCTCCAGCCGGCCGCGCTCAGGACCATCCCCGAAGATCGCGAATCGCGCGTTCGGGTACTTCTTCACCACCAGCGACGCCGCCCGCATCAGCGTGGCGTGGTCCCTGTCGGGCCCGAGGGCCGCCAGCGACGCGACGAGGAAGTGATCGGGTTTCGCCCCCGCAGCGTCGCGCAGAACCGTGGAGCCCTGCGCCTCCAGGCCTTCCGCATCGACGCCCTCGGGTACGACGCTGATTCGGCCGCGCTCTACGCCGCCGGCGATCAACGCGTCGCGGGCCGATTCCGAGACCGCCAGGATGAGATGGGCGCGCCGCCATTTCCACGCGGACCGGGTCGGCGCCACGGTGCGGCGCGTCGCGACGATCCGGCTGCCGGATCCCTCCAGTGCCGCCAGGTACGTCATCAGTCGAAGGGCGTGGGTGTCGTGGACGTGCACCACGTCCCAGCGACGGCGCGCGTGCCGGGCCAGGGTGCGCAGCGCGCGGGGATCCGCGCCCACGGACCAGGGCAGCGGAATCACCGGGATCCCCATGTCCCGGGTCTTACGTTCGAGACGCGAGCGCTCGAGCGTAGCCACGGTCTGTCGTACGTGGGGAACGCGTCGAAGTCCGTCCACCAGCAGGGCAACCTGGTTCCTCGTGAGCCGCCATTCGTGACCCGACTCGACGTGGAGAACTCGTAGGGGCAGGCGGGTCAACACGGCCTCGGCGCGGATACGTTCGTCATGCGCGGCAAAGTAAGCCCCGGCAGGCCGCACGAGAAGGGTCGTCGCGCGGCCGACGCATTCATGTCATCTTCCGGTCATGGGCGTTCAGCTTCCCGAATGGATGGTCGGCGAGTACAAGGTGATTCGAGCCGACCGCACGACGGCGATGGTGCGAAACGACTTCGTCGATTCGTTCCAGCGGCACAGGCTCGTGGACTGCCCGCACGCTCCGGTGCTTTCCCTGCCCGAGGCGGACGACGGACCGGAGGGTTCGCTCGCCGGAGGGCGGGGTGGGATTCGGGTCGTCACGGCGGGTTCGCTCGGGGAAGCTGTCGTACGGCCGTACCGGCGCGGCGGACTCGTGGAGAAGGTCAACCGGCGGCGTTATTTCGTGGGAGACCGGGCGTTCTCGGAGCTGGTATCGACGCATCTTCTGCGCAGGCGCGGGGCGCCCGTTCCCGAGGTACTCGCCGCCGTCCAGTCCGCCATGAGGCCTGGATACCAGGCCTGCCTGGTGACGCGCCGCATCCCGAACGCGCCACCGGCCGCCGTACTGCTCGCGGCCGCCGACCGTTCGACCGCAGCCAGGATACTCGAATCGATGGGGAGGGCGATCCGGCTCCTGCACGAATCGGGCGGCGTCCACGCAGACCTGAACGCGCACAACATCCTGGTGTCCGAAGACGGAGAGGGACCGGCGTTCGTGATCGACCTGGACCGGGTGGCCCTGACCGCGTGTCCTGCCCCCGACCGGCGCACCCGCGCCAGCCTGCTCCGGCTGCGACGCTCGTTTTCCAAGCTGGGACTGGACGAAGCGCTGAAGGATTGGGACCGGCTGGAACAGGGGTACTCGGACCCGCCTGAACCCCTGCCCGCCGCCTAGGTCGGGTCGGGATCGGCCACCGGCGCCGGCGACGCGAACTGCAGATCGCTGAGGCGACGGTACAGACCGCCGGCCGCGAGCAGTTCGTCGTGCGTGCCCGACTCGACCAACCGCCCATCCTCCAGGGCCAGGATCCGATCGGCGCCGCTGATCGTGGAAAGCCGGTGCGCGATCACGAACACGGTGCGACCCCTGAGCAGGCGGTCGAGCGCCGCCTGGATCAGCTGCTCGGACTCCGTGTCCAGCGACGACGTCGCCTCGTCGAGGATGAGGAGAGGCGGATCGCGGAGAATGGCCCGCGCGATCCCCACCCTCTGGCGCTGTCCTCCCGATAGACGGACCCCGCGATCCCCGAGCAGCGTGTCGATGCCGTCCGGCAGGTCGCGGATGAACTCCTCGGCGTTGGCCGCCCGGATGGCCTCCCAGATGTCTTCTTCGTCCCGCTCTTCGCCGTAGCTGATGTTGGCCCTGACCGTGTCGTGGAAGATCACGGTCTCCTGGCTCACGACGCCGAACAGCGACCGGAGTGATCCGAGCGGAATGTCCTTGAGGTCCCGGCCGTCCATGGTGATCCGGCCACCCGTCGGATCGATGAACCGGGGAAGCAGGTCCACCAGGGTGCTCTTCCCGGCTCCGGACGGTCCCACCAGCGCCACGACCTCACCGGGTCGGGCCTCGAAATCGATCCCGTGCAGCACCGGACGCTCGGACTCGTACTCGAAGTCCACGTCGTGGAACCGGATCGACTCGCGCGGCGCGCGAACGGGCTCTTCGCCGGGCTGCCGCCGGGGCTCGGCCTGCGCATCCAGGATCTCGAAGAACCTCTCGGCCGCGGCGATCGAGAGCTGCATCTTGGCGGGAAACTGGGCCAGCGCCTTCACCGGCGACACGAGGCGCACGGCCATCGTGACGAACGAGATGAACACCGCCGCCGACAGTGTGCCCGTCCCGAGAACCATGTTGGCCCCGATCCAGATCAGGACGAGCGCGATCACGGAGGACAGGGTCTCGGAGATGGGGCCAGCGGCCTGGCTGAGCGCGTTGGCCCGCACCATCCGACGCGCGTAGCGCCGCGAGCTCTCGCCGAATCGTACCCGCTCGTGCTCCTCCGCCCCGAAGGACTTCACGAGCCGGATGCCGCTCATGGTCTCCTGGGCCACCGATACGAGTTCGCCGCGCTGCTGAAACGCCTTGCCGTAGCTGCCCTTCAGGCGTCGGAGAATCGGGCTGAGCCCGACCGCGACCAGGGGTCCGGTGACCAGCGCCACCAGCGTGAGCTGCCACGACATGAGGAGCAGGAAGACCACGTAGGTCACGGCCGTCACCGCCTGCCGCAGCACGTCCGTGAGCGCGAACGTGATGACCGTGCGGGCCTCGCGGGTGTCGTTCAGGACGCGAGTGATCAGCTGCCCGACCTTCATCTGGCCGAAGAAGGACAGGGGCAGGTACTGCAGGTGCCCGTACACGTCGTCCCGGATGTTTCGCTCTACGTGCTCCTGCACGTACACGGTGAGCAGGCGGGCACCGTACAGCGCGAGGTTCTTGACGCCCAGCGCCCCGAGCACCAGCAGGCACACGTTGCGCAGCGCGTCCAGGGGATCCCCGGAGCGGATCCAGGATCCGAACCAGCCATCGAGGAGTTGCTCGAGGCTGCTCATGTCCGCGCCGCCCAGGATCTCGATCCCGAACAGCGACTGCAGGAACGGGATCAGGAGCACCAGCGTGAACGCGTCGAGGCCCGCCGAGACGACCATCAGGATGATGGCCCCGATGAGCAGACCCAGGAACGGCCCCACGTAACGGAACAGGCGGGCGTAGGAGGACCACATGGCCGACGTCCTCAGGTTCTCGGAGTGAGGAGCGCCACCGGAAGGACCATCTCCTCCGGGCTCACGCCGCCGTGCAGGAAGCTGTCCCTGTACCGGCCCTGGTACTCGCGCAGCTTCGTGGGATACACGAAGAAGTAGTCCTCGCGGCACATCATGTACGTCGAGTGAAAGCCACGGGGCGGCAGGCGCAGGGCCTGCGGGTCCGTGACCGACAGCACGCCCGCCTTGTTGTCCACCCGCATGTCCCGGCCGAATTTGTACCGCAGATTGGCCGTGGCGTCACGGTGGGCATAGATCGTGAGCGGGCGGTTGCAGTGCACCGAGCCGTGGTCGGTCGTGAGCAGCACCGGCACGCCCCGCTTCGCCGCCTCCTTCAGGGCGCCGAACGCCGCCGACCGCTCGAACCACGCATAGGTGAGCGATCGGAGGGCCGGCGCATCACGCGCCACCTCCCAGATCAGCCGAGACTCGCTCCTGCCGTGCGTGAGGAGATCGACGAACCCGAACACCAGGGCCGTGGCCGAGGCGCCGGACAGGTATCCGCCCAGCCTCTGCAGCATCGCATTCCCCTGGTCGGCGGAGAACACCTTCTCGTAGTGCGTGCGCACGTCCGGTCCGACCAATTGCTCGATGTGAGCCGCGAACAGCTCGTTCTCGAAGGTGTTGTAGCCGGACTCCGAGCCCGCGTCGTACCAGCCCGGCCTCGTTTCCTCGATCTCGTCGGCGAAGAGCCCGCTGAACAGGGCGTTCCTCGAGAACGCGGTGGCCGTCGGCAGAATGGACGAATAGAGGGCCTCTTCGACCTCGAACAGGTCCGTGAGAAGCGGGCGGATCGCCCGCCACTGGTCGAGCCGCATGCAATCGATGACCACAAGCAGGGCGGATCGATCCTCGCCGAGGAGTGGGGCGAAGAAGCGCTCCACGATATCGACCGAGAGCGGCGGTCCGACCTCTCCCTCCTCCTGCAACCACTCGGAGTACCGCTCGGCCACGAGCTCGCTGTAGTTCCGCCTGATGTCGCTGCGCAGGGCTTCGATCGTCTCGGCCAGACTGGCTTCTCCCGCCTCCTCGAGGCGGAGGTCCCAGTCCACCAGCTCGCCGTACAGGGCGGCCCAGTCCTCCCAGGAATCCGCCCTGATGATCGCGTCACGCAGCCCGCCGAACCTCTCGGTGAATTCGCGCGCGGCCTGTTGATGGCGGAGGCGTGGACCGGCCAGGAGCCGGGTGACGACCGACAGGACCTGCCGCGGGCTGGTCGGCTTGATGATGTAGTCATCGGCGCGGCGGCCGAGCGCCTCGTGCAGCGTCTCCTCGGCCTCGCTCTTGGTGACCATCACGATCGGGAGGTCGCGACCCGCGGTCCGGATCGCGCTGAGAACGTCGAGGCCCCGGAGACCCGGCATCTGCTCGTCGAGCAGAATCAGGTCGTAGTTCTCGAGTTCCAGGAGCTCGAGCGCGTCGGCCCCGTTCATCACGGCGTCGACGTGGTAGCCCTCGCGGATCAGGAGCAGAGTATGCGGACGGAGCAGATCGACTTCGTCGTCAACCCACAGGATTCTTCCCTTGGTCACGGACGCTCGCGTGATCTCCCTTCGGATGCCGGTCTGAAGTCGCGGTGCCTCGAATATGGCACGTCCTGTCACCCGCACCACCCCACGGGGTTCCGCCGTTCAGGCCTGTGGGCGGTCGCCCGGCACGAAGTTCCTGACCGCGAGCTCCAGCTTCTCGAGCACGTCGTCCACCTCGATCTTCTCCATGTTTCCACGCCGGACCTCTGCGCAGGGCACGGTCTCTCCCGGCCTGGAATAGCGGTCGATGATCAGCTCGCGCGGGCCCCGGTACGGGCCCACCCGCTTGGGATCGGTGTAGCCGTACAGGCCGATGACGGGAGTCTCGAGGGCCGCGGCCATGTGCAGCGGTCCGGTGTCCGGGCTCAGCATCAGGGCGGACCCATCGAGCAGCCAGGCCAGGCGGCGAAGGTCGTTGCGAAGCGCGAGGATGGGTCGGGCCTTCGTGGCCTCCGCCACCTCGCGGGCCGCCGCCATCTCGACCGGGTTCTCGCTTCCGACGATCACCGATTGCAGCCCCAGGTCGGCCTCCGCCACCTCCAGCACGCGGGCATACCGCTCGGGGAACCAGTTCTTCCCGGGACGGGTCGTGCCGACGACCACGGTCAGGACGGGCCGATCGAGCTCACCGAAGAACTCCCGCCGGGCTTCGTTCTCGGCCTCGCTGAACTCGAACCGCCACTCGTGTATCGGCGTCACGCCCAGGTGCTGCAGAAACTCGAAGTACTGGTCCTGCACGTGCTGCGGCTCGTGGGGCGGAATCCGCTCGCTGGTGAACAGCCAGTTGAAGTCGCGCGCCCGGCGTCGATCGAAGCCCAGCTTCCGGGGGGAATCGAGCATCGCCGTCAGGACGCCCGCCTTGAGGTAGACCTGCAGCGCCACCACCAGGTCGAATCGGCGTCCCGCCACCCGGGCCCGGAAGTCGCGAAAGGCCCCTGCCCCCGCGGCGCGATCGAACACGATGTACTCGTCCACGTCGGGATGAGGCTGGACGAGCGCGTGTGCCACGGGCTGGATGACCCAGGTGATCTACGCCTCGGGCCAGGCCCGCTTCAGCGACGTGACGATCGGCATGCCGTGGACCACGTCGCCGATCGCGCTGAGCAGCACGATGGCGATCGAGCGTGGCGCTTCTGGCATGACCTGTCTGCCTCTCGTGGGTGGTATGGAGCCTTATGCCCGTTCGGCGGTACATTACGGCGAATCCGATTTCGGGCAAGGCACAAGATACCGAACCGAGGCCATGCGGATCCTCAGCCGATACGTACTCAAGCAGCATATCGCGCCGTTCACCTTCGCGTTGACGGCGCTGACGCTGCTCATGCTGCTCGATCAGCTGGCCCGGCAGTTCCACAGGCTGGTGGGCAAGGGCCTCGGGGCGAAGGTGATCGCCGAGGTGTTCTTCTACTCGATCCCGTTCATCGTGGCGGTGATCGTCCCCATGGCGGTCCTGGTGGCCGTCCTGTACGCGTTCAACCGACTGGCCGCGGACAACGAGATCTCGGCCATGAAGGCCAGCGGGATCAGCCTGGCCCGTATCGCGGCGCCCGTGGTGCTGGCCGCGACGCTGGTGGCTGGCGGAATGGTGTGGTTCAACGACGCGGTGCTCCCCGAGGCCAACCACAAGCTGGCCAGCCTTCGTGTCAGCATCACGCGAAAGCAACCGACGTTCGCCCTGCAGGCGCGTCGCGTGAACGAGGTCGTGCCACGCCGGCTGTTCATCCAGGCGGCCCACATCGACGACGCCTCGAGCCGGCTGGACAACGTCATGATCTGGGACGAGAGGGACGTCGACCGCTCGCGCACCATCTACGCAGACAGCGGGTTCATGGCGTTCAACGACCGGCAGACCGACCTGTACCTCACCCTGTACGACGGCAAGGTCCAGGAAACCAGGGACGAGTCCCCGGCGGTGTTTCGCGAGGTGTGGTTCGAGGAGAACAACATCCGGATTTCCGAGGTCGGCAACGAGCTCAATCGAGATCAGAGCAACTTCCGCAGCGATCGCGAGATGCCGGTCGATTCCATGCTCGTGCAGGTGCGCGAGGCCGAGGTCGCGGCCGCGCAGGTGGAAGAAGTGAGCCTCGCCATGGCCATGGCCGTCACGTCCCGACGTCTCGGGGGCCTGTCGCCCCCCGAGGAACAGCTCGCTCCGACGGACACGACGGGAGTCGTGGCCGAGACGTGGAAGACCGGGCGCCGTCTCGAGGTTCCCTCGTCCGCGTACAATTCGTTTCGGGCCAACGCCATTCAGCTCTCCAGGCACCGTGAGCGAGCGAATCGCTTCGAGGTGGAGATCTGGAAGAAGTTCACCATTCCCGCGGCGTGCATCGTGTTCGTGCTCATCGGCGTGCCCATCGCCGTCCGATACCGGCGCGGGGGGGTCGGCCTGGTGGTGGGGGTGAGTCTGGGCGTGTTCTGCCTGTACTACGTGGCCCTCATCGGGGGCGAGAAGCTCGCGGATCGCCAGTTCCTCTCGCCGGCTCTGGCGATGTGGAGCCCCAACATCCTGTTCGGATTCATCGGGGTCGCGGGCTTCTTCCAGGCCAGGAGGGCCGGCGGATGAAGATTCTCGACCGGTACATCGTCGGCCAGTTTCTGAAGATCTTCCTGATCTGCGTGCTCGGCGTCCCGTTCCTGTTCCAGGTCATCGACCTGA
>Ga0272441_10013920_pt1 | contig 11501 bp, 10 predicted proteins | sample SSMProp6N_FD_193582 | JGI IMG/M metagenome (GOLD analysis project Ga0272441, IMG submission 193582) | Marine sediment archaeal communities from Little Sippewissett salt marsh, Falmouth, MA, United States - SSM-Prop-6N | ecosystem: Environmental > Aquatic > Marine > Wetlands > Sediment ... | reverse complement strand
AGCCGAGGCGGGGACGGGGCCGCAAGCGGAAGAGTGGATCGCCGGGTATCTCGATGCCGCCCGGCGCATGGACGAGGGGGCCCTGCGGGCGCTTTTGGACCGTGCCGCGGTGGAGCTGGGGCAGAATCTGGTGGTGGACTCCCTGATCCCGGACCTGATGCGCGCGGTGGGTGACGCCTGGCAGCAGGGCGGCCTGCGGGTGGTGCACGAGCACCTAACCACCACCGTAGTGCGCTCCTGGCTGACCCGAACCCTGGAGGCCGCGGTGCTGCCGGAATCCGCCCCCGCGGCTGTGGCCGGCACTTTGCCTGAGCAGCGACACGACCTCGGCGCCCTGGCCGCCGCCGTGGCGGCCGCCGCCTCGGGTTGGCATGCGGTGTATATCGGCGCAGACACCCCGCCGGAGGAAATGGCCGCGGCGGCTGCGTCGCTCGGGGCGCGGGCGGTGCTCTTAAGCTTCAGCTATCCCGGTGACCAACAGCGGGTGCTGGCCGACCTAACGGCTTTGAAAAGCTATCTGCCGAACAAAGTGGAAATCTTCATCGGCGGGGAGGGGGCTCAGGACCTGGTGGATGGGCCGCTTCCCGAGGGGGTCACGGTAATCAGCGATTTCGCTGCCTTGAGGCAAGCCCTGCGCGCCCTCAGTTGCGGCTGAGGGCGGCCGGCGCCACTATACCACCGGCTCTCAGGATTCGGGGCACTCTTTCTGCATCCGGATGGTTTTGTCCACATTGAGCAGCCGCAAAACTTCTTCAACCGGCTCCTGGTACCCGCAGAGGCGGATGCTGCGGTTCTCACCGGCCAGGCGCTTGTGGCTGTTCAGGATATGTCCCACGAACAGGGAGCTCACTTCCGCTACCCTGGTAAGATCCAGGGTGATCCGGGGGTAGTTGCTGTTCGCCAGGCCGTTCAGGGCGTGCTCGAACAAGGCCACGGAGTCTCCTGTCATGGACCCGGCTACAATAAGGACGATTTGGTCCTCGGAGAGCTTTCGAGTTCTGAAATTTACTTCGGTTTTTTCCGTATTGGCCTCCTCGGACCGTCCGGCCGCTGCACCAAAAGCAGGAGCAGATACTTTTTTTGTTACACTACAATCATTGCCGCAAAACGGCAAAAATGCAAAGGAATGTCATAAAAAGTGCGGATTCCGGGCGATGGCACCAGTCGCCGGACTTATTCCTTGACCGAGCCGGCCAGGAGGCCGCGGATAAAGAACTTGCCCAAAAACACGAACAGGATCAGCACCGGCAAAGCGGTGATCAGCGAGCCGGCCATGGGGATGTTCCAGCTCACCGCCTGGCCGCCGGCCAGCTGGGCCAGGCCCACGGTGATCGGCTTGGCCTCCTCCCGGGTCAGGGTGATGCCCCACAAAAACTCGTTCCAGATCTGGGTGAACTGCCAGATACCCGCCACCACGAAGCCCGGGATCGACAGGGGGAAGATGATCCGCCGGTAGATGCCGAAGTAGCGGGCCCCGTCGATGCGGGCCGATTCGAGCATCGACTCCGGGATCTGGTCGTAGAAGTTGCGAAAGATCAGGGTGACAATGGGGATGCCGTAGACCACGTGGGCCGTGATCAGCCCGAAGAGCGAGCCGTAGAGCCCCACGCTGCGCAGCACCTGGAACAGCGGGATCAGGATGATCTGGTAGGGGATGAACATCCCCAATAGAAAGAGGGTGAAGACGATCTCGCTGCCCCGGAACTTGTTCTTGGAGAACACGTAGCCGTTCAAAGATCCCAGCACGGTGGAGGCTGCGGTGGCGGTCACCGTGAGGATTACGCTGTTGAGGAACTTGGGGCCCAGCAAAGTGAAAGCTTCCGTGAAGCTCCGCCAGTGCAGGCGCAAGGGGGGCACCCAGGCGGTGAGCAGGTTGATGTCGGCCGGGTCCTTGAAGGCGGTGATCAGCGTCATGTACATGGGCACCAGGTAGACCACCATCAGGAACCCCAGCCCCAGGTAGAGGCCGGTTCGCTTGGCCCTGGGCTTGATCGCTGTCATAAGCCGGCCCTTTCCCGGTAGGAGTGGATCAGGTAGGGGATGATCAAGAGCGCCGCCAGCATGAACATGATCACGGCGATCCCCGCGCCTACTGCGAAGTTGTTGGCCCGGAAGGTGGTCAGGTACATGTTCACCGAGGGGTGCCCGGTGTTGGCGTTGTCCGCCCCCGCCATGGCGAAGATCAGGTCGAACATCTTCAGCGAGATGTGGGAGAGCATGATCACCGCGCTGAAGGTGATGCTGCGCAGGTTCGGGATGGCGATATGCCAGTAGTACTTGATCTCTCCCGCCCCGTCGATGCGGGCGGACTCGCGAATCCCCGCGGGCAGGCCCTGCAGGCCGGCTAAAAACATGGCCATGGTGTAACCCGAGTACTGCCAGACCGCGGCAATGATGATTCCCAATGTGGCCAGGTTGAAGCCGTGGGGCTCGGGGTAGGGGAGCACCTTCTCCCGGATCGCGCCGAAGAGCAGCACCAGCAGCCAGCCCGCCAAAGCCAGTGCGGCGAAGCGCAGTATGCGTTTCCGGCTGTGAACGGATTTTCGAGCCAGGGCGGTGCGCAGGAGCAGGGCCGTGAATATAACGCTCAAGACGATCAGCACTATCTGGGGGAAGCGCTGCCAGTTGAAGCTGAGCACCGTGTCCCGGCTGCTGATCCAGAGGAATTCCCACTTCTCGGCCCCGAACACAGTGGGCAGCAGGTTGATCCCCCCGCTGGGCGCCAGCAGCCAGCGCCAGATGGTGCCGGATACGATAAAAGAAAGGGCCATGGGATAGAGGAACACCGTCTTGAACAACGCGTCCGCCCGCACCGCCCGGTCCAGCAGCATGGCCAAAAGCAGGCCCAGGCCCAGGGTGCCGGCCAGTACGAAGAGGGTGTAGAAGATGGCGTTGACCAAGTCCTGGCGGAAACGGGCGTGGATGAAGCCGGTGAAGAGCTGCACGTAGTTCTCGAGACCCACGAAGTTCTTGACCGGCCGCTCCGCCAATCCCGCGCCCCGCCCCCAGTCGGTGAGGGATACGTAGATGGTGTTGCCGATGAAACCGTAAACGAAGATCCCGATTAATATCAGTGAGGGGAGGATGACCAGGATCGATTTAATCGTGTCCGCCCGCCGGCCCAGGCCGTGTTGTGCCCTCATGGCGGTCCTTCCTTATCAATTAAGGCGGGCTCCCGCCCCCCCTGCGGGGGGGTCGGAAGCCCGTACATGTCGATAACTCTCTTATCTGCCCATTCCGTTCTGGATGGCGATGGCCTGACAGGCATTGGCCGCCTGCTGGGGATCACGGCTGGAGAGGAACATCTCCATAACCGTGAAGAAATCGTTCATGAAGCCCTCGTTGGCGACCACGCCGTGGGCCTGGCTGCCCACGATCCGGTTCTTGCCGAAGTCCGCGGCCGCCGAGCGAGAGTAGACATTGTACTTGGACAGGTCGGTGTCCGTCCGGGCCGAGATGGAGCCCTTTAAGGGGTTGAAGGCGTCCTGGCCTTCCTTGGAGCCGCAGGCGGCCAGCCAGGCCAGGGCGGCGGCGGGATTGGGAGAGCCCTTGGGGAAGCCGAAGCTGTCCGCCAGGAACATGAACACCCCGTCGGTGCCCGGCGCGGCGGCCCAGCCGAAGTCCTTCTCCGGGGCCAGCTTCAGGGTGGTGGCCATGTAGCCGGCAGCCCAGTCGCCCATGACATTAAAGGCGGCCTGGCCGTTCACCACCATGTCGGTGGCCTGCTGCCAGGACAGGGAGGGGGCGTCCTCATTGGTGTACTCCAGCACCCGGCCGAAGGTGGCCCAGACGTCGACCACCCGGGGATCGGTCCAGGAGATCTCCCCCGCCCAGAGGGCGTCATACGTGTCGGACCCCAGCACGGCCAGGGCCACGCTCTCCCAGAGGTGGTTGACAGTCCAGGTGGTGGCCAAAGACAGGGGCACCACGCCCTGGGCCTTGATCTTGTCGGCCACGGCGAAAAAGTCGTCCCAGGTCTCGGGGGGTTCCAAACCCCAGCCTTTGAGCTTCTCCGGCATGTACCAGAGCACGTTGGAGCGGTGGATGTTTACCGGTACGGACCAGATTCCCTGCTCGGTGCCGATGTTGTTCACCAGGTCCTTGGGGAAGACATCCAAAAAGCCCTCCTGCTCGAACAGGGGGGTCAGGTCGAGCATGCGCTCGGCGGCCACCCAGGTGCCGATCAGCTCCTGGCCGGCGTGGACCTGGAAGCTGGCGGGCGGATCGCCGCCCAGCATGCGGGTCTTGAGCACGGCCTTGGCGTTGATGCCGGAGCCCCCGGTCACGGTGGCGTTGATCACGTTAACCTGGGGATTTTTGCTCTCGTAGAGCTTCATCAGGGCTTCCAGGGCCGGGCCTTCATCCCCCGCCCACCAGGAGAAGATCTCCAGGTCGCCTGAGGGGGTTTCGCCGGTCAGGGTGACCTGCTCCACCTTGGGCGCCATCGCCCCTTCTGAAGGCTTCTCCTCCTGGCCGCCCTTAGCGTACAGGCCGGTCAGACCCCAGCAGCAGAGTGCGAGAACCAGCAACAGCACAAGCATCTTTCTTCTCTGCACCATACTTCACTCCTTTTTTGGTAAAATTTGGCAAGGAAATAAAGCTGCCTGATTACCTGAAAAATTAACTTTTTCCTTGGATAATTAACATAATTCCTTACCCTATAAAGAATTATAGTATATGATGTCTCTGCTGTCAAGAGTTTTTTCCGGAAGTTCGCCGGAAGTATTGCGATGGTATTCCTGCGGGCGAACTTTCAGGTGTAGCGGCCGCGGAACCTGCTGGGGGTGCTGCCGGTGACGCGCCGGAAGGCGGAAGCGAACTGGTCGTAGGAGTTGAAGCCGCAGGCTGCGGCGATCTCGTACATGCGCTTCTCACCGTCCGCCAGCAGCGCCTTGGCTTTCTCGATCCGCTTCTGCTGCAGGTACTGGTAAAAGCTGACCCCCACCTCCCGGGAGAAAAGGCGGCAGAAATAGACGCGGTGGACTCCGATCTCCGAGGCCAGGCTCTCCAGGCTGAGCCCCTGGTCGTAGCGCCGCTCGATGATCTCCAGGGCCCGGCGCACATTTCGGCTCGCGCCCCGGCCTGCGGCCGTCGCGGCATCCAGGTCTTCCAGGGCGAGGAGGCAGCGGAAAAGATCCCGGAACCAGTTGTGGATCTCTTCCAGGGTCTCCAGGCGCTCCATCTCCCGGAAGTCGGGAAGGGCCTCGCCAAAGGCGGGGGAGGTCGCGCGCTGCGCGCGCAGCGCGCGGTGGGCGCAGGTGACCAGCGCCGCCTTGACGTACTCGATGTAGTGGACCTGCATCATGCCAGGCAGGTCCTCCTCGAAGATCTGCGAGAGCAGAGTGAGCACCGAGCTCCCACCACCTGCATGCAAAGACTCTTCGATGCGGGTCAGCTTCCACTCCACGCTTTCCGGGTCCTTGTAGGCTACGCTGTCCACCGACTCAGGGATAATCACCCGGCCCCTTCCCAGGTAGACCCGGTAGCGGAGGAGCTCCTCGGCCTGCCGGCGGCATTGGGGGAGCTCGCTGAGGTCGCCGCAGGCAGCGCTGACGGCGATGGTGACCGGAAGGCCCCGCTTCTGCAGGTCGTGGAGCAGGCGGGAGGCCGCGGCCAGGGCCTTTTGCCGGGCGGAGCCGTCCGCCCCGGAGTCGCCCAGGACCACGGCCCAGCGGCCGGGCCCCAGGTCCACCGCTGCGGCCGGGCCTTGCCAGGCCGTCAGGCGGACAATATCATCCGGCCACCCGGTGCTTTTTTCCGGGTCGCCGTTCGGGTGCAGCAGCAGCAGGGTATAGGCGCTGCTGCCCCGAAAGCGCCGCTCCAGGGCCGACAGGGAACCTTCGTTTATCGCTTCCCCGCGAAGCAGGGACCGCAGAATCCGGGGGCCGGCGCCGGCCTCAGCGCCTCCAGCCTCCTGTGGGGCGGGGCTTTTCCTGCCGTCCTCGGGACGGAAGACCCGCTGGAGCGACAGGTAGAGGGCCTCCTCGGCCATGAAATCCTTGACCAGGTAGTCGCTCACTCCCAGCTCAACCGCCTCCCGGGCATAAGCGAAGCTCTCGTGGCAGCTCAGGATGATGATGGGCAGGCCGCGGTCTGTCTTGCGCACCTCCCGGATAAAGGCCAGGCCGTCCATGACCGGCATCCGGATGTCGGTGATAATCAGGTCCGGGCGCTCCCGGGTGAAGAGCTCCAGGGCCCGGCGCCCGTTCCGGGCCGTGGCGGCAATGCGGAATTCGTCACCCTGCCAGACGCTCATGCCGCAGATGCGCTCCAAAGCCGGAAGCTCATCCTCGACGATCAGGGCCCGCTTCACTCCACTGCTCCTTGCCCGTCCGGCAGGGTGATGGTCACGGTGGTGCCCTCGCCCTGCCGGCTCTCCAGGCTGAGGCCGTAGCCGGCGCCGAAGAGAATCTTGATGCGCTCCCCCACATTGGCCAGGCCGATGCGGTTGAACCGGCGGCGGTCGTCGTTTTGCAGGGTCGCGGCGGCGGCCAGGTCCGCCTGCATGCCCACCGGCATGCCCACGCCGTTGTCGGCCACCTCCAAAACCAGCCCGCCGTCCGAGCGGCGGGCCCGGATGGTGATGGTTCCCGGCCGACCGGAAGGCTCGATACCGTGGAACACGGCGTTCTCCACCACGGGCTGGAGGATGAGCTTGGGGACCCGGGCGTCCAGGAGGGTGGGCGGGATCTCCCGGATCATATCGAAAGTGTCGCCGTAGCGCAGGCGCTGAATGCGGATAAAGTTATCCACCAGGGAGAGCTCCTGGCGCAGGGTGACCAGCTCGCCGATCCCGGAGACCGCCGCCTTGAGTAAAATGTTGAAGGACTTGAGGCTGTCGTAGACCGCATCATTGCCCGCCTTTTCCGCCTGAAAGCCGATGGCGTTGAGGGTATTGTAGATGAAGTGGGGGTTGATCTGGGCCTGCAAAAAGTCGAGCTCATACTCCAGGGAGCGCAGCTCCGCCTCCTTTTTCTTTTCCTGTTCCGCGTAGATGTTGCGGATCGACTCATTGATGCTGTCCACCAGGCGGTTGTAAACCCGCACCAGGTAGGCAAGCTCGCCGGAGGCCTGCAGGTCGATCTTGGCCAGGGCGCGGTTCTCGTCGTAGGCGTGCATGGTGCGGGTGATCTCCTCCAGCGGGTGAGTGATGGTGCGGGCGATGAAGGCGCTCAAGGCGATCCCGGCCAGCAGAAAGCCCGCCCCGATGGCCAGGATCAAGCGGATGGCCAGGCGCAGGTCGCTCATGGCCCGCCGGTAGGGGGTCAGCCCCACCACGAACCAGTTGACCCGGGGGATCTGCCGCACCGCCACCAGGGTGCGCTGGGCTTCGATGGCGGTCACGAAGGGAGGGCGTTCCCGCAGGGCAGGCGGGCCGATTCCGCTTGTGCGGTTCAGCCCGCCCGGCAGGGCGGCGAGCACGCTCTCCGGCGCCGGACCTTCTCCCCGGGTGAATACCAGCCGGCGCTCGCTGTTGAAGACCCCGATCCAGGTGAAGAGGTCCTCCGGGTCGATCTCGTGCAGGGGGCTGAAGAGCAGGTCCTTGCGGATTATCGAGAGCAGGTAGCCCATGAGCCAGTAGCGCTCGTCCAACAGGCGCTGGTAGAGGACGATGGTCAGCCTGTCTTCCTCCGGGGAGGAGGGCTCGGGGTCGATGGGAAAGATCCCCGGGGTGGAGAAATAGAAGCCGTAGCGCTTCTCCAGGAACTCGGTAAAGTCCTCGTCTGTGAGGATGGCGTCCCGGTAGAGAACCCGGTCGTAGACCGGGTCGAGGATCTCCAGGTTGCGGTCGATCAAAATGAGCTTGCCGATCAGGGTGTCGCTGGCGGCGTAGCGCTCCTGGATGAGCGCCGGCACCGCGTTCTTGTCCGGGCGCTCCCCCGGGCCGGTGGCGTTTAAAGCGCGGATGATCCGGGCGTCCTCCTTGACGTCGTCGCACACGGCGATCACATCCATGAGTTGGCCCTGGATGGCCGCGGTGATGTCCCCCAACTTCTGATCCAGCTGACCTTGAGCCCTGCGCATCAGGCGCCCGGACAGGATCAGCGAGAGGACGACGAGGATGCTGAGAACGACCAGGAGAATCAGCAGAGAGTAGCTGACAGCCAGCTTTTTGTTGATGGACCAGGCTTTGATCACGGGGCCGCCTCGGTTACCTGGGCATCCGTATAGGTGGCTGCCGGAATAGGGGTTCCATTGACCCGGTAGTTGTAGAGGTACTCCGCCGCAGTGCGGCCGATCTCCTCGCCGTCCAGGAAGACCGTAGCCTTCAAGGCGGTCGTCCGTGAACCCTCGAGCTCGGCCCGGGCGCGCCCGTAGCCGATACCGCAGCCCAGGGCTTTTTCATCCAGGCCCACCTGCTCCAGGGCGCGCACCGCGCCGATCACCCCCTCGTCATTGCCGGCGTAGACCACCCAGTTGGTGACCTCCGGGTGGGCGGTGATCAGCTCGTGCATGCCCAACAGTGCGCCCACCGCATCCATGCGGCGGTGGTGCACAGGGTAGATCTGCTCAGCGCTCAGGGCGGGGCTGTTGTCCAGCAGGGACTGGCGCAAGGCATCGGTGCGCAGGCGCATATCCCAGATGGCGTCGAAGGTGAGGGCGGCCACGCCCACGGTCAGGCGCCTGTCTTCGAGCCAGCCCAGGCGCTCGAGCTCTGATGCCAGCCACTGTCCGGCGGCGCGCCCGGCCTGGAGGTTGGGCACCCCCAGGTAGGGGGCCAGCTGGCGGTTGTTGTAGTCCAGCAGGCGCAGATCCAAAGCGACGATGGGGATGTCCGCCGAGAAGGCCCGGTCCACGATCAGGGCGCTGATCTTCTGGTCCGGGGGGGAGAGGGCGACGCCGTCCGCGCCCTGCTCCAAAGCCACGTCCAGGTTGGAGAGGGTCATGTTGGCGTCCATCTGGTTGTCCAGGACCAGCACGTCCGCCTCCAGGCGGGCACAGGCCTCCCGGAAGCCGGCGATCTGCTGCTCGGTCCAGGGATTGTTGAGGCGGTTGACCAGCAGGGCGAAGAGCAGCCGCTCCCGGGCGGCGCCGCCCCGGCAGCCGGCCAGGCCGGCCGCCAGGACGACCGTCAGCCCGGCCGCCAGGGCGACCGCCAGGAGGATGAAACTGATCCGGGTGCGAACTGTGCGTAGCAGCAGCATCACTTTTTTGCCCCATTAAAGCATAGCTCATGCCGGGAGCCGGGGCAAGGAGAATGCCGGCCGGGAAGCGCCCGCTTCTTTATTCCTCGTAGAGCAGGGTGTCCGGGTGGAAGGCGTACCAGGCGAACCAGAAATCCCGCTCCTTGACGATTTCCATGCCCGCGTCCAGGTCGGTGAAGGTCACAATGCCGGCTTTGTCGCGGGCGGCCCGGATTTTTACTCCCGCCACTGTGTCCTCGAAGCTGCCCTCATCTTTAAGGTCGCTTTCCTTGTAGGCCTTGTAGATCCCGTTCACCTCGATGCCGAAGATCACGGTCTTGGGGTGGATCCTCTCATCGCTGTTTTCCACCGGGAACATGATGTAGGAATCCACGTAGTAGCTGCCGTAGGGATCGCGCCCGTAGGGCCGGGAAAAACCGGTCTCCTGGCTCAACACTTGAGAATCGGGATGGGCGGCCTTCCACTCTTCCCAGCTTACCGTGTCGATGGAGATCTCCTCGAGCTCCCGGCCGGTCAGCTCGCCCACGATGGCCAGGCCGTCGATCTGGGTCCACCAGGTCTCGGTCTTGCGGTCGTACATCACCAGGTTGGAGTTGTAGAGCTTGCCGGTGGTGCCGAACTCCACCGCCTTGCCGTCGATGGTGCGCCGGTAGGCGATGCCGGAACCGCAGAGGGGGCAGTAGGTGATCAGCAGGGGGTCGCCGGCTACGGTGTCATTGACGATCTCGTGCCAGACCAGGATCTGCAGGGGATAGACCCGCTTCTCACCCTTGTAGTCGATGGCCAGCACCAGCTCGTTGTCCTGGATCCAGCGGTCCGCCTCATCCAGGCTGACGAAACGGGGATCGTCGATCGAGGGGATGCCATCCTGGGGCGGCCCGCCGCTAAGGATCTTCGCGGGATCCACCAGGTATTTCCTCCCCTGGGAGTCGATCTTGATCTCGTCATTACCCGGCCGGGTGAAGCCCGGCAGGGCGGTTAGAATCAGAATGCCGAACAGAATCAAGCTTTTCTTCATGTCGTTCCTCCAATTTGTGCAATCGTAAGTACAGATGCTCTTCGGAGGATATTTCTTACTATAATAGTAAAGTAAATCTTCCCACGGAGCAAAGATTTGCAGCACCTGTCGCCGGGCGCTACACTCAATAAAAGATGGAAGAGCGCGGCAATCAGGAGTGGCTCGACATGTTGAGCAGCCCCGGACCGGAGCGGGAGCGGGCCCTGGCGGACCTGCGGGTCCTGCTCGTGCGGGGCCTGCGCTACGCCCTGGGGAGCTGGCGGCGTAGCGTGGGCCTGGAGTTCGAGGCCCTGATCGAAGACTTTGCCCAGGAGGCTTTGCTGCGAATCCTGGACAACCTGAATACCTTCGCGGGGCGCAGCCGCTTCACCACCTGGGCGCAGAAGATCGCCGTACGGACGGCCCTGACGGAGCTGCGGCGCCGGCGCTGGCGGGATGTGTCCCTGGACGGGATTTTGGAACAAGGGGGGATGAAATCGCTGCCGGCCTCCGCCGACGGGTCCCCGGAAGCTGCGGCGGAAAATGCGGACACCCTAACCTGGGTGCGGCGCCTTATGCATGAGGAGCTGTCGGACAAGCAGCGTGCGGCCATCACGGCGGTGGCCTTCGAGGGTATTGCCCTGGAGGAGGTGGCCCGCCGCCTGGGCACCAACCGCAACGCCCTCTACAAGACCATTCACGACGGCAGGCTGCGCCTCAAGCGCCGCCTGGCCCGGGAGGGCCTGAGCCCCGGGGAACTTTTGGCCGGCCTGGAGGGGGTGTAAGATATGGGCGTCTCAGTGCATCAAAGACAAGGAAGCGAGCAGCCATGAGCCTTTATAGAAGACTGATAACCGCCCTGCAGTTCCTGTTCCGCCCCGGCTTGAAGCGGGCGATGGGGGAGATCGAGCGCCTGAAGCGCCTGGTCCATATGGTAAATGACAGCGCCGAGGACGAAATCGCCTGCGACGAGGCCTACCGCCTGCTCGACCGGTACGCCGACGCCCTGCTCAGGGGCGAAGACGCTCCTGCCCTGCTGCCCAGGGTGAAGAAGCACCTGGAGATGTGCATGGACTGCAGGGAGGAGCTGGAGGCCCTGCTGGCCGCCCTGCGCGCCCTGCGCGCCCCGCGTGCCCCGGCCGACTAACGGCGTCGCCGGGTCTTCAGTCGGATGTCAGGCTGATCTCCGCCCGCAGCATACTGCCGCTCTCCCGAAGCAGGCGGGCGCCGAAACGCCGCAGCAAAGCGATCATGACGGCGTTGTCCTCGAGCACGTAGCCCCGCATCACCCGCAGTCCCTGTTCCGCGGCCGCGCTCATCAACAGCCGGCAGAGCAGGCCGCCGAAGATCGGAAGAGC
>Ga0272441_10013919_pt1 | contig 11501 bp, 4 predicted proteins | sample SSMProp6N_FD_193582 | JGI IMG/M metagenome (GOLD analysis project Ga0272441, IMG submission 193582) | Marine sediment archaeal communities from Little Sippewissett salt marsh, Falmouth, MA, United States - SSM-Prop-6N | ecosystem: Environmental > Aquatic > Marine > Wetlands > Sediment ... | reverse complement strand
CCAGCGATTGAAGCTCCCGGATATTGGGGAGCCTCCAGTCATCGAAACCGGCGAATTCGATGCTGTCGCAGTAGTCGATCGCCGAATACCAGTCGGTCTGCTGCCCCCAGCAGCAGCCTTTCCCATCGCCGTCCTGCGCCCACATCAGGCCGGTGACGTTGTCGGTGATCGTGCCGTTCCCGTTATCCGAGTAACTGAACGCCTTTCCCTTCTGCAGATCCCCGTCGTCAGCGTGGTGGTAGTAGGTCGTCTGACCGGTCACCAGCAGCGGCGCGGAATAACAGCTGAAAAGGCTGGCACCTTCGAGATCAGTCTTGAACTCCGCATGTCCGAAAGCCCCCGCGCCGATACAGCAAGGCATAAAAAGCAGGCTCAGGATCGTCGTAATCATCTTTTTCATTGAGACTTCCCTCCGGAAAATTTCAATTTTCGTTACTCCGCGGAGCGCCGCAACAAGACAATATATTATTTCCGATTTTCGATTTCCGATTGGAGCCTAAGGGAAAATATGAAATTGACAATCGGCAATCCAGAGGCGGTTTCCCAGAATCCAGTAACCATTAACCAGATCACCTCGTCACCCGCCCATCGCCGAAAATGCCGTTAAAACAGGAAGATCGTGCCCAGATAAAGATCGTAGAATTTCAGCTTATCGAGATCGCCGAAACCGAAATTGTAGGAGAATTCGCCTTCGAGGCCGAAAGTCCGGTCAAAGAAAAAGTCGCCGCCGATCCCGAGGCGGGCGAAGAAGTCGCTCTCCGATTCGGTATCGCTCCAGTCTTCCTCATAAGAAAAACGGTTGGATGGGTTGTTGAGGTACCACCAGTAACCGGCCGTGTCCGCGTCGTAATCGACTTTACCGAAAGCGTAGCCGAGCCCGGCGACGCCGTAAGGCCTGAAGTTTCCCTTCAGGGGGAGGTAACCCTTCGCGTTGACCGAGAAATCGAGAACGGCACCATCACCGTCGATCTTGGCATCGGCCGCCCAGGCGTAATTTTCCTCGACTGCGCTGATCTGCACCTCCTCATCGACAGAGTAGTTGAAGTGGTAGCGGAGCAGCCCTTCAAGCGCCAGAAAATCATTGAGGAAATACCCCCCTTTGACACCAAGGCCGAAGCCGTTGTCGGTCTCGGCCGTCTCCCCCTCGGCGCTCAGCTCAATGTCCGAGATGCTGTAGATCAGGCCGCCGCCGACATAGAACCGCTCCGCGAATTCAACCTGCCCGCTAACCGGAAGAGCGATCGCAATTCCGACCAGCGAAATGATAACCAGGACCGAAGTTTTCATCTTAACCACCCTTTTTGATTTTCACTACCGATTTCGGTTCTCGGCCGACCGATTTCCCATTTTCGATACTTTCTACTTCGAAACTATGCTCTATACCCTATGCTCTATGCCCTTGCCCTTATCTCGTCACCGGCATGTCCGCGGAATAACCGAAATAAACCCGGGTCAGGTTCCGGATTGCCCAGAGTCCGGAGGTCTCCCGGAAGATGGCGATGTCGTCGAGCGAGTTCCCGCTGAAATCGGCGGGGACGGGGCTGTCCCCGGCCTGGCCGAAATAGCAGCGGGTGAATCCCCGCACCGCCCAGAGGCCGGTGGCGGGCCGGAAGACGGAGCATTGATTTCTGAAAGGACTCTTCAGTAACGGAGAGCCGAACCACCGGTAAACTCCCGGAACGGGAATGTCTCCGGCGGAACCGAAATAGCAGCGGCTGTAATCCCGGATCGCCCAGAGGCCGGTGGCGGGCCGGAAGACGGCGATCTCGGCCCGGCCGTCCCCGTTATAATCGGCCGGGACCGGCTGGTCGCCCGCCCCCCCGAAATAAAATCGGGTGACGCCCATTACGCTCCAGAGCCCTGAAACATTATCGACGACGGCGAGATCGCAGGAACCGTCGCCGTCGTAATCGCCGGGCGCCGGCGTATCACCCGAATTCCCGTGATAAATCCGCGTGATTCCCTTGATCGCCCAGAGACCGGTGGCGAGCCGGAAGACGGCGATATCGGAATGGCCGTCTCCATCATAATCGCCGCTGACCGGTATGTCGCCTTCGCCGCCGAAGTACACCCGCCCCAGGCCTTTTACCGCCCAGAGGCCGGTACGGGGTCGGAAGACGGCGATATCGGAAATCCCGTCGCCGTTGTAGTCGCCGGACTGGATGTTCAGGTGTTCGGATGCCGGGATAACGCCGCTGACCGTCGTGGTCTGCTCTCCGCCCGGCGGAAGGGTATCTATCCTGACCTGAAGCAGGAAGTAGCCGGGCCGGGGATACCAGCACCGCACCAGGACGCCGTTGGTGATCTGGTAAAGGTCCGGATCACCCAGGTCGGGCATCAGGAAGTCGAGGACGGTATCGGCCAGGCTGACGGGCGGATCTCCTTCGGTGAGATTGTTCCGGCTGAAGTAGTTCTTGGGGACGGTGCCGGGAGCGGTGCTGCTGAACCATCCTTCCAGGGAGGGGGTGTGGAGGCCGGTCAGCGCGTTGAAAGCGGCCACCGGGTCGGAGTGCTTTTCCAGAATGGTGCCTTTGTAGGTGGGGTAAGAGTAGCAGGCGGTTTGAGAATTGAATCGGTAGTAGTAAGTGTGGGGGAAGCCTCCGGAGACGGATACGGGCCGGAATCCCGGGTACTCCATGGTGTTGAAGGTGGTGGAGGTAGTATTGAGATGGATTATCTCCTCGGGGCCGCCCGTGTCGACGAAAAAGTTATCGACGTGGGTGTGGCCGGAGATCGCCATCCGGACGCCGGTCTGGTGGCTGAGAGCGATCAGCTCATTGCGGTTGGCGGGGTCGTCGAAGCTGTCACCCGCTCCGTAATCGCCGAAGAACGGGTGATGGGAGGCGATCACCAGCAGGTCGTAACGGCCCCGGGCGTCGCTGAGGTCTTGCCCGATCCAGTTCATCTGGTCGGACTGGACGCGTCCGCCGGCCAGCAGGTTCTGGGGGAGTTCGGCGTCGGGGAAGATCCAGGCGCCGCTCAAAAAATTCCGGGCGTTCTGCTCCAGGGGATTGAAAACTTTCGCCTGCTTATCGTACGTCCAGATGCAGGTGAAGTGGACCTTGTCGCCGTAATTCCAGCTGAAGTAGCGGGGGGAAAACACGGTGGGCCAGATCTCGGCCCCGTCCTGCTTGGCGTGCCCCTCGAGCCCGGTCCAATCCCCGGCCAGGATGTCGTAGATCTCCATGTTGTAGCTGTCGTGGTTTCCCGGCAGGCAGACGATCGGCACGTTTAGTTTCAGCAGCTGCTCGTAGGCTTTATTGTACTCCCCGTTCCAGTCCGGGGCCGTGCCGGTGAAGTCGGTTATCCCGGTGCTCGCCCAGGGGTATTCGACGAAAAAGGGGATGCCGAAGACGGTGTCCCCGGTCATGATGATGAAGTCGGGGTTGAGGAGGTTCAGGCAGTCGATCGCCTTCAGGTTGTATTTGTAACCGCGGAACTCTTCCGAGTTCGGGTGGGGTTCCGGCAGCTCGATCCAGCTCGAAGGACCCCGCGGGTCGTTGATGTGAAAATCGGTGATCTGGATGAAGGTGTAGTCGTCCTTGAACTCTTCGATCACCTGGACGGCGTGGGGCTGCGAGTCGCTGACCGACGTCGAAAGGCCGTCCGCGGTCACCTTCAGGTCGTAGAGATCCGGGCGGGTGTCGGCCGGGACCCTGACGGTCACCTTCCACACCTCCCGGCCCGCCCAGGGCCCGGAACCTTCCCATTGAACTCCGGTCGAATCGCCCGGCCATTTCTCCGAGACGCCGTCCGTGGCCGTCTCCACCACGCACTCCGTCCCGGTGGGCCACCGGTCATTGGAGGAACTCAGCGTCACGCTCCACTGCTGTACATTCGGCTGGATGAAAGCTTCGCCCTTGCCGATGAAATCAAATTCGAGCTTGAAGGTCCCGCCCTTCTCGATGATGACCGGTTGCCCAAGCGTGGGATAGACGAGGTGCTTTATCTTCCACGGCCATCCCGCCGGTATCTCCGCCCGGGCCCGCGAAATCAAAGGTGGGGCGGAAAGTACCAGCAGAATAAAAAGCGCCCGGCGGATTCCGGAGGGTGAAATCGGACCGGAGTCGGATTTTTTTATTTAACTACCTCCTTTTTTACGGCGTTGCTCGGCACTGATTACTGGTTACTGACTCCTGATTACTAAGCGCTACCGCGTGACCGGCATGTCCGAGGAGGACCCGAAATAAACCCGGGTCAGACCCTCGACCGCCCAGAGTCCGGTGCTGAAACGATAGATGCCGATATCATCGCTGCCGTCGCCGTCGTAATCGGCGGGGACGGGGGAGTCGGCACCGCTCCCGAAGTAAGTCCGGGTCAAATTTCTCACCGCCCACAGTCCCGAAGAGGGTCGGAAAACCGCCGCCTCGAAAACACCGTCCCCGCTGTAGTCGCCCGGCCGCGGCGTGTCGGCCGACCCGCCGAAATAAATCCGGCTGATGTCCCGCAGCGCCCAGAGGCCAGAGCCCGGGCGGAAGACGGCGATGTCCAGCACGTTATCGTCGTCGTAGTAGCCGGGGGAGGGGAGGTCGTCGGTCTGCCCGAAGTAAGTCCGGGTGATCCCCTGGACCGCCCAGAGTCCGGAAGATTCCCGGAAGAGGCCGATATCCGACGTTCCGTTCCCGTCGTAATCTCCGGGGCGGGGAGCGTCATAGGTATTTCCGAAATAAATCCGGGTCAGGCCCTCTAACGCCCAGAGGCCGGAAGAGGCGCGGAAGACCGCGACGTCGGTGGTGCCGTCGCCGCTGTAATCGTGGGGAACGGCCTGGTCGAGTGAGCTTCCGAAGTAAAGGCGGGTTATATCCCGCACCGCCCAGAGGCCGGTGGATGAGCGGAAGACGGCGATGTCGGAAGTTCCGTCGCCGTCGAAGTCGGTGTGGTAGTTGTTTCTCTCCGCCGGCCCGGTCCCCTCGAAGATCATTCCGTTGTAGCCGGCGGCCCAGAGACGGCTTGAATTCAGACCGGTGATAGTATAAATCAGGGGGCAGTAGGTTTCTGTCTCCAGGCTCCAGGAGGCCCCGTCAAAGAAAAATATTTTTCCCGCACTGTTTCCCGCCCAGACATGGCTGGCGTCCGTCCCCCAGACGCTATAGAAACTTCCGCCGCTGACAGTGGTTTGGAGCGTCCAGCTGCCACCGTTATAGAAAAAGATGTGGCCGGTGTTGGGAGTATTCCAGCCCCCCACCGCCCATTTGACATTGGATTCGAAGGCGAAGATGTCGTAGAGATTAACGTTATCGATCGTGGTCTGAACCTGCCAGCCGCCTTCGTAGATGTAAATCGAAGAGTAGCTACCGTAAGCGTTGGCGATCGCACCGATACCCGGTCCGGATTTGTTATAGAGACCGTTGACCGACAGGCCGCTGCCGAGCTCGGTGTGGACGCTCCAGGTGAAAAAGCCGGGATTGCTGTAAATGGTCCCGTTATCAGTCCCCACCATTATCCCGCTGCCATAAAGAACGAGGGACGTGTTCCAGTCGGTTCCGAAATCGGTGTTCTCCTGCCAGCTGCCGTCGTAGTGATAGACTGCTCCGTTGCGGGAGCAGACCCAGACATCGGTCTGGGAGTTCGCGCCGACGGCGTTATGGCGGGTGTTCATCGTGGTGAGGAGGGCCCAGCTGGCCCCGTCGTAGTGATAGATGTTCCCCGGCCCGCCCGAGGTTTCCCCGCTCACCGCCCAGACGTTGTTCCCGTCGAGTGCGGCCAGACCGTAAATTTTGGTATCCCCGACGTCGGTGGAAAGCGTCCAGTCGAGAGCCCGTCCCGCGGGGCTGAGGAAAAAGGCCGCCGCCAGAAAAACAATTGAAACATGCCATTTCTTCATGATTCTTCCTTTCGGCTATTATGCCCCTTAATTTTTCCTAGCCCTTTGCCTTATCCGGTAGAGCCTTTCGGTGAAGCCGCCTTCCCGCTCAAAAGCCCTCGCCTGCGCCTCGATCTGACGATCCAGCAGGCTACAGGCCACCGCGATCAATGTCAGGGCGCCGTTGGCCGCGATTTCCGGGTAGGTGGACCGGGTGGACGTTGTGGACCCGGTGGACTGTCCACAAGGTCCATCATGTCCACTTTGTCTATTTTTTCCATGAACTTGCCGGACCCACTCGGCAACTTCATCAGCGGATTGGCAGCGCCGGGCGATAAGTTCCGTCCGGCGTTCATCCCGCCGGTCCCATTTCGGCAATCCTCGCTGCCGTAAAAAATCCTCATAGTCAAGGCGAAGTTCCTCCAGGCTCGCCCGGGCTACATTCGTCAGCTTCAGCTCCATTTTTCTGGAAGTGCCCGATGCCTTGCTGCCTTCGGCGATATTTTGGACACCGGAGCGAGCGGCCTGGACCATCTGATCGTGGGTGCGGCTGCGCCTGTCGATGTAGCGATCGCAAAAACGGACGGTGATGTCATAGACCAGCCGGGCGATCTGGAAGCTTTTCAGATTACGGTAGCCGCCGTGCTTGGGGATCAGGGATTCCCGCCCATTTTGTCCATATTTCCCATCGGGTTTCACTTTGAACAGGATAGACGCCCACCCGGACCGGTTGGGCGAGTGAGATAAAAAAATCAGCAATCAGTGATCCGTGGTCCAAGTTTGAGAGCTCGGAAAACAGTAGCGGAATCAGAAATCGGAAATCCGTTTTCTCCCGTTCCGCCTAACTTTTTTAACCGTTACCCGGCGGGTACAATGATTTCTGTTTTTAGTTTTACCTACCGATTTCGGTTTTCCACCAACCAATTTCCGCTTCTTTTCGCTATTTTTTACCCGTAGTAACTCTTAGTAACCTTTTAGTAACCCCTCGTAACCTTTATCTAGTCACCGGCACGTCGCCCGTCTGGCCGAAGTAGGTCCGGGTGATATCCTTACCCGCCCAGAGACCGCTGGAGGGGCGGAAGATGCCGATGTCGGAGGTTCCGTCGCCGTCGTAATCGGCCGGGACCTCCCGGTCGGTCGAGGAGCCGAAATAAAGGCGGGTCAATCCCCGGATCGCCCAGAGTCCGGAGGACGGCCGGAAGATGGACGGAAAACGGATACCGCTCCCGTCGTAGTCCCCGGGAACCAGGCGATCGGCCGCGTCGCCGAAGTAGATGCGGCTGATGTTCCGCAGCGCCCAGAGCGATGAGCCCGCCCGGAAGATGCCGATGTCGCCGGTTCCGTCGCCGTCGTAGTTCCCGGCGAGCGGCTGGTCGTCCACGGTTCCGAAATAAACCCGGGTGACCGCCTGTCCCACCCAGAGTCCGGATGAGCTTCGGAAGATGCAGATTTCGGAGGTCCCGTTACCGTTCAAATCCGAAGGAATTGCCACATCGGAGAAATCCCCGAAGTAGAGACGGGTCAGACCCCGGATCGCCCAGAGGCCGGAGGAGGCCCGGAAGACCCCGAGGTCGGTGTTTCCATCACCGTCGAAGTCCCCGGTCACCAGGTCATCGGCGGTGGTTCCGAAATATACCCGGGTGATCCCCCGGATCGCCCAGAGGGCGCTGCTCCCCCGGAAGATGGCGATATCGCTGGTCCCGTCCCCGTCGAAATCGCCTGCGGAAACGCCGGTTTCCATTGAGGAAGGAACCAGCTCTATGTCGAGGCCGGTGACTTCGGACCAGTTGACGTAAGGTTTGGACGAGAAAGAGGGGAGATAGCCGTGGCATCTCGCCTGTCCCGTCACCACTCCGGTGGGGCTGCTGGTGCAGGGGTAGCGGTTATAGAAACCGGTGGGGGAGGAGAGGGTGGTGGCGGTGGTCCCTCCGGTATAGACCACCCGGACGCTGGCCCCGGAGATGGGGAGGTGGGTGATTTTATTCCTGACCACTCCGGAGACGTTGAAGCAGGCGATTATCGTGGGAGTGGGGCTGGCTCCGGGAGGAGTGATAGTGGGCGGCGGCAACGGAAGCGTCGGAGTCGGAGTCGGCGAGGGAACGTAAACAGTGGGAGTTGCGCTGGGCGTCGGAGAAGACGTCGGCGTGGGAGAGGTGAGATGACAGGAAAGCGTCAGTTTGGAAACGAAGGCGTCGTAGGTGCCTCCCGCTTCCGTTGACTGGTAGGGGTTTGACACAGGGAAGTCGCCGGAGGAAGTGTAGCCGGTGAGATAGACGCCGGCTGAGTTATCGAGAGCGAGGCCGTAGCAATAGTCAATTCCTCCGGCGCCGAGATAGGTCGAGCAGATGAGGTCGCTCCCCTGGGGATTGAATTCGCTGACAAAAATGTCCCAGCTCGAGTCATGGGCAGCCTGATATGGATTGACTGTTGGGAAGTCGGGGGAGTTGGTGTAGCCGCCCACGTAGGTATTCCCAGCGTCATCGACGGCGATGCTTCTGTAGGCCTGCTCATTGCCGCTGCCGCCCAGGTAGGTGGAATAGACGAGGGAATCCCCGAGCGTTTTCACCACGAAGGCGTCGTAGTTGTTCCCGCCGTGGGTGGACTGGTAGGCGTTTGCGACCGGGAAAGTATCCGTTGATCGTGTGTAGCCGGCGACGTGGGCGTAATCGTCGGGGCCGACGGCAATACCGTAACCGTAGTCGTAAGAATCTCCTCCAAGGAAGGTCGAATAAGCTAACGAATCTCCATCAGAGTTGAGCTTGGTGATGAAGGTGTCGATATCCCCTTGCCGTGATGACTGGTAGGCGTTAATCGTCGGGAAGTTATTGCAATACGTGTAGCCGGTGAGGTAAACGGAGTCGTCGCCGCAGAGGTCGATCCCTTTTCCCCAGTCGCCGCTGTATCCTCCTAGGTAGGTGGAAAAATCGAGGGTTTCGGCGTTGAAACCCACCTTGCTGACGAAGATATCCGTTCCTCCCGCGTTGGCCGCCTGATAGGGATTCCGGGTGGGAAAATCGGTGGAGTCGGTCTCTCCGATTACAATCCCCCTGAATCCGCCGGCCACCTTAATATCCCGGCCGACATCCTCGCCGGTCCCTCCCAGGTAGGTGGAGTACCAGAGGCCGGTGCCGGTACTGTGGAACTGGGTGACAAAGGCGTCACCGCCGCCGCCGTAGGCAGCCTGGATGAGCGGGTTGGCACCCTGATGCCGGGTGGGAAAGTCGGAGGAGTCGGTCTCGCCGGTGATGTAAATGTAGTCGGCGACGTCGAGGCCGACGCCGAAAGCATGATCATTGCCGCTCCCCCCGAAGTAGGTTGAGAAGACCAGGTCAGAACCGGTGGAGGTGAGCTTGGTCAGGAAGCAGTCGTCCATCACGCCGGAAAGTTCCGCCTGGAATGTGTGTATACCCGCGGTGGGGAAATCAACCGAGTTGGTATAGCCGACGATGTAGGCCTGGTTATCGGTGTTGACGGTGATAGCCTGGCCCTGATCGTTGGAAGAACCCCCCAGGTAGGTCGAAAAATCGAGAATGAGCTCGCAGACCCAGCCTTCCGGCGTCGGCGTTACCGAAGGTGAGGGTGTTGTCGCCGGAGTGGGCGTCGGCGTCGGCGAGGGAACGTAGGCGGTGGGGGTGGTCGAGGGGGTCGGGGTCTCGGTGGGAACCGGCGTCGTTGTGGGTGAAGGGGTCGGCGTGGGGATCTGGTAATGCCAGACCTCGTCACTATCCCCGGTGGCCCAGACCTCATAGGGAACGGAAGCGTCCACGGCGTAGGCGCTGCTGAGATTCACGCCCAGGACCTTGGCCCAGACGTCGCCGTCGTAATAGTAGATGCCTCCACCGGAACCGGCAAAGGCCGTCCAGATATTGTCGGCGTCCTGGGCTGAGATTCCAGCATAGTTGCTGGTGTCGCCGACGCGCTCGGCGATGATCCAGTCTCCGGAGTCGTCGTAATGAAGGATAGCGCCGGTATCTCCCACCGCCCAGACGTCGGTCTGGGTGACGGCGGTGACATCACGGAGGTATTTCCCCGAACCCAGATCAACCTCGCACTGGATAGACCAGACGCTCCCGTCAAAATAGGCGATCAGGGCGGGATTTTCGTCCCCCACGACCCATAGATGGCTGGAATCGGTTCCGTGGATGCCCTGCCAGATGCCCGTTCCCGCCTGGGATTGGACGGCCCAGGTATTTCCCCCGTCAGCGGTGTTGTAGATATAGCCGGCGTTCCCCACCGCCCAGGCGTCGAGCGAACTGGTGGCGAAGGCGTCGTATAAATACGTCGATCCTACTTCGAGTTGGGTTTGAAGTTCCCAAGCACCGCTTCTTTTGGCGTATATTCTACCCTTGGTGGGTGTTTGTGAGTTGCCAACCGCCCAGACATAGGAAGGCCCGTAGGCGTAGCAGCCGCGGAAGGTCCCGGTCTGGACTGAGAAGACGGTTGTCTGGACCGACCAGGAGGATCCGTCAAAGTAGAATATGTCGCCCTCGCCCAATCCGCTGGCCGAGGAAGGCACCCAGACATTGGAGCTGTTTCCGGCCGCTACCGAGCGGGTCCACTTACTCTGGTTGATGTCGGTGGAGAGCGTCCAGTCCTGGGTGACGTAGATCGGCGTGGGCGTGGGCGTGGGTGGGGGAATGTCGTAGTGGTAAACCCGGGACCTCTCCGTCCCCGCCCAGACCTCGCCCGGGGCGGTGGCGTCGAGGGAGACAGGGTCGTAGAGGGCGCCCAGGGTGGTGGCTGTTGACCAGTCGGAGCCGTTGAAATAAAAGATAGAGCCCGGGCTGTTCCGGGGGGCGGCCCAGACCTGGCTGGCGGTCTGGGCCGAGACCGGAGCATAGTTGAATAAAGTTTGTTCAGTAAAATCTGCTGAAACAATCCAGGATCCACCATCATAATTCAGAACAATACCGAGATCGCCCGCCGCCCAGACGTCGTCGGAAGATATGGCGAAGATTCCCCGGAGATAGGCGGAAGCATGGCCCAGGTCAACTTCCGTCTGGACCGACCATTCGCTTCCGTTCCAGAAGAGGATCTTGGTAGGGTTGGCGCTCCCGACGACCCAGATATTGCTGCCGTCCAGGCCGTGGATCGCCTGCCAGACCTCGCTCCCGGTGTCGGTGGAGACGATCCAGTTGATTCCCCCGTCGCTGCTGTGGTGGATCCGCCCGGAGTTCCCGGATACCCAGACGCTGGTCGAGGCGTCGGCGTAAACCGAATAAAGGATGGAGGAGCCGTCGGCGTTATCGGTCTGGAGAGTCCAGATGGAGCCGTTGTAATAGTATATTCTTCCCTGCTCGGGATCTTTGCTGTTTCCCACTACCCAGACGTTCGAAGAGTCATAAGCGTAAACAGCACGGTGCTCACCGGTCTGGACGGAGTAAGTAGCGGTGTCCAAAAACCAGTTGGTGCCGTTATAGTAGAAGATTTCTCCGTCACCCGCAAGGTTAGGGGAATCATAGTTGACCACCGCCCAGACATTGTTTTCGTCGGCGGCGCTGATCCCGGTCACTTCAACGCCGTTGCCGACGCCGAAGTCGGTGGAGATGGTCCACTCCGCGCCGGAGGAGGCGAAGACCATGATCAGGGAAAAAACCGCTGCCAGGAGGGATGAAAAAATCCTCATCTTTCTTTCTCCTTTCCGATTTTGAGATGGTTTAGATTCTTTTAAAAGCTCTATAACTTTCGGGCTTCATCA
>Ga0272441_10013917_pt1 | contig 11502 bp, 7 predicted proteins | sample SSMProp6N_FD_193582 | JGI IMG/M metagenome (GOLD analysis project Ga0272441, IMG submission 193582) | Marine sediment archaeal communities from Little Sippewissett salt marsh, Falmouth, MA, United States - SSM-Prop-6N | ecosystem: Environmental > Aquatic > Marine > Wetlands > Sediment ... | reverse complement strand
GGACAGTCCTCGTGTCGCAGGGCATCCTCCTGGTCGAGAAGGCTCAGCAGGGCCTCGGCAAAGAGCCTGGCCTCCGCCCGCTTCAACGTTCGCTTGCCATACGGTGTTTGCCACATATCCGCCACCCTACTTCCCCCTGTATCGACTTGTACATTCCAGGTCGCGCCGGCATACAACCAACGGGACGTTGCGCGAGCTGAGTGTAAGGCGGCCATCCCGGACATTCTCGGAGCCAACAACGGTTGACAGAGCTACGCCTGGAACGCCCTGACAAAGCGACGATCCTGTACAGCCTTTCGAGTTCGACTACGATGCGACATAATCGGGTGCAGTTCCCGGCAGACTCGAGTCCGTCCGCTCCGGGGGGCCCTACCGCGCCTCGGAACAGTCGTGGCCTTCGAGAATCCACCAGATGCCTACGGCATGCAGTTCGCCGCTCTGATCTCCTCGATGTGGGTCCTCCGGCTCCAAGGGGCTGGAGGTCATCCTGCCTGTCGCTCGTATTTCGTATCTTGTCGGCGCGGCCGGATAACAGCCGCAGGCACGTGTTTCGCGCGCGAAAGAGTCGCTCGCTTGCCAATGCACTTCCAACACCGAGGAGCTCCATAGTCATGTCGTGCTGTCCCGGTCGATCCCTGGCTTGGTCATCGCCGCTACGGGCCGCCTTCTCCTGGCTCCATTTGGGTATCGACGTTCCCGCTGATCCAATCAATCATCATGCCGGCAATGACCTCGTTGTTGTCGTCCTGCATCATCAGATGCGTGTTGCCTAGAACGCCCAGGGCCGGCAGGTCGATGAATCCGGCGACGCCTCCGTGCTGGAGAATCGCGTCGGTGATCGCCTGGGAGAGGGCCTTGCGGGCGGTCTGGCCCCGCTCTGCGATGTAGTCGGCGTAGACCGAAAGGAACGGCTTGCCGTCCAGCAACGCAGTGAACGCGTTGATGGTGGCCTCTTCATCGTCGGCGGTGATGAAAGCCTGTTCCAGGTTGATCACGGCTTTGAACAACTCGGGCCGGGCTTTGAGCAGAGGTTCCAGGTACGCCGCGGAGGCCGAGTGAATCATCAGGATTGCGGGCCGGTCGATCTTTTCGCACAGGGGGATGATCGCTTCGGCTTCCACGTCGCCTGTCTGCGGCGCGGCATCCTGAAACGTCAGGTCCCGGTAGCGAAGGGGAAAGTGCTTCTCGAACTGATCGATCTGGGCCACGGGGAAACGCACATCCGGAAAAGGCGAGTCGGTCCCGTCACCGAAGCCCCAACTCCTCCAGATGTTCCGCCTGTTGGAATTGGTGCTCCAGTAACTGTACGTCGGCGGCAGCTCGGCGCATTGGACCGTCGTCGTTTGCCCCTTGCCTCTACCGGTGGTGACAATCGCTACGCCGTTCCGGTCCACCTCAACGTTCAGGATCGCCACGGGATGATCGGGATCGCTATTGTCGACGACGATCTCCTCGACCAGGTCGTTGCACTTGTTGACGTCGAAGCCGCCGGAGGTGGAATACTCCGGGATGTCATAGACGTAGACCGGATGTCCGGCTTCGGCGAAGAGCTGGGCCCACCCCTTGCGGCCGTCGGGCGTGCCTAAGTAGATGAAGCTGCCCAGACCCATACCCGGAACCATGATGATGGGATCTCCGGTGATCGGATCTGGAATCAGCGTGTGAACCATGGCCTGTTCGACCCATACCGTATCGCCTGGTTTGCCGGTGCGTTCAATCTCCCGGCCTCCGGCGTAGTACACACCGAAGGTAATGTCCGCGGCCGGAGCAGTTGTCACTACGACCGTGACGAGGAGGGTGAGGCTCGCAAGGGACCGTCCTTTTGGTGACATCGTCTTTCTCCTTATTGATGAGAAAGGCGCGGGACCGAAGCCCCACGCCCGGAGTGGATCAAGATTCAGTTGATCGTAAAAACCGCATCGCTCACGTCGGCCATTGCTTCATCCGTCGTGCTCTTGATCCGGATGGAGTAATCCTGGCCCGGTTCGAGCGTCAGGTCGGCTTCCCACTTGTAGGCCCCCGTGCTGGGAGCCGTGGCGATGGTGCGAACCAGCGCGCCCCCTTTGTGCAGCTCGATCGCAACGTCCTCGGCGAGATTGTCGTCCCACTGGATGAAATACTCCATGCCGCGTTGCCATTCTTCCGCCCCGTTGGGCACCGTGACCTGCACCATCGGCGGGACCATCGTGAAGGAAGCCTGCGACCATTCGCTCGGACCCGCATCGTTGATGGTGCTGACGCGCCAGTAGTAGGTGGTCCCGGCCTCCAGCGCCTCTACGAGATAAGGCGTGTCCCTGACCTCCATCTCATCCACGACCAAGGTGTTGAACGCGGGATCGGTCGCCACCTGAACGTGATAGCAATTGACAAAGCCTCGGGGCGTCCAGTCCAACGCCGCGGGCAGCGTCTCGTTGACGGTGCCCGCGCATTCCGGAGCGATCAGGATCGGCGCCAGTGCCACGTGCTCTACATCGGGCTTGCCGATGATGAACTCCCCGAATTCGGTCATGTCGGCGCGCAACTGGTTCGTGGCCGGGTTGTAGGACGTCTCCAAGGCGATGAACGGCTCGGGCTCGTCGGGATCGCGGTGATATATCGTCAGCGTGTCCGGATCCTCCAGCTCGAAGCTGGCGGCGTCGAAAGAAATGCGCCCGTCAATCGAGGTGATCCCGGAGGCGCCGACCCGAACCCGAACGGGCAGAACGCGCGGAGCGCGGCCCTCGAACGTCGGGTACAACGGCGCCAACGGCCACCGCCTGACGCCCATGGCGTTGTATCCGCTGCCCGTATAGCTGTTGACCCGGATCGTGACCCCTGTATCGACCTTGCTGTCCCTGAATCTCGTGTCCCCAATCCCAACGAACTGGGCGATGACACTTGTCCCTTTGATGCCCGTGGGCAAGGGAAGCCGAAACGCGCGGTAGCTTTCGACGCTGGGGTCGTCAAAGAACAGCTCGAAGACCTTCTGCCCGTCGGGTGTGACCTCCGTGCAGGCCGGACCGTGGTCGCTGCCGTCGCCGCCCCAGCCGATGAAGGTGTTGCCGTTGGGCAGACGCTGCGCATTGCCGCGGTGCCAACCGGCGACGGAGGGTTCGGGAACATAGGACCAGACGTGTTCGGCGATTTTGTTCTCTTCGTCCAGCTTGTACTCGTGGACCTGGGACGAGCGCGACCCCGAGCGGTTGCCGCCGTCGTAGATGAGGACGTTGCCATTGTCCAAACGATAGAACGCATGCCCGCCGAAGTGGCCTTCCGCCTCTTCCGGGTCCGCGCCGACAAACGTGAACTCATTCTCATCGCCGCCCAGATTCCACATGATTTCGCCCGTCTGGCGGTTGATCTTCTTGACCCAAACGGGGGTGGCAATGAAAAGATTGCCGTCGACGTCCATGTTGATGGTGTTCAGATGAAACTGGCTTACGATTGGCCGCCCCGACCTTCTTCCCCAGCTCATCCCTTCGGGACTGTAGTGATCCCAGGTGCGCCATTGAAAGACGACATTCCGGTCGGCGTCGAGCTCCTGGACCACGCCTCCGGAGACGAGGGCGTTTGGGTAACCCCCATCGACAAGCCCGCTCAGATCCATCTGAGTCAGGTAGTAACCGAATAGCAAGACATGGCCGTTGGGCAAGAGCTGGAAATCATGGGCCTCGGCGAGGTACCCGTTTCCCATCTGGATATTCTCGACCTCGTTGAATTCCTCGTCCATCACCGTATGCACAACATCGCCACCGCCGGTGTACGAGTGGTGATGCAGGAACTGGGCATAGGTGGGCAGGCCGTTGGGCTGCAATTTGAAATCGTACGAGTAATCGTCGGGTAGCTCCTTATACCAGACCGGCGTGCCGTCGTTCTCCAGAATCATGAGATAGAATCCGACACCTTGGACCTCGGCCGCCACGGCGAGATAGACATACCCATCGCCGATGGCGTCGCTGTCGTAGATGTGCGTCGTGATGGACGGAAAATTTTCCGGGAGGTTAGGGTCGGCCCCCTGGGCACAGGCCTGGCTCGCAATCCCAAGAATACCCACAGTCAATATTATCCTTATCATGGTCTCTCCTTTCTCACCAAAACTGGTGCCCGGCAGTCCCGGCGTGCACCAAAGCTCGCTGCTTCTAACAAGAGGCATCCCGCCACCCCGGCAGGCGGCCGGGATGCCCGCAAATCATCTTGTTATCGTTGCCTTTCACAAACTAATTGCCGGCCCCTTCGGGCAGCCACGAGGCGGGAACGCGGTAGGCGCGATAGGTTTGGTTTCGGGGCACCTCCGCGTCGATCTCCCCTGTGTACGGAGAGATGTATTCCCAGACAATGTCTCCGTCGACCGTGACCTCGAAGATGCGTCCGGCGCCACCCTCACAAATTAGCGTATTGCCGTTTTCTAGGCGTTGCGCTCCGCTGACGCGGGCGCTGAAGAATTTCCGTTCGTTGCCCTTGATGTCTCCATCTCCGTCAAGGTCTTCCGTGGGGTGTTGCTGCCGGTATTCCCAGACCAGATCCAGGGTCACGGGATTGAACTCGATCACCCTGGAGAAGTCCGCCAGCGTGTTCGGATACGTGCCGCTGGCCAACCCGGGTACGACGGCTCCGAAGCCGGCATCCGAGTGGTTATCGAAGATGAGAATGTTTCCCGCGCCGGGAAGACCTCTTGGAATCATATGGGTGTGGTGCTGGCCGATGATCTGGCCGATCTTGTGCTCGGGGCGGTCGGCCGAGTAATCCGGGCCCACCCGCCAGACGACGTCGCCCGAGGCCCATTGGCCGTCCGGATGATCGTGCCGGGCGACGATGGCCGAGATGTTGACGGTACGGAGACTCACGATGACGTTGTCCGGGTGAAAACGCAGGTCGCCCTCGTCAAACCACTTGTTGGGCCCGACCCAGGAGGCAGCGTTGGCGTGGAGCCAATCCTGGGTATTGCCGCGCCCGACACGGACTTTCATCATGCCATCACGGGCCGCTTCGTCGAATCCCCACTGCTCCAGGTGCTCGCAGCCCTCCCACTGCCAAAGGACGTTATTGTCGGCGTCGAGCTCCCAGAGAGCCTCATCCCGCAAGGTCCAACCGCAAATATGCGCCGTCAGGTTCGGATCAGGACTGCTGCGGGCCAGAATCAGACATTTGCCGCCTTCCAGCATCGGTTCAGCCCCCGGGGAACAGTATCCCACCGGACTACCCTCTATCTGAAAGTCATGGTGATGTCGGTAATTGCGATCCACCTGCCGCAGAATGTTCCCGTCCCAATCCATCAGCGTCAGAGTTCGCCCGCCGGCGGGCGCCGGGGCGCCACCCCAGATGTGCCCGCCGGGGACCATCTTCATCGGTGTACCTTCGCAAGCCCACTCTCTGACAAGATTCCCTTCCATGTCCACGAGAATGGCGGTGTACAAGGGGCCGTCCGGTTCCGTCTGATGGCCCGACTGAGAACACAACAGGGTGTAGCCGTTCCAGCATCGATCCGGGTCAGAGATCGTCACACCGGTGTCGTCCTCAGGATTGTTGTCGCCCGTCCTGCCGGCGTTGACAACCTCCGGCATTACGGTCTCCACGAGAAAATCGTGATAGGCCTCGGCCGTGTTCGGATCCAGGAATTCGGCGATGGGGTTGCCGTTCCAGAATGCCTGGGAATAGGCCAGCGACGACAGAAGAAGTGTCGCCAGCAAACTCGTCAGTATCCAAGTTGTCTTCTTCATGATTTGACCTCCTATCTCTCTGTTGCGTCCTGAGGGCTGCGGGCATTGCCGGGAATGCTCGCAGCCCTCGGCGGTTGTTATTCTAATTGCCATCCAACTGCGGGACCCACGAAGCCGGGACCCGGTAGGCACGATAGATGGCACCGACAAACATTCCCTCGGCTCTGAGCCAGGGAGGCGCGAACTCCCAGACGACCTTGCCGGACGGGGTGACTTCGAAGACACGACCCGGGTCCGACTCGGTGATGAGGGTGTTGCCGTTCGGGAGGCGCTGTGCCGACGACATCAGATTGCTGTAAAAGAGCTTCTCATTGCCGAGGATCTTGCCGTCCCCGTCGAGGTCCTCAGACGGCCTGGGCTGCTTGTACTCCCAGACAATCTGCTTGGTCACCGGATTGATCTCCAGGACGCGGCTGAACAGGCGGAATGTATTGGGATAGGTACCGAGCGGGTTGCCCTCAGCATCCCTGAGGCCTTGGATGTAGGCACCGTACCCGCCCTGTCCACCGTTGTCGAAGATCAGCATGTTACCCTCACCGGGCAAACCCTCGGGGATCAGGTGGGCGTGGTGCTGGCCGATGATCTGTCCGACCTTGTAGTCCTCGCCGGCGGTCGAGTAGTCCGGGCCGAGCCGCCAGACGACGTCCCCTTCTTGCCACTGGCCCTCCGGATGATCGTGTCTGGCGATGATGATGGTGATGTTCAGGGAGCGGAAGTCGGCGATGATGTTGTCGGGGTGGAAGCGCAGGTCGCCGGTGTCATACCATTTGTTGGGCCCGCACCAGGCGACCTGGTTGCCGTGCGTCCAGTCCTCGGGCAGAATATCCGCCAGAAAGTCAGGGCCCATGTAGCATCGTCCCTGGTCGAGACCTACTCGGGCCCACTCATCCAGGCCGAGTTGCTCGAAGTGCTCCCAGGCCTGCCAAACGAACAGTTCGTTCCCGTCCCAGTCCAGTTCCCGGATTCGATCGTCCTTCAGAGGTTTTCTGGAGACGTGCGTGGTCAGGTTAGGATCCGGATAGGTATCCTCGAGGACCAGCACCTTTCCACCCTCGATCAGCGGCTCGGCGCCGGGGGCGTAGTAGCCGACCGGGTTGCCTTCCCGCTCGTGATCATGGTGGCCGACGGTCTCCCATTGCCTGACGATGTCTCCCTCCCAGTTCAACTGCGTCAGCTTGCCGCCCCCTTGCATGTCGGGATAGACCCAGTTGCCAACAATATGCCCTCCCGGCAGGGGCTTGGGCGCCGTGAAGAATCCCGCCCCCGGGATCATCCAGGCGTTAACAATGTTGCCTTCCATGTCGATCAGGACGTTGTTGCCGTTTGGATCCATGCCTGTCGGCTGAAAGCAGTTGAGCAACGTATACCCATCCCAGGTCTCGTCGGGTTCGTAGATCCGCAGGCCCCGATGCGCGTCGTTGACGTCGTCGCCCGTCGGGAAGCCGATGGCCGTGGCCGCCAGTTTGAGCCAATCGACCTTGTCGATGGCGTCATGGATGGCCTGCATCTGTTCGGGGGCCATCCCGGCATCTGCCAGGTCGACGCCGTGCCAGAAGGTTTGCGCCGAGACTGACGACGGAAGAAGAAATATAGAACACGCGACAATCAGAGCACCTGTTTTTGTCTTCATAGTCGTCTCTCCTTTTTCTCATTGGGGTGTCCAGCGGGTTACTGTCGTTCCTGCTGCTTGGCGGTCGTAGCCCTCGTTCGGTGTCATGTTACGGCCATATTTCCGCCCCCAGAGTCGCGCCGAAGTAGTTGCTTTGACCTTGCACGAGGATGTGCCAGGTTCCCGCCTCGGGATTGCCGATACTGATACTTTCGTTGTTCTTGGGTTGACAGAGGGCAAAATCACAATTGGATGCCGTTGGCCTGGCCCCGCGTTTTAGATACACGTCGCAGTTGCCCGTTCCGCCGGAGGTCCTGACCACGAGCGTTTCGGTGCAGGCCGGCACGTCGATCTTGTAGAACCTCTTACTGCCCGGTACGCCGTAAAGACCGCCCACGGGAACATCGTGTTGCAGGGCTGTAACCGTCCCGTCGTGCGCGGGAATCCACTCAGGCGGAATGCGGTAGGCGCGATAAACGGCGGTCCCCATGAACCCCTCGGGATCGAACCAGGTGGGCGCGTATTCCCAGACGACCTCGCCGGACATGGTGACCTCGAAGATGCGCCCGGGGTCCGCCTCGCAAATGAGGGTATTTCCGTTCGGGAGGCGCTGCATCCCCGCCATGAGGTTGCTAAAGAAGAGCTTCTCGTTGCCAACGATCCTGCCGTCCCCGTCGAGGTCCTCGGACAGCCCGGGCTGCTTGAACTCCCACACGACCTGTTTCGTCACGGGGTTGATCTCAAGCACGCGGCTGTACATCCGGAACTTGTTGGGCCAGGAGCCGAGCGGATTGCCGTCGGCATCTCTCAGGCCCTCAATGAGGGCTCCGTACCCGGCCGCCCCGCCGTTGTCGAAGATCATCATGTTGCCACCGCCGGGCAGGTCCTTGGGAATGATGTGGGCCTGGTGCTGGCCGATGATCTGGCCCACCATGAAGTTGTCGCCGGCCGTCGAGTAGTCCGGGCCGAGCTGCCAGACGATGTCACCTGCGGCCCACTCGCCGTCGGGATGGTCGTGCCGGGCGATGATGATCGTGATGTTCAGCGACCGGAAGTCGGCGATGATGTTGTCGGGGTGGAAACGAAGATCGCCCTGATTGTACCATCGATTCGCCCCGCACCAGGCGACGGCGTTACCGTGTGACCAGTCCTCGGGCAGCATGTCCGCCAAGAAGCCGGGACCCTCGTAGTTGAGCCCCTGGTCGAGACCGGCCTCGGCCCACTCATCCAGACCAAAGTCCTCGAAGTGCTCCCAGGCCTGCCACCGAAACAGCTCGTTCCCGTCCGAGTCCAGCTCCCGGATTCTGTCGTCCTTGATGAACTTGACCGAGATGTGCGTCGTCTCGTTGGGATCCGGACGGGTGCTTTCGAGGACCAGCACCTTTCCGCCATCGATCATCGGCTCGAACCCGGGAGCGTAGTAGCCGCACGGGCTGCCCTCGCGCTCGTGGTCGTGGTGGCTGTTCGTGTCCCACTGCTTCACGATCTCGCCGTCCCAGTTCAACTGCGTCAGCTTGCCGCCCCCGGGCATCATGGCCTCCGTGTCGACCCAACTGCCCTGGATACATCCCCCCGGCAGCGGCTTGGCGGCCGAGAGGTATCCCGCCCCCGGAAACGTCCACTCGTTGACGATGTTGCCCTCCATGTCGATCAGGACGTTGTTGCCGTTCTTCTCCGTGCCCGTGCCCGTAAAGGTGTTCAGCAGCGTGTAACCATTCCAGGCTTTGTCGGTCTGGTAGATCCTCAGGCCCCGATCGGCCTCGCCGATCATGTCGCCCGTCGGAAACCCCGTGGGCGTGGGCGCCAGGTCGGTCATCGCGTACACGATGGCTTCGTGGATCGCCACCATGTCCTCAGGAGCCATCCCGGAATCCACGATATCGACGCCGTGCCAGAAAGCCTGCGCGTGGACGGACGACGGCAGAAGGAATGCGACACACACAACAATCAGTACACTCGCTCTCGTCTTCATGATCGTTCCTCCTATTTCTCACTGCATGTCTGATAGGCCACAGTCGTCTCTGCGACTTCGCAGATGTCCGCGCATCGCAATGGGTTCGTACTGCTGACCGGGAGAGACGCGGCGTAACGTATAGGGTCCCGCAGTCATTTCCGACGCAAGGCCCTTTGGGAATCCGGAAGGAGGGTCTCGCGCTCGAAGCTGCGCGACGGGAATGTCAGTTGTCTTGGGAAATGACTCGTGGTGAAAATAGAGGCGCCGCCTTGCGCGACTCCTCACGCCATCCGTTGGCACGCACACGCCCATGGCCGTTCCCTGCCTGGTATATCCGTCGTTGACATCATCAGCGAGAACAAGCTTCGGGCTGGCGAAACATGCACCCCTGCTACGTGCTACGTACCGAACATTCTCCCAGATGGCTGGACGGCGTCAAGAGCAAGACCGCCCGTTTCGTGTCATCAATTCTGATGTAATCAGTTTCGATGACAACCTCCCCATACATATCTGCTGCGGTTTCTGCTGGGACGGCTCGCGGTCGTACTACATGGCGGCACAAGATGTTGACAAGGATGGGTTCCCCGACGAAGGGCAGGAGCCTGTGGTGCATTTGCCGTGGAGATGGACGGCAAAGCGCCTCACGATGATGCCGTAGCCGCCGACAGGGGCAGCCTTCGCTCGGCAATCGGGGCGGAACATGACGACAAAGTCGAGCATGTGGTGCATGACAAAGGCAGTACCGCGACCCCTGTCCAGTGCAGAGCCAAACCGTGGACAGCCAAGGCGTGAGGGGCTGCGACCACCAAATCACGGCCTTCTTTTTTCAGCACGTGCGTTTTTTCCCCAGATCACCCTCTGGGCCCTTGGCGCTACTGCCCTTGGGCCGAGAACGCGACCGTCTGTCCTCCATTGAGGACAGAACTGACGTCATCGAAAATGATGGCACGGAAATACGTAGTCACCACAATTGTCGGATCTGGACAGACCTCTATACTCGCAGAAGGCCGTTGTGCATTATGAACGGAATCCGCTTGCTAACGGCTCCAGAGTCGGGGACCAAGGATGGCAGGAAGCTCACAATGCGAGTTGATCTCTGAGCAAGAATGGGATCAACTCCAGGATCGTCTCGATCTGTCCCCACGTCAGGCGGAGATCGTCATTGAGCTTCTACACGCCAAATCGGACAAGCAAATCGCCCACGACTTGGACATGGCCCTGCCGACGCTGCGCACACACCTGGGCCGTCTGTTTCGCAAGTTTGACCTGAATGACCGAACGGAACTGGTGCTGCTCATGTTGATGTCCCTTCGGGAGCAGTGGAAGAGAGACCCCACCTGTCTCTTGAACGACGCTGCAGCGTAAATCTTTGCCACAGGGGGAAATGCGATGAACGAACGGCAGAGCGGAAAGCCGCCAGCGCCCAGGCCCGAGTCCTTCAGCGTAGAACGGTTTCTGGAAACGACCTTCGACAAACTGCCAGCCGAAAACAAGGTCCTCATCGCACTCTTCGGCGCCCTGAATAGCGCGGCTAGCGTGGCTCCCGGACTCGATCTGTCGGACAAGGTCTGGGAGATGGTCCGTGTTGGCGGATCTGGCCCCCTGGTCGGCCAGTCAGAGGAGGTCAACTGGCTCAAGGGCGTCTGTGACGGCATCCTGCTGATCGCCGACTATTCCTGACGCGGCGTCACGCGGGCAGATCACTGGCGACGATAGAGAAGACGCGGGGCAATCAACATGCTCGAGCACGGGCTACTGTCCCTTACCGCCCCAACGCCCACACCAGTCCTCCTCTCTGACGTGCGGTCAAACGCCTCTCGGTTGGCGTTTACCGCCGCTGTTGACGGCGACACGAACGTGCGGCGGGTCAACACGAGATTGGCCTTCGGAACTCTCGAAGAAACGACAGTTTTTGCAGGTGCTGGCGCGCTCTGTCATAGTAGTCTCCTGTACAAACCTGCAATCCGACAGATATATCGACGGGATCGAGCAAAGAGCTTGAGTCAGAAGTCTGGTTCCTTTCCGTAGTAAAGTAGGGAAGGAACCTTGTATGAGCGGCGCGATTGTGGGGCCCCCGTCAACAGTTCGGCGTGGGAGACGGGGTACATCTCGTACGACGGTCTGTCATTCTACTTCAGCTCCACGCGATCCAGAGGCAGTAATGCTAATGCGGACATCTGGGTTACGACTCGAGACACAATACACAACGAGTGGGGGGGCCATGAACCCTGGTCCAACGGTCA
>Ga0272441_10013916_pt1 | contig 11502 bp, 12 predicted proteins | sample SSMProp6N_FD_193582 | JGI IMG/M metagenome (GOLD analysis project Ga0272441, IMG submission 193582) | Marine sediment archaeal communities from Little Sippewissett salt marsh, Falmouth, MA, United States - SSM-Prop-6N | ecosystem: Environmental > Aquatic > Marine > Wetlands > Sediment ... | reverse complement strand
TACGGCGACGAGGAGCAACGACGCAGTGCGGGCCGTCCCGCCGCAACCCTTTGGGACGGCTCCCCCTGCAGCGCATGGCGGCGTTGGGCCTCCTCGCCGACTCTCTCCGCCTGAGTCGCCCTCGTCGGCCCGCCTGGCCCTGCGCTGCAGGGCGGGCCGTCGCGGCCACGGGGTAAGCCGGATAGGCTCTTAGCACAAGGACGGGACAGGGAATGGATATCGCCACGCTGCTGGGGCTCGTCGTGGGCGTCGGCCTGATCGCCTGGGCGGTCATCTCCGGCGCCGGTGAGAAGGTCGGTGCGTTCATCGACCCGCCGAGCGTGGCCATCGTCTTCGGCGGGATGACTGCGGCCACGCTGATCAGCTTTCCGCTGAAGTCGGTGCTGAGCGTGGTGGGGGTGCTCAAGAACGCGTTCCTGCACAAGGCGATGAGCGCCGAGAAGCTGATCGCCGACCTCGTGTCGTACGCCGAAATCGCCCGGCGCGACGGCATTCTGAGCCTGGAGAACGTGACGAAGGACATCGACGACGACTTCGTGATCAAGGGCATCCAGATGGCCATCGACGGCACGGACCCGGAGTTGATCGAGCAGATCCTGACCAGCGAGCTGGACAGCATCTCGGACCGGCATTCCCGGGGCAAGGGCATCTTCGACACCATGGGCAAGTACGCGCCGGCGTTCGGCATGATCGGCACGCTGATCGGCCTGGTCATCATGCTCCAGAACATGGACGACCCGTCGAAGATCGGGCCCGGCATGGCGGTGGCCCTGCTGACGACGCTGTACGGGGCCCTGGTGGCGAACCTGGTCTGCCTGCCGCTGGCCGACAAGCTGGCGCGGCGGTCCGGCGACGAGCTGCTGCTGAAGGAGATCGTGATCCGCGGGGTCATGTCGATCCAGTCCGGCGACAATCCGCGCGTCGTTGAGCAGAAGCTGAAGACGTTCCTGTCGCCCACCATGCGGGCGAGCATGGAGCCGGAAGAGGCGTAACCGGCCGGGGAAAGCCAGAGGCCATGGCGAAGCGCAAGGACAATCAGAACTCGGGCGGCGGGGGCGGATGCCCCGACTACATGCTCACCTACGGTGACATGATGAGCCTGCTCCTGTGCTTCTTCGTCATCATCGTCAGCCTGTCGAAGATCAAGGACGACGACCAGTACCGGATGGCGCTGGAGAGCCTGCGGAAGGCGTTCGGCTACAGTTCGAGCCGCAGCCCCGCCCCGGGCGAGTTCGCCGACACGAGCCCGGCAAGCCTGGTGGAGAGGATCCAGGAGGAGATCAGCCGGCGCAGCAAGAAAGGCACCGCGAAGGGAAAGGCCACGAAAGAGAAGAGCCAGATCGGCAAGGCGACGACGGTCCGCAACATCCGCGACGGGCTGATGATCACCGTCGGGGGTCTGTCGCTGTTCGAAGAGGGCACCGCCGAGCTGGTCCCGGAGGCGAAGGAGGAGCTGGCCGGCGTGGCCAAGCTCGTCAAGGGCTATCGCAACAAGATCCTGGTGCGGGGCCACACGAGCCGCGCGCCGCTGCCGGACGGCTCGCCGTTTGCGAGCCGCATGGCGCTCAGCTTCGCACGGGCCGACGCGGTTGTCCGGTGCCTGGTGGCGAACGAGGTGAGCGAGGACCGCCTGAACATCGAGGCCTGTGCGGGTCACGAGCCGGTGAAAGTCTTCGCCTATGACGCCGAGGGGCAGGCCGACAATCGCCGCGTGGAGATCGTGGTCAAGGACGCGATGGTGGAAGACTACGAGGGCAACGCGCCGAACGAGAACCCAGGAGGATAGCACATGGCCGAGGAAAAGGACGTTGGAGAGCAGCCCTCCGAAGAGGGCGAAGGCACGAAGAAGAAGATCAACCTGAAGGCGATCGTGATGATTGCCGGCTGCGCCGTCGGGCAGGTGGTGCTGATTCTTGTCGTGCTCTGGTTCGCCAAGAGCGCCACGAACACGCCGGTCCCGATCCAGGCCGCAGAAATGGTGGGGCAGCCCGACATGGTGGAGATTTCCATCACCCCGAAAGACCCCGACGCCAAGATCAAGGCCGTCAACGCCAAGAGCGGGCAGATCGTCTACTGGGTGCTCAAGGTCCACCTCCAGGTGCCTAAGGCGCAGGCCGACTACGTTTCGGACAAGCTGGAGGCCAATGAACACTTCGTCAAACAGGAGATCACGACCATTGTCAGCGCGTGCGATCCGGTCCTGCTCCAGCAGGAAGCCGACCACGCGACGCTGAAGCGGCAGATACGCTTCGCGCTGAGCAAGGTCCTCGGCAAGGGCACGGTCAACGCCGTGCTGATCTCCGAGTGCATCCCGGCGATGCTGGAGTAGGCCGGCAAGAGGAGAGCCGATCATGGCGGACGAAGACGCGGGTGAGGCCCAGGCCCAGCAGCCGGCGGATGACGCCGGGCAAGCCGTCGAGACGGCCGACGGCACGGCCGCGGAGGCCGAGAGCGCCGAGCCGGCCGGGGAGGCTGCGGCCGATCCGGGCGATGCCGGCGCCGAGGGGGCTGGGCAGGCCGCCGACGGCGCCGACGCCGAGGGGGATGCCGCCGAGGGCGAGGGGGCCGCGGCCGACGCGGACGCGACCGGCGACGCGGGAGAGGGCGCCCTGGATGCCGTCGAGAACATCGAGAGTCAGCTCGGCGAGGTGCTCTCGAGCCTGGACAGCCTGGCCGACGGACCGGTGGCCGACTTCGGTGCGATCTCGCCCCAGACCCCCGGGGCCAGCGCCAACATCGACCTGCTGCGCGACGTCCAGTTGAACGTCAAGATTGAGCTCGGCCGCAGCCGCATGTACATCGAGGACATCCTGAAGCTCGGTGAAGGCAGCGTGGTCGAGCTGGAGAAGCTGGCGGGCGATCCCGTGGATGTGTTCGTCAACGACCGGCTGGTTGCGCGCGGCGAAGTGCTGGTTCTGAACGACAACTTCTGCGTGAGGATCGGTGAAATCATCGCGCAGGATTGACGCGCTGTGGCGTGTGATGTGGGCACCAGTGGGCCGGGTCGCGGAGCGACTCGTACGGGCTCTGGAAGGCCCGAGAGGACCGGCGTATGGGAAGTGGGCGATTGAAGCGGCTCGGCATGGCCGCCGCGATGCTCTGGGCGGTGCTCGCCTGCGGGGCGACGCGCGTCGAGGCCGATGCCGAGGCCACCGTTCGGCCGAACAAGCTGCCCGCTCTCACCTCCGCGCAGGACGCGCCCGTGACGCCGACCGGCGACGAGTCGCCCACCGCGGTGCTCGAAGAGCCGGCCGACGATCCCGAGAAACACTTCATCGACGACGGGCCGAACCGCTCCGGCGGCGACGCGACGCGGACCGACCGGGGCAATACCGACACGCGCGGATTCCGCATCCTGGACATGCTTTGGCCGCTGCTGGCGGTCCTGTGCGGCATCGGCCTGCTGTTCTGGGCGCTTCGCAAGTACCTGCCCGGCATGCGGCGCCTGACCGGCAGCCGGGTCGTCGAGATCCTGGCGCGGACTTACCTGTCGCCGCGGCAGAGCATCGCCGTGGTCAAGGTGGGCCGCCGCATTCTCATCGTCGGACAATCGGCCGACGCCCTGTCGCCGCTGGCCTCGGTCAGTGACCCCGAGGAGGTGTCGGAACTGGTGGGCCTGTGCGCCAGCACGGCGCCGCACAGCGCGTCGACGAGTTTCCGCAAGATCTTTCAGCGAATGGACAGCGAGTTCGACCCCGCCGAAGACGAGGGCGGGGCGGACGGCGATGAACTCAACCGCGTCCAAAGCGAGCTTGACGACCTGACGGAGAAGGTGCGCCGGGTGGCCAAAGACCGCGAGTGAGCCGTGGCAGTGGGAGTGGGGCATGAGCCGTAAGTGGGCAACGTGGGCATCCGCCGTGTTCGTTCTGCTGACCGTGCTCTGCGCGGCCGGGTCGGCCGCCGGCCAGGCGACCCCGGCGCCGATCGACAATCCGCTCGGCATTCCCGACGTGAGCCGCATGCTGCCCGCCGCCGACACCGGCGCGGGCCTGTCGGGAAGCCTGAAGATCATGCTCCTGTTGACCGTGCTGACGCTGGCGCCGTCGATCCTGGTGCTGATGACCAGCTTCACGCGGATCATCGTGGTGCTGGCGCTTCTGCGTCAGGCGATGGCGACGCAGCAGTTGCCGCCCAACCAGGTGCTCCTTGGCCTGGCCCTGCTGATGACGTTCATGATCATGGGCCCGGTGTGGCAGGAGATCAACCAGGAAGCCCTTCAGCCGTACCTCAAGGGCGAGCTCGGACAGATGGAGGCGCTCGGGCGGGCGACCGTGCCGGTGCGGCGCTTCATGATCCGCCAGATCGAGACCTCGGGCAACCAGAGCGACGTGCGGATGTTCCTCGACTACGCCAAACAGGCGGACGCCGAGCGCTGGGAGGACGTGCCGACGGGCATCCTCGTGCCGGCGTTCGTCACGAGCGAACTCAAGACGGCGTTCCTGATGGGGTTCAAGCTCTACCTGCCGTTCCTCATTATCGACATGGTGGTGGCGAGCATCCTGATCTCGATGGGCATGCTGATGCTGCCGCCCGTGCTGATTTCGCTGCCGTTCAAGTTGCTGCTCTTCGTGCTCGTCAACGGCTGGCACCTCGTGGTGGGGAGCCTCCTGGTGAGTTTCGGCTTCCGCGGGGGACGGGCCCGGCCGGCCGCCGCCGACGGCGGGGCAGGGCGGCTCGAAAGGATTCACCCGATGAGCGAGGCGGAAGTGATCGATCTCGGCAGGCAGACGCTGACCGTCACGCTGATGATCAGCACGCCGATCCTGCTCATCGGCATGGGGGTCGGCCTGGCCATCAGCATCCTCCAGGCCGTCACGCAGGTCCAGGAGCAGACGCTGTCGTTCGTGCCCAAGATCATCGCGATGATTCTGGCCGTGGGCCTGTTTCTGCCGTGGATCATCCGGCAACTGATCGCGTTCAGCCAGGAGATGTTCTACCCGGGCTGGTGACCGAAGGACCGGTGCATGGCTGACTTCGCAGAGCTTCTGACGCTGTTGCCCGCGTTTGCCCTGGTGCTGACGCGCCTGTCGGGCATCGCGCTGGGCGCGCCGGTCTACAGCGCGTCGGCCGTCCCGGCGCGCGTCAAGATCGGCCTGGTGGTGCTCATCAGCCTCGTCGTCTTCCCGGTGGTCCGGCCGACTATGACGCATGTTCCCGACACGCTCGTCGGCACGGTTCTCGGCGCCATGGGCGAGCTGATGATCGGCCTGGCCATCGGCCTGGGGGTCAACCTGCTCTTTGCGGGCCTGCAACTGGCGGCTCACGCGGCAGCTCAGCAGATGGGTCTCGGTCTGGCGCGGGTCTTCAACCCGGCGATCGAGGGCGAGACCGACGTGCTGAGCCAGTTCTACCTGCTGGCCGGGCTGGCCCTGCTGCTGGCGATGAACGGCCACCAACTGGTCATCCGCGGCGTGCTCGACAGCTTCAAGGCCCTGCCGCCGATGACGCTGACGCTGCGGCCCGAACTGCTGTACGTCCTCAGGGGCCTCCTGGCCGGGAGCTACATCCTGGCCCTCAAGGTGGCTGTCCCGACGGTCCTCATCCTGTTCCTCGTGAGCCTGATGATGGGGTTCCTGGGCCGGACCGTGCCGCAGATCAACATCCTGGTCGTGGGGTTCCCGTTGCGGGTGGGGGTGGGACTGGCGGCGCTCGTGGTGTCGTTCGGCGCCTCCATGGTGGTCTTCAGCGACGGCTACCGGTACACGGTGGACGCCGTGGGTGAAATGATCCGGAGCCTGGGCGCGTAGCGGCGATCGGAGAACAGCCCATGCAGGGCGGCCATGCTGAGAACGTGCGCGAGAGCATGCCCACGCAAGCGTGGGCATGGCACCTCGGTGAGATGATCCGGAGCCTGGGCGCGTAGCGTCCGGGTCGGAGAGCGGACATGGCGGACGAGAGTTTCGGCGAAAAGACGGAAGCCCCGACGCCGCGACGGCTGGAAGAGGCCCGCGAGCGCGGCCAGGTGCCGCGCTCCACCGACCTGACCGCCGCGCTGACGCTGCTGGCCGGCGTCGCCGCTCTCTACGTGCTCGGCGGGCAGATCGGCGGAACGCTCCTGGCGGCGCTCAAGGACATGCTCCAGTTCGGCCACGAGCGGAGCCTCACGAGCGAGTCGGTCGTGACCGACTTCGTCGCGCTGTCGCGGACCATCGGGCTGGCCGTGGCCCCGGTCATGGGCGCGATCGCCGTCGCCGGCATCGCGGCCAACCTGATCCAGAGCGGCCCGGTCTTCAGCGCCTATCCCCTGAAGCCGTCGCTGGAGAAGCTCAGCCCCGTCAAGGGCTTCGGCCGCATCTTCTCCAAGCGGTCCCTCATGCGGTTCGTGACCAACATGGCGAAGCTGGCGGCCATCGTGTGGATCTCGTACCTGGTCATCGCCGGCGACGCGCCGCGGATCGTGGCCATGTCGGGCATGGACGTCCGCGCCCTGGCGGCGGGGTGTGCCGAGATGGTCCTGTCCCTGGGCCTCAAGCTGGCCGCCGTCTTCGTCGTTCTGGCCGTCTTCGACTACATGTACCAGCGGTGGCAGTACCAGCAGGACCTGAAGATGACCAAGCACGAGATCCGCGAGGAAATGAAGCGCATGGAGGGCGACCCGCTGATCCGCGAGCAGCGCCGGCACATCCAGCGGCAGATGGCCATGCGCCGCATGAGCGCCGAGGTGCCCAGGGCCGACGCCGTCATCACCAACCCGACGCACCTGGCCATTGCCATCCGGTACGACCCCGAGGCCATGGCCGCTCCGAGGGTCGTCGCCAAGGGGGCCGACCTCCTGGCCCGGCGGATTCGCGAGATCGCCCTGGAGCACGGCGTGCCGATTATCGAGAAACCGGCCCTGGCCCGCGCGCTGTACCGCGCCGTCGAGGTCGGCCAGGAGATTCCCGTCGAGTTTTACAGGGCCGTGGCCGAGGTGCTGGCCTTCGTCTACCGGCTGGCCAACAGGCAGTTCCGCCCGGCGGCGGCGGTGTAGCGCCGCTTCAGGCGGCAGAGGACTGACGCATGGCGAAGCTTCCGGGACAGAATCCGAAAGGCATCGCGGGCTGGCTGACCCAGAACCGCGGGCTCATCCTGCCCCTGGCGGTCATCGGGCTCATCGTCGTCATCGTCGTGCCCTTGCGGGGATGGCAGCTCGACATCCTGCTGGCCTGCAACATCGCCCTGAGCGTCGTCGTGCTGCTGACGACCATTTACGTCCGCAAGCCCCTGGACTTCAGCGTCTTCCCGAGCCTGCTGCTGGCCCTGACGCTGTTCCGCCTGGTGCTGAACGTGGCGTCGACGCGGCTCATCCTGACGACGCCCGACCGTGTGCCGGTGACCGAAGCCCAGTCGGCGGCCGGCCACGTCATCGAGGCCTTCGCCAAGTTCGTCGCCGGAGGCAACCTCGCCGTCGGCGTCATCGTCTTCGCCATTCTGGTCATCATCCAGTTTGTGGTCATCACCAAGGGCGCCACGCGAATCAGCGAGGTGGCGGCCCGGTTCACCCTCGACGGCATGCCCGGCAAGCAGATGGCCATCGACGCCGACCTCAACGCCGGACTCATCACCGAAGAGGAGGCCCGCGAGCGGCGCCAGTCCATCTCCCGCGAGAGCGACTTCTACGGGGCCATGGACGGTGCCTCGAAGTTCGTCCGCGGCGACGCCATCGCCGGCATCATCATCACTCTGGTCAACATCCTCGGCGGATTCTACGTCGGCATGGTCGAACAGAACTGGCAGTTCGGCCAGTGCCTCGACGTGTTCACGCGGCTGACGATCGGCGACGGCCTGGTCACCCAGGTGCCGTCGTTCATCGTGTCGATCTCCGCGGGCCTCATAGTCACACGGTCGACCGCGCAGTCCGACCTCGGGCAGGAGATGGTCAGCCAGCTTCTGAGCCGCCCCGTGGCCCTGGCCATTGCCGGGGTGTTCCTGTTGACGATGGCCCTCGTGGGCCTGCCGGCGGTGCCCATGGTGACGCTCGGCCTCCTGGCCGGGGTGGGCGCCTTCGTGCTCCACAGGACCTCCAAGTCCGAGCAGGTCCGCAAGACCGCCGACGCCAAGCGGGCCGAGCCGCCGGCGAAGAAACAGGCCGTCGACGATGGGCTGCTCCACGTCGACGCCATGGAACTGGAGATCGGCTACGGGCTGATCCGCCTGGTCGACGCAGCCCAGGGGGGCGACCTGCTCGACCGCATCAGCATGATCCGCCGCCAGGTCGCCCTGGAGATGGGCATCATCGTGCCGCCGGTACGCATCCGCGACAACATGCGCCTGGAGCCCGGCGAATATGCTATTCGCATCAAGGGCAACCCGGTTGCGCGCGGCGAGGCCCGCGTCGGCATGTACCTGGCCATGGACAGCGGCCTGGCCTCGGGCGAGATCGTCGACGGGATCGAGACCCGCGAGCCGGCCTTCGGCCTGCCCGCGTGGTGGATCCCCGAGAGCCAGCGCCAGCGGGCCGAGATGCACAACTACACCGTCGTCGATCCCTCCACCGTCATGGCCACCCACCTGACGGAGGTCGTGAAGAACCACGCCGCCGAGCTGCTCTCGCGCGAAGAGGTCAACAAACTCATCACCGGCCTCAAGGAGCGGGCCCCCAGCGTGGTCGAGGAGGTCGTGCCCAACGTCCTCAAGGTCGGCGACGTCCAGAAGGTCCTCCAGAACCTCCTGAGGGAGCGCGTGCCCATCCGCGACCTCGAGACCGTCCTGGAGACGCTCGGCGACTGGGCGCCGCGGACAACCGATCTGGACATCCTGACCGAATACGTCCGCAACGCCCTGGCCCGGACCATCTGCGAGCAGTACGTCGGCGACGACGGCGTGCTGCGCGTCGTCACGCTCGACCCCGCGCTCGAGGACCGCATCGCGGCCCACATCGAGCACAACGAGCGGGGCAGCTTCCTGACGATGCCGCCCGACGTCGCTCGCAAGGTCGCCCGGGAAGTGTCCGAGGCCGTGCGGCCCCTGGTCGCGGCAGGCCACCACCCCGTGGTGCTCACCTCGCCCCAGGTGCGGTCGCAACTGAAGCGGATCGTCGAAAGCACCTTGCCGAGCCTCACGGTGCTGTCCTTCAACGAAATCGTCCGAGGGATCAAGGTCGAAAGCATGGCTATGGCGGAGCTCAAGGCATGAAACTGAAATCGTTCAAGGGATCGTCGATGCGTGAAGCCCTGGCCATGGTCAAGCGCGAGCTGGGCGGCCAGGCCGTCATCCTGGGCACGCGCAGCTACCGGGCCGGCGGGTTTCTGGGGTTCGGCGGGCGCGACGTGGTCGAGGTGACCGCGAGCACCGACCAGACGCTCACGCGCCGTCCGCCGCCGCAGGCCGCCGCGCCGCCGCCCAGGCAGGCCGACGTCCGAGTGACCCGGACCTACGGCCAGCTTGTCGCCCAGGCCAAACGGCAGGCCGTCGGCGTCGCGGCCGACGACCTCCGCACCGAGATCGGCGGCCTCAAGGACATGGTCAACACGCTCATCCGGGAAACCCGGTGCCAGAAGCTGCCCGAGGTCCCCGAGGAACTCCTCGACGCCTACGTCTCGCTCCTGTCGAACGAGGTGGCCGACGAGATGGCCAAGACGCTCGTCAAACGCATCTGCGCCGAGCTGCCCCGCGACCAGTGGCGCTCGCAGCACCGGGTCCGCGAAGCCCTGGTCGGCTACGTCGCCTCGCGCATCGACGCCGCCGGACCCACCACGCTCGACGGGCCGACCCCGCGGGTCATCGCGCTCATCGGACCGACCGGCGTCGGCAAAACCACCACCATCGCCAAGCTGGCCGCGCAGTTCAAGCTCCGCCAGGGCCGTTCCGTCGGACTCATCACGATCGACACCTACCGCATCGCCGCCGTGGACCAGCTCAGGACCTACGCCGAGATCATCGACGTGCCGCTCAAGGTGGTCATGACCCCGCGGGAACTCAAGCGGGCCATCGCCGAGTTCGCCGACAAGGACTTCGTCCTGGTCGACACGGCCGGCCGCAGCCAGCGGGACGTCCTCAAGATGAACGAGCTGAAGCAGTTCATCGAGGCCGCGCGGCCCGCCGAAACGCACCTCGTGATCTCCACCACGTCGAGCCCCCAGACGGCCTTGGCCGTGATCGAGCGGTTCGGCGACTTCAACATCGACCGCATCATTTTGTCGAAGCTCGACGAGGCGGTCGGATTCGGCATCGTCCTGACGGTGCTCGACAAGGCCCGCCAGAAACTGTCGTACGTGACCGTCGGCCAGGACGTGCCCGACGACATCGAACCGTGCAACCCGCGCAAGCTGGCCGAACTGATCGTGCCGACCGTCGTCCCGGTTGCGGAAAGGACGGCCCCATGATTCTCGGCGACCAGGCTGAGAAACTTCGCCGGATGGTCCGCGAGATGCGGCCGCACGCCCGCGTCGTGGCCGTCACGAGCGGCAAGGGCGGCGTCGGCAAAACCAACGTTGCCGTGAACCTGGCCGTCATGCTGGCCCGGGGGCACTCGAAGCGGGTCGCCCTGGTCGACGCCGACCTCGGCCTGGCCAACGTCGACCTGGTGCTCGACCTTCAGCCGCGATGGAACCTGAGCCACCTCCTGAGCGGCCGGAAGGAACTGGAGGAGATCATCGCCCAGGGGCCCGAGGGGATCGAGGTGGTTCCCGGGGCCAGCGGCCTGAGCCGCCTGGCCAACCTGGCCGACGCCGAGCGGCACCTCCTCGTCGACCAGTTGAGCCGCCTGGAACGCCGGGCCGACGTCTGCATCATCGATACCGGCGCGGGCATCGGCGACACGGTCGTCGCCATGGCCGCCAGCGCCGACGACTGCCTCGTCGTGACCACCCCCGAGCCGCCCAGCATCGCCGACGCCTATGCCACGATCAAGATTCTGAGCCGGACCGCGCGGCCGCCCAGGCTGCACCTGCTGGTCAACATGGTCGGCGGCCGCCGCGAGGCCCGACAGGTGTACGAGCGCATCAGCGCCGTGGCGCGGCGGTTCCTGGGGGCCGACGTCCGCAGCGCGGGCTACATTTTCTGTGACGGGCACGTGGCCCGGGCGGTGCGCCGGCGCAGGCCGTTCGTCACCGAGTTCCCCAACTCGCAGGCCACGTGGTGCATGAGGCAGGTCGCGGAGAACCTCCTCAGGGGATCGGCCGAGCCGGTGTCGCCGGTCCCGGCGCACGGGTTCTTCCACCGCGTGGCGGGGCTGTTCGGGACCGTGCCCTGACGCGGCGGCGCGGCCTGACGGGGCGATCAACAAGGGGATGCGGCAAGGCCGGCGATGACGTCCGCTGATGTGTCGCCAGGGGACCGGTCGGGAGAGTCGGCCGACGGAACGAGGAGGCCGGACATGCTTACGCGGGTTATGTGCTCGTCGCTGGCGCTGCTGAGCTTCGCGGTCGTGTGCCTGAGCGGGCTGCTCCGGGGCCATTCGTTCGCGTCGGTGATCACCGGATCGCTCGTTGCGCTCGTTGTCGGCGCGGTGGCCGGCGCGCTGGCGTCCGTGGCGGTCCGCATTGTCGTCGCCGAGAACTTTGACAACCGGGTTCGCAGGCA
>Ga0272441_10013915_pt1 | contig 11503 bp, 7 predicted proteins | sample SSMProp6N_FD_193582 | JGI IMG/M metagenome (GOLD analysis project Ga0272441, IMG submission 193582) | Marine sediment archaeal communities from Little Sippewissett salt marsh, Falmouth, MA, United States - SSM-Prop-6N | ecosystem: Environmental > Aquatic > Marine > Wetlands > Sediment ... | reverse complement strand
TTGCATGGGCCTTCGAGGCCGCGAGGCTATAGGATAATTTTTTACCGCCGGGAAGACTGTTTTCAGGTTTCCCGGTATTTTCTGTAGACAAACTTCCCGGTTTTTACAACAATCTGATTAATGGATAATCTTCCTGAAATGAAAGAAATTGAAGCCCTCTGCCCGGATATTCCCCGGGAGTTTATTGAAAATCATGTGTCCTCCCTGGCGGAAGATTATTTTACGACATTTTCCCGTGAAGAAATTCAAACACATCTGCGGGGCCTTTTCTCCATAAACCCCGGACAGCCGGTGCAGGTGCATTTTTCAACATCCCCGAACGGGATGATCAGCTGTACAGTATTGGCCCATGACTATCCCGGGGTATTCTCGATTATTACCGGGCTTCTTTCCGCTTCAGGATTTGATATCCACTCGGGACGTATCTTCACCTATATCCGGAAGGAAAAACAGCAGGCCCGGGATACTTCTCGGGGGCAGCAGAAGAAATACGGATACAGACGGCACTCTCTCCAGGAAAAACCAAAGGACAGGAAAATCATCGACCTATTTACCGGATATCTGATGAGGACGGCGGACAGCAGGACCTGGCAGAAAGAACTAAAGAAAAATCTCGAGGATCTCTTTTCTCTTGCAGCAATGAAAGGTGACAAAGGAATTGATGAAGCCAGGGAGAAGGTTACCAGCATGGTTGTATCCGCCCTTGACCGGACAGAAATTGACCCGAAAAAAAGTTTGTACCCCCTTCATATTGATGATGTTGATATAGGGGATGATACTACCCGGATTTCAGTTATCGGCGAGGATACACCCTTCTTCCTTTACGCGTTGTCAAATGCCCTTTCCCTCCATGACATATCCATTGAAAAAGTCCAGATAAAAACCGACGGCACCCGGATAGAGGATAAAATTGAATTTACCGACCTGAAGGGAAATCCTGTAGCTGATGCGGAAAAAATCAACAGCATTAAGCTCTCTATTCTGATGACAAAACAGTTTACCTTTTTTCTTAATTCCGCTCCCGATCCATCCAGCGCTTTCCGCAGATTCGAAAATTTAATTCAGGAAATAGAAAAAACCACTTCCCATCAGTTTCTGAATTCCTTCCTCCAAAACCCGAAAATCCTGAAAGATATTGCCCGGCTTTTAGGGGCCAGTGATTTTCTCTGGGCTGATTTTCTCCGGAACCAGTATGAACAGATCCTTCCCCTCCTGGGCCCGAAACTTCGGAAAAAGCAGTTCAGTTCTTCAACCCTCGATATTCCCGGAGAACTGGACAAGGCCCTCAAAAAAGCCGGTACCCGGGAAGAAGAAATTATGATTCTCAATAAATATAAGGATCAGCAGATCTATCTCATTGATCTAGATCACATCCTTTCCCCGGACATGGATTTTCAGCTCTTAAGTAATAAGCTGACCTTCCTTGCTGAAACAATTGTCAACAAGTCCGTTGCCCTATCCTGGAAATATCTGAAGAAGAGATACGGAACGCCGGTTACTGTGGGCGGACTGGACGTCAGCCATGCGATTTTCGGTCTGGGCAAACTCGGCGGAGCAGCCCTGGGGTATGCCTCGGATATTGAACTTCTCTTTGTGTACAGTGATAACGGCCGTACAGACGGCAAAAATCCTATTTCAAATGCTGATTTCTTTGAAAAACTCTTCCGGGAAAGTATTCAGATGATAAAAGCCAAGCGGGAAGGAATTTTTCATGTTGATCTCCGGCTGAGACCCTACGGAAGAAGCGGGCCTATTGCCTGCAGCCTGGATAATTTTGTCCGGTATTTCGGCAAAGGGGGAGACTCCCACAGCTTTGAACGCCTGGCATTGATCAGAATGCGGGCTATTGGCGGGGACCACGAGCTGGGAAACAGGATAGAACGGATTCGGGACGAAATCATTTATTCCAGTGAAGGAATCGATGTAAAATCTCTCAGACAGCTGAGGCTGAAACAGCTTAAAGACAAAACAGTCCCCGGAAAACTGAATGCTAAATTCAGTCCCGGAGGCCTGGTGGATCTGGAATATTCTGTGCAGATCCTCCAGTGTATCCACGGCAAGACAAATCTTGCCCTCCGGACGCCCAAAATTCATGTGGCCCTGGAGGAACTCGCAAAGGCAGGAGTGATGAGTCCGAAAGAAGCTGAAGACCTCACCCTCACCTACTATTTCTTCCGGAGACTTATCAACGGCCTCAGGATGCTTCGTGGCAATGCTAAAGATCTATTTTTGCCTCCTGTGGGATCAGATGAATACGCTCACCTTGCCAGAAGATCAGGCTACGTCCGGGAAGGGAACCGGCTATCCCCTTCGGAACAGCTCTATCTTGATTTTGAAACCAGAGCGGCAATTATCAGGGTTTTTGTAGAATCACACCTGGGCAGAGATTCAATACCAGGCCCTCCTGTAGGCAATGCGGCGGATCTTGTATTATCAGACAATCTGCCGGAGCATCTTCAGGCAGAGATACTCTCTGCCGGAGGATTCAAAAATCCTGCGAGAGCTTATGTGAACTGCAGGGCCCTGGCCGGGGAAGAAGAAACCCGGAAACTTTTTGCCCGGCTTGCTATTTTAAGCTGGGAGATTTTTAAAACTTCCCCGGATCCGGATATGGCGTTAAATAATTGGGAGCGTTTTATTTCCGGGATTATAAGTCCGGAAGACCATTTCCGGCAGCTCCTTTCCCAGCCGAAACGCATAGAAATACTGCTCAAAATCTTTGCGGGAAGCCAGTTTCTCTCGGATACTCTGATAAAAAATCCTGATTTTTTCGAATGGGTCTCTGATCCTGTGAGGCTTCATATAAAACGGGAAAAAGCGGCAATTGAGGCGGACCTTGACCGGGAAAGCAGGGATGTACAGGAAGCAAACGAGTGGTCCGCTTTTCTTCGAAGATTTCGAAAAAGAGAAATCCTCAGAATAGGAACCCGGGACCTTTGTCTGGGGAAATCCATTCAGGAAGTTGTACTGGAACTTTCAAATGCGGCAGAAGCCATTCTGTCCGCAAGCCTTAAGCACAGGTGGGGGAATGGAGAAATCAGAGGCTTTGCTGTATGCGCCTTCGGTAAATTGGGAGGTGCGGAATTAAATTACAGTTCGGATATTGATTTACTGGGAATTTATGATCCATCAGCGGATTCTGAAAATTCGGAACAGTTTAAAAAACACTGCACACTGGTAATGGGAAATTGTATTAAGGACCTTTCCCGGCATACAGAAGAAGGGTATGTCTACAGGGTGGATATGCGCCTGCGGCCCTACGGGAAAGCCGGCGGCCTGGTGCATTCCTTTCCCGCTGTTATTGACTATTATCAGAAACACGCATCTCTGTGGGAATATCTTGCACTCCTTCGCCTCCGCCCTGTGGCAGGGGACCGGGAGCTGGGAGAAAGATTTTTTACTGAAATCCGCGGGGTCCTCCTGAAGGAGCAGAAGGGCAAAGAAATTGTATCGTGTATTGAAGATTCCAGGCTGAAAGCTGTTCAGGCTTCATCCACATTTATTCAGCGGGGTATTGATGTCAAAAACGGGAGGGGGGGAATCAGAGACATCGAATTCCTTGTCCAGGGACTAATGCTTATCCTGTGCAGAGATCATATACCTGTGCTTTCGGGAAACACCCTTGAAGGACTCGCCTTTCTTGGGAAGGAACATTTTTTATCCAAGGATGATGAAGAATCTCTTGTCAATGACTATCTTTTTCTCAGACGTCTGGAGCATTTTCTGCAAATTTTCGAAGACCGGCAGACCCACATTCTTCCGAGAACAGAAAATGAGCGTGAGATCCTTTCAAAACGAATCAGCGGCAGTGATGTAAAGCCTCAGAATCTCTTTATGGAAATTGATAGAGCAATGGAGAGAGTTCACAGCCTTTATGAAAAATATCTTTTTAATCCTGATTATCTTCGTTAAACCGGGCGATTATTTCAGGGAATTCATACTGCACAATTCCTGAATCAGTTACTTCCATAGTAACATGGGTCCCGTCTATCATTTTTTCAATAAATGACTCAGCTTCCTTCAGACCAAGGCCTGTTTCCAGAACAATATCAGAAAGAGTGATCCTGCCTTTCAGTTTATAGGCAAGCTGAAAAACAGCTGATTCCAGGTTTTTTCCTTTTTTTTCTGCTGACCTGTCTACTCTGTCAGGGGGATATTCATTGTGGGGTATTTCATCACTGTCTGGATTCATAAATCTTCGGAAGAACCTGATAAAAAGTCCAATAAAAAGAAAAGGAATGATCCAGATAAAAATTCCGCCTGTAAAAAAGAAAAAACTCAGCACTGTAAATCCTGTTATAACCTATTCGGAATATACCTAATAATACAGTGAAAAACAAACCTTGACCAACCCTTCTATTGTGTGTACAGATGTATCATGTCATCCCCAGGGAAGTACGAAACCATCACCATTAATGAAACATTAATTCCCTTTGAAATACACAGAAAAAGCAGACGCAGCATTACTTTGCGCATTACTTCGAAAGGGGTACTGAGAATCTCCGCACCAAAAGAAGTCGGATTTAAAGAGATACACCGGATACTGCGGAAAAGGGAACAATGGATACTCAGCAATCTGGAACAGATGCGTAAGCACCAGGCTGAATCAGCAGAAAGGATCATGTTTCACGGGCAAAACTTCAGGATAATGGTGACTGAAAAAAAACGGCCCAGACGGGTAATGTTTTTTCCGGATAAAGGAGAAATTATTATCAGTACATACAATACTGATGCTCCTCCGGAGAGTATTCTGATAAAGAAAATCCGAAGGGAAGCAGCAAAATATTTACATCAGCGGGTCCGGGAGTTGAGCAGAAAATCCGGTATTCCCTATGAAAAAGTATCTGTACGTGACCAGAAAACCCGTTGGGGAAGTTCTTCCGGGAAAGGCACCATCAGCCTGAACTGGAGGAGCGTGATGATGCCGGGAGACATCAGCGATTATCTTATTCTCCATGAACTTGCCCACCAGATGCATCATAATCACTCAGACAATTACTGGGAATTCCTGAAAAAACTGTGCCCTGAATATAAAAAATATGACAGGTGCCTCCGGGATCACTCCCACCTTCTCACATTATTCAGAGAAAAATGAGGACCGGATCAGCCTTTCAGCAGGCGCTGAATGATGTTGCTGTCATCCAGCAGTGTTGCGAGGCTTTGATTATAATTAAGGCGGTAAATAATTCTGGCAAATAGGTCCGCAATGCCGACAGATTCATACCATTCTTTACCGAGGAGGGTCTCATCATGATACACCGCATCAGTACCGATTATCCGGTAAAAAAGTCCGTCCCTGTACCCTCTTTCGAAATGGTCTATTGCTTCTCCTGAAAAGAAAGGGAGACTCACTGCCGCTATTATCTTCTCAGCCCCCATTTCCTTCAGGTGGGTCATGGCTTTGAGCAAAGTTCCTCCGGTACCGAGCATATCATCTGCCATAAACACAGTCTTCCCTTTTACATTCCCCAGCAGTTTAATACTGGTGATATTGGTTGCATTTGCGTTTTCACTTATCCTGGAATAATCCCTCTCTTTATAGAGCAGAGCCAAAGGCCGTTTCATATTCCCGGCAAAATATTTATTTCTGTCAGCAGCGCCTAAATCAGGGGCCACAACCACAATGTTCTCTTTTTTTATATTGATCAGCTGTGAAAGTTTAAGGAGGATCTGATAGCTGGCATGAAGATTTTCCAGACGCAGAGTATTAAAGGTGTTTTCAATTTCTTTGGAATGGATATCCAGGGTAATAAGCCGTACCACTCCCATCTGTTCCAGTGTCCGCCCGAACCATGAGGCAGTGAGAGCCTCCCTCCCCTTTTTTTTATGCTGTCTGGAAAAGGGGTACGAGGGAAGAACCACAGTCACACTCAAAGCCCCGGCCTGGAGAACTGCGTCTATAGTGACAAAAAGGAGAAATGCCTGGTCATTGACGGAGAGCCGGTAGGTCTGCTCAGAACCGTTAAAGCAGAGGGGATAATGATTTTCAACATCCTGTATAATATAAATGTCTACACCGCGTATGGATGAAAGTATCTCAGATTTGAATTCACCGTTGGCAAACCGGGTAAAACGGACAGGGATCTGAAAGTTCGGCACCACATAGTCCTGCCCCTTATCATTTCGTGTTATTTTCGAACCGAACATGTCAGCAGTTAAATTTATCTGCCGGATAACCTCATCCTTCTTTAATCCGTACTTTTCCGCAAGAATGGATGCCCGCTTGTTTAACCTTTTCTTATAAATGATTTTCAGTTGCTGTAGTATGCCCTCAGAAAAATTTTCTGCTCCGGGACAGGCTATTATGCCTATGTTTGCAGCTTTTATGAGACTCATAAATCCTCTTTATAGATGAACTGCCTTAAAATACCACAGGATGAAAAACGAGGTCAATATTACCGGCTGCAAAAATCAATCTGAATACCGGTAAGCCCTGTAACAGCCTTTTCAGCTGCGTCCCTTTTTGCATTCAGTATATCTTGAAAACCGGCTGTCCGATCCGCTATTCCATTCAACCGAAGATTACCGGGACTCCCTGTGGAAGTACGTTTTTTCAGGACCTCAACCGGGTCCTGGGGCTGGACCTGATCAACCGCCATTCCCACTTTCCGGTATGCATCCCGGAAAGGCACTCCCTTTTTTACAAGATCAAGGGCCTGATCTGTGGCGAAAATCTCCGGCAGGAATCCCGAAACAAGGCGGTCTTCATGGACCTGCATTTTTTCTATTGTGATGATGAATACCCTCACCATCCCCAGGCATATATCCATCCCCCGGAAGAAAGGCTCCTTTGTTTCCTGAAAATCTCTATTATATCCGGAAGGCAGGGACCGGAGAACGCTCTTCACCTGAAGAGAACATGCCGAAAGAGAAGCGGAACGCGCCCGGGCTAATTCCAGAGCATCGGGATTTTTTTTCTGAGGCATGATGCTCGAGCCGGAACAGAGTTCTCCGGGAAGGGAAAAATATCCGAATTCCGGAAGAGAAAATAAAATGCAGTCCTGGGCAAGTTTGCTGAGGGTCAATCCTATCTGATCGAGAAAGTCCAGGACCATCCCTTCAATCTTTCCCCGGGAATTGTTTACATACAATACATTGTTTTGAATTTTATCAAACCCGAGGGACTCTGCAGTTCTCTCCCGGTCCAGGGGCAGAGGCACACCGTAACTTGCTGCAGAGCCTAATGGACACTGATTATTCAGTTCATACAAAGGAAAAAAGATTTCAAAAAGATCAGCCAATTCTTCCGCATAAGCTCCTGCCCACAGTCCGAGAGAAGACGGCATTGCCAGCTGCATATGGGTCCGGCCGGGCATGGGCACAAATTCATGTTCCCTGGAGAACCGTACAAGAGTTTCAATGAGAAGGATAAGTTCATTCCCGAGGACCTGAAGATACCCCCGGGTATAGAGACGTAAGGCGGCAAGGACCTGATCATTCCGTGACCTGCCCACATGAATCTTTTTTCCTGCATCACCGCATTTTTCCGTAAGATAGTTTTCTATTGCTGTGTGGCAGTCCTCATCAGCAGGAGTTATGGAGAATTCATTTTTTTTATGCCTGGTGATGATTTCAAGGAGCCCTTCTTTCAGCTCTTCATACTCCGCATCATTTAAAAGGCCTATGGATCTGAGCATCTCGCCGTGTGCCATACTTGCCGCACAGTCCGCCGGAACAAGGCGCTGATCAAGGATATAATCCCTGCCGACAGTAAATTCTTCTATTAAAGAATTCAATGTATAATTTTTCTGCCACAGCTTTGCCATTGAGCATCTCCTTACACAGCTTTATGTGAGGATATCCTATTTCCTGAATTTATGAAATCATTTAAAAATAAGGCCTTCCTTATTTGCATCCACAGTGATTGTGTCTTCCTCGTGAAATTCCCCGGCGAGGATTTTTTTCGCCAGAGGATTCTGTACCAGGTTCTGTATTGTTCTTCTGAGAGGCCGTGCACCGAAAGCAGGATCAAACCCCTCATTTGCAAGATATTCTTTTGCGGCTTTTGTATATTCAAGGGTGATTTTCTTTGCTTTGAGCCGGTTCTGCAGGAATCCAAGCTGGATATCCACGATTGCCAGAATATGCTCTTTTTTCAGCCTCCGGAAGGTGATAATTTCATCAATTCTGTTTATGAATTCCGGCTTAAAAGTTACTTTCATCAATTCATCAATACTGTCTTTAATGGAATCCAGGTTTTCGGTTTTCAGGATCAGATCGCTTCCGAGATTACTCGTCATAATAATAATCGCATTTTGAAAATCAACAACCCTGCCCTGGCTGTCTGTGAGCCTTCCGTCGTCAAGAAGCTGAAGGAGAACATTGAAAACATCGGGATGTGCTTTTTCGATTTCATCAAAGAGAATCACTGAATAGGGCCTCCGCCTGACTGCTTCCGTGAGCTGCCCCCCCTCTTCATACCCCACGTATCCGGGGGGCGCACCGATGAGTCTGGAAACAGCGAATTTCTCCATATACTCGCTCATATCTATCCTGGTAAGGGCTTTTTCATCGTTGAACAGAAACTCCGCCAAAGTCTTTGCCAGCTCAGTTTTTCCTACACCCGTTGGCCCGATAAAGATAAAAGATCCCAGGGGCCTGCCCTCGTCGGACAATCCTGTTTTGTTTCTCCTGATTGCATCGGAAACAGCCCGTATTGCCTGCTCCTGGCCCACGACCCTCTTACTGAGGATAGATTCGAGTTTGAGATATTTTGACATTTCCGAGGCAAGCATCTTGGAAACCGGAATGCCTGTCCAAGTTGATACAACATGGGCGATGTCTTCTTCAGATACTTCCTCCCTGAGAAGCTGGGACTTTTCCTGAATATTCTTCAACTCGCCGGTTTTATCATCGAGGAGTTTTTGGGTTTCCGGTATTCTACCGTGTTTTATTTCCGCAGCCTTTGAGAGGTTCCCTTCCCTCTCATATCTTGTTTCTTCAAGATTATACTCATCCAACTTCTGTTTCAGCTCCCGGATTCCGCTGATGATTTTCTTTTCATTCTGCCATTGCAGCTGCATGGCATCTCTTTTTCCTGTTAAATCAGCAAGCTCCTTTTCGAGTTTACTCATGCGCTCTCTGGAAGCCTCATCCTTTTCCCTGGTAAGGGCCTGTTTTTCTATAGTGAGCTGGAGGATCCTCCGCTCCACCTTGTCCAGCTCAATGGGCTGGCTTTCAATTTCCATTTTAAGCCTGCTCGCCGCCTCATCCACCAGGTCTATGGCCTTGTCCGGAAGAAACCGGGAGGTGATATACCTGTCCGAAAGAGTCGCCGCGGCAATCAGGGATTCATCCATGATCCTGACTCCGTGATGAATCTCATACCTGTCCTTAAGCCCCCGGAGTATGGCTATGGTGTCCTCCACAGAAGGTTCGCTGGTATATACGGTTTGAAACCGCCGCTCCAGGGCGGCATCTTTTTCGATGTGCTTTCTGTATTCATCCAGGGTTGTAGCGCCGATGGCCCGGAGCTCTCCTCTGGCAAGGGCGGGCTTCAGCAGGTTTGAAGCGTCAATGGACCCTTCCGCGGCCCCTGCACCCACAAGAGTATGCAGCTCGTCGATAAAAAGAATAATTTCTCCATCGGATTCGGTAATTTCCTTTATCACCGCCTTAAGCCGGTCTTCAAATTCCCCCCGAAATTTTGTTCCCGCTACGAGAGCACCGAGGTCAAGGGCCAGCAGCTTTTTATTCTTCAGGGAATCCGGCACGTCGCCAGATACAATTCTCCTGGCCAGGCCTTCGGCGATAGCGGTCTTGCCCACTCCCGGTTCGCCGATAAGTACGGGATTGTTTTTCGTCCGCCTTGAAAGGACCTGCATGACCCGCCGGATCTCCTCGTCCCTGCCGATGACAGGATCGAGCTTCTCTCTCCTGGCCAGTTCCGTAAGGTCCCGGCAGAACCGTTCCAATACCTGGTATTTGCTTTCCGGGTTCTGGTCCGTGACCCGCTGCTTTCCCCTTATAGCCATTAACGCTTTGAGCACCGCGTCCCGCTTCACCCCGTTCCTCCGGAGAAGTTCCGCACCCTGGGATTTTCCTTCCAGAACCGCTAGCAGAAGGTGCTCTGTACTTACATATTCGTCCTTTAACGCCCTGGCTTCTGTTTCTCCTTTTGAAAAGATATTCGCTACCTCCGGGGAGAGATGGGCCTGAACTGCGTCTCCGTAAGCCCTGGGCTTCTGGGACAGAAGGGACTTCAATTCGCTCTCTATTGTGCCCCTGTTTACCCCCAGGCGGTCCATAAGGGGAGCAATTACTCCCTCGTCCTGTTTTACAAGGGCAAGAAGCAGGTGCTCTACATCGAGTAAGCTGTGGTTATATTCCCGTACAATCGAATCCGCTTCCTGAAGTGCTTCCTGGGCTTTTAATGTCAATCTGTCTAATCTCACTTTTTTCTCCTTATTTTTAAAAAAATGAGTTGCGCTTCCTTATCTTATGTCTACAAAATACCTATTGGATGGAGAAATCGTCAAACGGATTTGATTATGTATTTTTTAATTAACGTTCTTTTAGCAGCAGTACCTTCGATTGCCCTGGTTTTTTACTTTTATTACAGGGACAGACTGAAACGGGAGCCTTTCCGGCTGATCTGGAAGGCTTTTGCCTTTGGTTTTCTCTCTGTAATTCCTGCGATTATTGTCGAACTGATTCTTTCCTCTGCCCTCGGAAGATTTCGGGGGCTTGCCGCTGCTGCTGTCCATGCCTTTATTATCGCGGCCCTGACCGAGGAAGTGCTGAAGTTCCTTACTGTCCGGTTCTTTCTCTACAAAGAGAGGGCTTTTGATGAAGTTACCGACGGGATCGTTTACACGGTAACCGCAGGCCTTGGTTTCGCCTTTTTTGAAAATATCATGTACACCCTGGGACCTCCCTCCACCCTTCTCCTCCGGGGCTTCACTGCCGTACCTCTCCACGCCATGGCTTCGGGCATTATGGGATATTACATCGGTATTCACAGGATGAAAAATAAGCCCGGCTCACTGGCGGCGGGTATTTTTTTGGGTGTTCTTTACCATGGTTTGTATGATTTTTTCCTCTTTGCAGGCCCTCCTTTTACGCCGTTTGTGTTTCCCCTCCTGGTCATCGGCTGGGTTAATCTTATCCTCCTTATCCGGAAAGCCCAGAGGATTGACAAGGCTGATATTACTGATATCCCTTGACAATAACTGCCTATCTCATTATATTTTCCTAACACGACGCAGGGTAGAGCAGATGGCAGCTCGTCGGGCTCATAACCCGGAGGTCGGAGGTTCAAGTCCTCCCCCTGCTAAAAAGAGTCAAATCACTTTTGTGGTTTGACTCTTTTTTTGTAGTAAAAGAGGACTTGAAACGAGCGAACGCGCGCCGATGAGGCGCGTAAGCGAAACAGGAAGTTTCGCGCCAGTGAGCGAGGCGGGCTGGAGCACTGAGACACGACGTCGAAGTGCGGAAGCCAAGTCCTCCCCCTGCTAAAAAAGACCATATCGCTTTAGCGGTGTGGTCTTTTTTTATGCCCGGA
>Ga0272441_10013912_pt1 | contig 11507 bp, 9 predicted proteins | sample SSMProp6N_FD_193582 | JGI IMG/M metagenome (GOLD analysis project Ga0272441, IMG submission 193582) | Marine sediment archaeal communities from Little Sippewissett salt marsh, Falmouth, MA, United States - SSM-Prop-6N | ecosystem: Environmental > Aquatic > Marine > Wetlands > Sediment ... | reverse complement strand
GGAGCAGGTGGCCGAAATCAATTCGCGGGCCGAAAAAGAACACTTCAAGATCAAACGGTTTGCCATTTTATACAAGCTGCTGGACATGGACGACGGCGAATTGACCAAGACAGGCAAGATCCGCAGGCAATTCGTACGCGAGAAATACCAGAACCTGTACGATGCCCTCTACGATGAAAGCATCAGCGAAAAAGAGGTCGAGGCCTTCTTCCAGTACCAGGACGGACAATCAACCAAGGTTAAAACCAAGATTTCATTTTATACCATGGAAGGGTTCTGATGAGTTATTTTTTTCAGCTGGTGGTCAGCGGAATCGTGGTGGGCTCGATCTACGCCCTGTCCGCCCTTGGTTTTGTCTTGATCTATAAATCCAGCAAGGTGCTGAACATCGCCCATGGGCAGATTATCGCTTCCGGTGCCTTCATCACCTATGCGCTCACCGTGTTTGTAGGCATCCACATTGTGCTCTCCTTTTTGATGAGCATGGTGATCACCTTTTTCCTGGCCATGAGTGTCGAACGCATATTTTTAAGGCGTCTGATCGGCGAGCCCATCATATCGGTGATCATGGTCACCATCGGCCTGATGTCCATCATCGACGGCATCATCTACCTGACACCCTTTGGCGCGGAAAATTTTTCTTTCCCTGAATTTTTTCCCAAAACCCCAATTTCCATCTGGGGCCTCTCCATGTCATGGACTCAAATGGTAGGCGTGGTCATCACGTTTACAATGATTGGCGCCTTCACCTGGTTTTTCAAGAAATCGACCATCGGGATCTCCATGCGTGCGGTTTCGGACGATCAGTTCGCCTCCATGTCCATCGGTATTTCGGTGCCCAAGGTGTTTGGCTTGGCCTGGGCGACCGCGGGCTTGAGTGCGGCTGCCGCCGGAAGCATTATCGGCAATATTACCGGCCTGAATTTCGACGTCCTGCAATCCTTCGGCATCATCGTATTCCCGGTGGTGATCGTGGGCGGACTGGATTCCATTTATGGAGCGATTGTGGCCGGTATCATCATGGGCCTGATTCAGCAGTTTGCCAGCGGGTACCTGGATGGCAAATGGGGGCTTTTCGGTACCGCCGATGTTCTGCCCTATATCATTCTGCTGATCATCCTGCTGTTCAAACCCCACGGCCTTTTTGGCATACATGAAATAGAGCGGGTGTAGGCTATGTCCGAAAATCGATGGTTAGCCACGGGCAACTTCTTTACCTCCTACAAGGACGAACAGCGTATATTCCTGACGCACACCGACCGCCTGGTTTTCGTGTGCTTCCTGATATTGATGTTTGTCTGGCCGCTGATTTTCGAGGTCAGTAGCAAATACATGCTGGTCATCGACAGCATTCTTATCGCCATTGTGGCGGTATACGGGCTGAACCTGCTGACCGGTTTTGCCGGCTTGATCTCCATCGGCCATGCCGCCTTTGTGGGTGTGGGTGCCTACACCCTGGCGAGTTTCGCCCGGGTTCTGGGAACCAACCACCTGTTGATCACCCACTGGTGGCCGCTGATGATTCTGGTGGCCGGCGGGGTAGGTGCCGTTTTCGGGGCCATTGTCGGCTTGCCGTCGCTGCGCCTGAAACACCTCTACCTGGTGATCGCCACCCTCTCTTTCCAGATGATCTTTCTTTGGATCATCAACTTTATGCGCTTTTTCAACCAGGGTCAGACCATCGCCATCGGCCGGGTGTTCTGGTTTACCGGTAAAGTGGGTCGCAAGGATCACTACTTTTTCTGGTATTACGTCATCCTAGTCCTGGTCGTAATTTTGGGGTTTGCCGTGCGCAACCTGCTGCGCAGCAAGCATGGAAGGTGCCTGGTGGCCGTCAGGGACAACGACCGGGCAGCCGATGCCATGGGCATGCACCCCGGATTTACCAAGGTGTATGCATTTGCCCTGTCAGGATTCTTCGCGGGCATCGCCGGGGCCCTGCACGCCTACCTGTGGCGGGGGGTAGGCTTCGAATCGTTCACCCTGCACCACTCCATCTCCTATTTAGCCATGGCCATCGTGGGCGGACTAGGCACCCTGATGGGCACATTCTTCGGCCCGGTGGCCATTTTGATGCTGGAGCTGCAGGTGGAACACATTGCCGAATTGGTGGGGCACTACATCACGGCCGTTGGCGATGTGGCCACGGCCTTTCGGCCGCTCTCCTTCGGTCTGGTCATCGTGTTGTTCCTGATGTTCGAACCTCGGGGGATCGCCAACTGGTGGCGAATCACCCGATCGTATTTCAAGTTGTGGCCCTTCCGGTATTGATTCGTGCCGCTGAGCGATTAAAACATTGGTGCTGAAACGTTAACGATAGATGATGATTGGAATTTCGTTCGATCATGGATGGATGGTTAACCAAAACAAGAGGGAGGATGAAATGAAGTACAAACAAGTTACAATCGTGCTGGTTGCATTGTCTTTTCTGCTGGTAGCGGGTTTTTCTACCCAAGCCATGGCCGGAGAAACTTACAAAATGGGCCTCTCCATCGCCATCACCGGCCCCACATCAGACGTAGGCAGCCCCTACTCAAAAGGGGTTGAAGACTATGTCAAATATGTCAACGACGAAAAACTCCTGGGTGATGACAAGCTGGAGTGCTTCATCCGCGATGACGGTTACAAGACCGAAATTACCAAGAGAAATTTCGAAGAGTTCCTGGGTGAAGACATCGTATTCTATCTGAACTACTCCACCGGCAGCACGATGGCTTTGCGCCAGGATTTTCAAGAGGAGAAAATCCCGGTCCTACCGGCATCCTTTCATGCCGGCAACCTGGAGGGAAACGATTATGTCTTTCTGCCCATCGCTTCCTATTCCAGCCAGGCGGTCGGCCTGGCCGAGTATGTGGCTGCAAACCACAAGGGTTCGGGCAAACCCAAGGTGGCCTTGTTTCTGCATCCCTCGGCCTTCGGACGCGCCCCCCGCGATGACGTTCAAAAATCAATCGAAGCAGGCCTGGCAATCGATCTGGTGGAAATCGTGGAACACGGCAAGGACCTGGACAACACCGCCATGCTCAGCCGCTTCCAGAGCAAGGGCGTGCAGTACGTGATTAGCCAGACCGTGCAGCCCCCCGTTGCCACCATGCTCAAGGGCGCCCAGAGCCTGGGCATGATCGCCACCACGTACGGCGAAGCCGGTAAGATCACCTTCCTGGGGTGTCATTATGGCGGTGGGCCTGCGCTTGTCTCTTTGGCCGGATCGGCTGCCGATGATAACTACTATTGGACAACATCTTACAAAATGATGACTGCCGAGGGCCCGGGAAGGGACGAGCAGTTTGCCCTGGCCAAACGATATGGCCGGGATGAGGATGTGGCCAAGGATGCCAACTATACCAACGGCATCATGGTCGCCCAGGTTGCCGTAGAGACCATCCGGCGCGCCAAAGCAAAAGGCAAAAAGATAACCCGTGCGGCCTTGTACGAGGAACTGCTGGCCATGAACGGGGAGAATGCCTACAATTCGTTAACCACCGTGGGTCCGGTGACATTCTCGAAAACGGATCGCGAAGGTGTGGACACCTTGCAGCTTTACGTTTCCAAGGGTGGTCTATTCTATGAAATCGGTGCACCGTTTGAGTCCGAGTATGTGAAGAAAATTAAAAAATAATATCCCTGCGCGATATGATGAAACACATCTTTGCTGCATCTAAACCAAAGGGAGGGTTGCTTTGGCAACCCTCCCTTAAGAAAAGAAAAAAATGACTGAGCAATCATCCAATGGCAACCTGCTGGACGTCAACAATATCGAAGTCGTCTACAACGACATTGTCCAGGTATTGCGCGGTGTCAGTCTGAGCGTGCCCGAAGGCGGTATCGTTTCTCTATTGGGCACCAACGGTGCCGGCAAGACGACCACACTCCGGGCCGTCAGCGGTCTGCTCAAGCCTGAAAACGGTTTTATCAAGGACGGTTATGTCAAATTCGATGGAAAAGACATCACCAATGTCCTGGGAACGCAGGTGGTCAAACTTGGCGCCGTGATGGTACCGGAAGGACGCCGGGTGTTCAAACATCTCACCGTTGAAGAAAATATACGCGTCGGGTCCATTACCCGAAAAGACGGGTCCCAAAAGATTCGCGCGGACAATGACAAGATGTACGATCACTTCCCGCGGCTTTCCAAAATCACCCACCGGCTGGCCGGGTACTGCTCCGGCGGAGAGCAGCAGATGATCGCCATCGCCCGGGCATTGATGGCATCACCTAAAATGCTCATGCTGGACGAACCGTCCCTGGGCCTGGCACCCCTGCTGGTCAAAGAGATCTTTGAAAACGTCACAACCATCAACCGGGAATTTGGCACGACCATTCTGGTGGTCGAGCAAAATGCCAAAATCGCACTGCAGGTGTCCGATTACGCCTATATCATGGAGTCGGGCAAAATCGTCCTGGAAGGTCCCTCCAAGGGACTCAAGGACAACCCGGATGTCAAGGAGTTCTACATGGGCATCACCCAGGGCGGCGGACGAAAATCCTTCAAAGAAGTCAAGTCCTATAAGCGGCGCAAACGCTGGATGTAAGTGTTTGAAGGTTCAGCGGTTCAAAGGTTCAGGGTTCAGCGGTTCGACATTCAATTCAGATTTGAACCGTCGATATGTCAAACCTTAACTTTTTGTGCAGAATTGAGTTAAAAAAAACTCATGGCACAGTAGACGGCGGAATAATTCGATTGAGAGATCCCCTGAGAATGATTAATTCCTTGGGTTTCAGCAAAAATGCAACGATGAACCCTGAACCTGTGAACCCTCACCCTTGGAGAAAGGGCGTATAATCATGAAGTTTCTCGTTGCCTACAACGGTTCAACAGAGTCAAAAGCCGCCCTTGATCTGGCGATAACGCATGCATCGACCTTCAAGGCCAAGGTGTTTGTCATCACCAGCATGGAAGGCGGCCACAGCGAAAAACCCGAGGACATCACCCGGGTGAACCAGGAGCTGACGCGTGTTCGCCAGCAACTCGAGAATGCAGGCGTCGAGCATGAAGTCCAGGAAATGGCCAGAGGCCTATCTCCGGGTGAGGATATCGTCATTTTTGCCGAGGAGAACAGCATCGACCAGATTTTCGTGGGCATCGAAAAAAAATCAAGAACCCGGAAGCTGCTTCTGGGCTCAACGGCACAATACATTATTCTCAAAGCAACTTGTCCGGTAACCACCATCAAGTAGTTGACGGTTCCGTATAGAATCCGATATCTGCGTTACGCTTCACCCCTCGTCACTGCAGAGTACGGTAAGTACTTCTCATTCCTCGAGATTCGCAAGCCTTGATCTCGAATTTTTTACGAAACCGTCCGAAACGCGACTTTTTACGAGACAAGGAGCATAAACCATGGGGCTTTATGATTTTTCCCTGTATGACCTGATCTGTCGCAACGCCAGGTGTTTCCGGAACCGGCCGGCCTGGTTCGAAGCCGACGCCGGCACGACGACAACCTTCGGGCAATTCAAGGTGCAGGTGGATCGGCTGGCCGTCGGCCTGCAGCAGGCCGGAATCAACACCGGGGACCGGATCGGCGTCGTAGGAAAAAACAGCCTGGGCTTTTTTCAAATTTATGGCGCCGCTGCCGCCCTGGGAGCCATTGTGCTGCCCATCAACTGGCGCCTTTCCGCCGATGAGATGGCCTTTAACCTGAACGACTGCACACCGGCCGTGGTATTTGTCGATGACGAATTCGGCGATGTGGTGTCAGGCATCCGGGATCGGCTGCCCTCGGTCAGGCGATACTTCAGCTTGAATGATACCGGCCCCTTCGATGCCTTCGGCAAGCTGATGGTTGATGTGCCCCTCTCCGTTGAACCGGTCGACGCCGACGTCGGTCTGGTGATCATCCACACGGCAGCCGTAGCCGGCCGACCGCGGGGTGCACTGGTGAACCACACCAATCTGCTGTGCGCCAGCCTGCACCTCAACTACTGCTTCGGCCTGTCGCCGGAAGACGTTCACCTGAACCTGCTGCCCCTGTTTCATGTGGGTGGCCTGTTCATGGCCGTCAACGCCTTTCACGCCGGGGCGATGAATGTCAACATGAGCAAGTTCAACGCAGAGGAAGCGGTTGAACTGATCCAGTCCAAAAAGGTCTCCGTATTTTTTGATTTCTCACCGATTCTCGGTTCCATATTAGATGAGCAGGCAAATACGGGGGCCGACATATCATCGCTGCGCGCCGTCATGGGACTTGAAGCACCGGAAACCATCGAGCGTTACCAGAAGCGGACCGGAGGCTGTTTCTACAACATGTACGGCCAGACGGAAACCTCTTTAATCACCAGCATGGGCCGCTACGATGATCGGCCCGGTTCAGCCGGACGACCCATCCCTTTGGGCCTGGTGGAACTGGTGGATGAAGCGGACCATCCCGTGCCGACGGGGGAAGTGGGCGAGATCACCCTCAAAGGCCCCATGGTATTCAAAGGATACTGGCACCAGGACCAGGACAATGCCCACACCTTCCGCAACGGGCGGCATCACACCGGTGACCTGGGCCGCTTCGATGAAGACGGGTTCCTGTGGTACGCCGGCCGCAAGCCGGAAAAGGAGTTGATCAAACCCGGCGGCGAGAACGTCTATCCGGCGGAGGTGGAAAAAGTGATTTTAGCGCATCCGGCGGTGGCAGAGACCATGGTCTTCGGGGTGCCGGATCTCAAGTGGAAGGAAGGCATCAAGGCGGTCTGCGTGTTGAAAGCCGGACAGAAGCTGACTAAAAAGGAACTCATCGAATTCGTGGGTGGTCGCATCGCCCGCTACAAAAAACCACAATATGTGCAGTTCGTGGAATCACTCCCGGAAAAAAACGGCAATATCGATCGGGAAGTCATAAAAGCCCTTTACGGAGGAGAGCAGACCCACAACGATTGACGGGGAGGCCTTGGATGAACATCCTCACCATTTTGGGAAGTCCACGTATGAAAGGCAACACAGCCGGCGCACTGGATATGGTAGAACAGGAACTGGCGGGCAGGCATCAGGTGGAACGGCTCGCCATTGCCTCCGTGAAAGTCAATGGATGTCTGGGATGCAGGGCGTGTCAGAAAGTAACGGACCGGCCAGGATGCGTCCAAAAGGATGACGCGGTTGCCGTATTCGAACGCATGATGACCGCCGATGCCGTGATTTACAGCAGCCCACTTTACTGCTGGAACTTTTCCGCCCAGATGAAGGCGCTCATCGACCGTCACTTTTGCCTGGTCACGGGTTACGGCACCGTCAACCATCGGTCCCTGATCGCCGAAAAGCCCGCCGCCTTGCTGGTGACCTGCGGCGGGCCGGTGAAAGGCAACGCCGATGTTATCCAGACGGTCTTCGACCGGGTGGGTAAGTATGGCAAAGCCCGGGTCGTGAACAAGACCGTCATCCCTTTTTGCACGACACCGGACGCCTTGGGAGAGGAGGCCCGTGCCGCCGCCCGGAAACTGGCCGGAGACATCAGCGGTGCGTTAAGACAGTCGTCTTGACAGTTCATCCATTGACACCGACCGATGGGGTGGGCAACACCCTATGAGGCGCGATACTTCCCGTTTTCTTCAACGATTCGGTCTTCCTCAAGCAACAGGGCCAGGTTCTTACGAATCATTTGGGTTTCGAATATCTGTTGAAGCGTGCCGTCGGGCATTCGGTTCCTGTAAAAGGGTGAATTTTTGACCATCGCTTCTAAGCTCATTCCTTTGCGGCACAATTCGAATACCGCCGCTTTCTGTCGGTCAAAAGCCTTCAGGTAATGATCGAAGGCCGCATCGGCATCCGAACGAGCGATCGGCAGTTTATGGGAGGCACAGATATGACGGTAGGGCAGGTTACGGAGCATTGACACGCTTTCTCGAAACCGATGGATGTCGCCTTCCGGGTTTCCGTACCACGGCCCGAACCCGGTGAAATCGATATCGATGGAAAACAGCGTCCCCGAACGCTTCTCCATAAAGCAATAATGATCATCCAGGTGGCCCGGTGCATAAATCGCCTGGAGCTGAATGGAGCCAAAATCCAAGACTTCACCGTCGACAAATTGGTGATCCGGTCGGCGCATGGGATGGATGCCAAGGCGACTCGAGGCCACCCACGTCCAGTATTGCGCCTCCTGACGGCCTTCGACGAATCGCTGCCCGAGCAGTCGCAAGTCACCCACCGACGCCGGGGTCTGGGCCGGCAATAACAGCTGCCGATCGTTCAGCACATGCCATGACAGAATATGGTCGGGATGGGAATGGCTGATGATCAGGGTGTCGATGCGCGTCCGGCGATCGATCTCACCGATTCGTTCGGCGCCGATACCGGCATCGATGAGCACGGTCCGGTCCCCAATCATCAGGAACCCGTTGCAGTGGGGAAACCGGCCGTTTTCAGGTCCATGAACCAGCCAAAGGTCCTTGGCAACCGGTTGGAGAAAATGAATATCATCAAGGTGCTTCATCGAATTAAAAACCCATATCTAACGGTGTTGATCGGTTGTTTGAAAACCTGTTGATACCCCATTTCTGATCAGTTGAAAAGGGCCGGCACCCGTGCGAGGCCGGAGATAGTTGTCGACTCGGCAACCAGGCATGCGTCATGAATCAAGGCGTGCAAGGCAATGCCTGGACTGAAAACGGCATCGAGACGCGCCTTTTCATGACCCACGCACCAGAGGTCCCCCTCCCAGCAACCGATACCTTAGGGTAAGGGTTTCCGGTTTTTTTAACCCCCCGGGCATGATATAAAACCGCTATTAGAAATTGTATTGAACCCTCCCCGCGGCAAGCTGCGGGGAATGTTCTGCCTGAAACGGCAGTGCTGCGCAGCACCGTAAGGATGAAAATCGATTTATGGTTCGCTCGCTAACCCCGCCGCAAGCGGCGAGGAATGCGCGCGCTATCGCGGTTCAACGACTGCAGCATCAGAAAGCGCTGGAAGGACAATCATGAAACCGATGTTATTCAAGAATGTGGCCATCGAGGCGGTGGCCTGTGCACTACCGACGACGATCATTACCTCTGCCGAGATAGAGTCGCAGCTTTCGGCCACGTTGGACCGCATCGGTATCAAGCCCGGGATTATCGAAGGACTCTCAGGCATCCGGGAGCGGCGCTTCTGGGACATCGACCAGCAGGCCAGCGACGTGGCCACCCTGGCTGCCGAAAACGTGTTGGAGCAAACCGGCGTTCCCCGCGAGGCCATCGGTTGCTTGATCAGCACCTCGGTCTCCAAAGACTATATCGAGCCATCCGTGGCCAGCCTGGTGCACGGCAATCTAAAACTTGCCGACCACTGCATCAACTATGACCTGGGCAACGCCTGCCTGGGTTTTGTCAACGCCATGGCCAGCATGGGCATGATGATCGACGCCGGTCTGGTCGACTACGGACTCATCGTAGATGGGGAAAATTCACGGGAAGTGGTCGAGGCGACCATCCAACGGCTGCGGCGACCGGATGCCAAGGCGGAGGCCTTCAGGGACCAGTTCGCGACCCTCACTTTAGGCTCCGGAGCGGTGGCCATGATCCTATGCCACAGGCGTCTGTCCACATCCGGCCACGTGGTCAACGGGTCTGTGACTCGCGCGGCCACGCGCCACAGCCGCCTCTGTCTGGGACAGCGGGACCGGATGACCGCCGATGCGTCCAAGGTACTGATCTTTGGCGTGGAACTGGCCAAGAAAACCTGGGACTTGGCCAGCATCAGCCTGAACCGCTGGAGCGATGCGCAAATCAACGCCTACATACCCCACCAGGTAAGCCGGCGAAACATGGACGTGCTCAACGACAAACTGGGGTTGACCCCGGAAAAACATCATCTGAACTTTCCCACCCTGGGCAACATCGGTCCGGCAGCCGTGCCCATCACCTTAGGTCAGGCCGCCGAATCCGGCCGAATCCGAGCGGGCGACCACGTGGCGCTCATGGGGATCGGCAGCGGCCTCAACTGCTCCATGATGAGCGTGACCTGGTAGGCAGGCCATCCGCTGCCGGTTGGCAGCAAAAAGCACCGCTGGTTACTATTGCAGCTTGCCTGATAGGAGTCTTAACCGATCGGATCATTTTCAATCGACCCACGATAGGCTTGCCTGCGCAATCCATATTTGCGCATCTTGTAGTGAATCAGCTGCCGCGATACATTCAGCATCCTTGCGGCTGAGGAAACATTGCCACCGGCTGTCCTCAGGGCGTCATCGATCATCTTCCGTTCCTGTTCCTGCCGTCGTTCCCGCAGGTCCCGCACACCGGCTCCGGGGGGTGCTGTACCAAAGTTGGGGCTGTCGGTTTTCTCGACCGGTGAGGTTGCCGGACGATCCACCGGCATCACGTGCAGTGGCGGGCCTTCATCACGAATCTGATGCAGAAGCAGATGCGGCGGCAGGTGGGAAATGCGCAGGGTCATGTCCGGCCCGATGGTGTTCATGGCCCCTTCAATGAGATGTTCGAGTTCACGGACGTTTCCCGGCCAGTGATAGGTTCGAAAAAACTGCATGACCGGTTCGCTGACCGCGCACACCTTTTTGCCAAGGGCCAGATTATTTTTGTAAATGAAATGGCGGGCCAGCGTTTCGATCCCTTCCGGCTGTTCGCGCAAGGGGGGGATGGCAATGTAAACCACCGCCAGACGGTAATACAGATCCATACGCAGCTGCCGTTCGCGAATGGCCTTGTGGGGGGGTATGTTAACGGAGCTGATGATTTTCAAGGATACGGGGACTTCACCGGAGGCCCCGACACGCCGGATTTTTTTCTCCTGCAGCACGCGCAGCAGTTTTGACTGAAGGGCAATGGGCATCGAATTGATCTCATCCAGAAAAAGCGTGCCGCCGTTGGCCTGTTCGAAGAGACCCCTCTTGTCTATGGCACCGGTGAACGCCCCCTTTACCGTTCCGAATAGAAGACCCTCAAGCAGCGTGTCCGGAATCGCCGCGCAATTGATGCCCACAAAGGGATTTTCCCTGCGGGGACTGTAGTTGTGAATGCTCTGGGCAAACATTTCTTTGCCCGATCCGGTTTCACCAAAGAGCATCACCGGTGAACTGCTCTCCGCAGCCAGACGGGCCATGGTCAGGGCGTGGAGAATGCTATTTTCCACACCCATGATATCGGAAAACTGGTATCGGGTGCCATTGGCCAACTCCGGAGGCGTGCTCGGCGACAGGGTGGAAAAACCGGATATGACCTTTTCCAGTAGATTGTAATTTTTTACAAAACAGATGGCGCCCGCCAGCGCTCCGTTGAGGTGCAGCGGGAAGACACTGTGGATCGTGTTGGCCAGTTTACCTTTGCAGGTCCGGTAAAAAAAAAGCCTGCCGAAAATGGGTGTGTCGGCTTCCAGGCACCTGAATATCATGCTGTCATGCCAGTCCAACCGATAGATGTCTGCCACCCGCTTGCCGATCACATTTGCCGGGCGCAGATCGTCAATACTCGCCTGGGCTTCGTTGTAAAACAGGATGCGCCCGCAGGTGTCGGTGATGATGATGCCTTCATCAAAGGCATCGAACACCGGCAAAAATTCGAAGTTGTCGAGGTGAGGCAAAACAGGT
>Ga0272441_10013911_pt1 | contig 11507 bp, 13 predicted proteins | sample SSMProp6N_FD_193582 | JGI IMG/M metagenome (GOLD analysis project Ga0272441, IMG submission 193582) | Marine sediment archaeal communities from Little Sippewissett salt marsh, Falmouth, MA, United States - SSM-Prop-6N | ecosystem: Environmental > Aquatic > Marine > Wetlands > Sediment ... | reverse complement strand
GTCTACGCATACCGTTGCATCGCCTCCTCAAATTGGTCTTCATCGAGAACAGTCACACCCAGCGACTCTGCCTTCTGCCGTTTTGATCCGGGGGCTGACCCGGTGACGACAAAATCGGTCTTCCGTGACACCGACGATGAGACGATACCGCCCCGTGATTCGACGAGTGCCTTCGCCTCGCTTCTTGTATGCCTGTCCAGTGTCCCGGTAAAGACGAATGTCTTCCCCGCGAGGGGAGCGAAATCTCCCGACCCTTCCTCCTGCGGGCTGACACCCGCATCCATGAGCCGGGCAATGACCTGCAGATTGGTTTCGGTGCCGAAGAATCGCGTCACACTCTCGGCGACGGCGGGACCGATCCCGTCGATCGATTCGATATCTTCTGCCGAAGCGCGCATGAGATGTTTCAGTGTCGTAAATCTCCTGGAGAGGAGCCGTGCCACATGTTCACCGACGTGTCGTATGCCGAGGGCGAAGATGAATTTAGACAGGGGAGGTGTCTTCGATGCCTCAATGGCTGACAGGAGGTTGGCCGTGGACTTTGCGGCCATGCGTTCGAGACCCGATATGGTTTCCGCTGAAAGGACATAGAGATCGGCGGGGTTGCCGATGATACCGGCCTCGCACATCTGGTGTACCAGTTTCTCGCCCAGGCCGTCTATGTCCATGGCGCCGCGAGAGACGAAATGCCTGATATGTTCACGGACCTGGGCGGGACATTCGATGTTGATGCAGCGATAGGCAGTTTCGCCTTCGAGACGGACGACGGGCGAATGACAGGAGACACACCGGTCGGGTATCCGGTAGGGCCGTGCGTCGGGTTTTCTCTGCGACACTATGACCGTGACGACCTGGGGGATGACATCCCCCGCCCGCTGGATGACGACGGTGTCGCCGATCCTGATGTCCTTTTTGTCTATCTCGTCCTGATTGTGGAGTGTGGCATGACTGACCGTGACACCGCCGATGGCCACCGGTTCCATCTCCGCCACCGGCGTCAGGACACCCGTTCTCCCGACCTGCACGGTAATGTCCCGTATGACCGTCGTTGCCTGAAGGGGCGGGAATTTACAGGCAATGGCCCACCGGGGGCTCCGGGAGACCGCCCCCAGACGGTTCTGCAGCGAAACGGAATCGACCTTGATCACCGTGCCGTCTATCTCATAGGGAAGCTCCGTTCTCATTGATGCCATGTTTTCATAGTAGGCTATACACCCGTCGATGTCACCGGCCTGCATGGCATGGGGGTTGACGGCAAATCCCCACTGCCGGAGGGTCTGCAGCGTATCCCACTGGCTGGCGAAGGTCATGCCTTCCACCCGTCCCACGGCATAGACAAAGATCTCCAGGGGACGGCCAGCGGTAATACGGGAATCAAGCTGGCGGAGAGACCCGGCGGCGGCGTTCCGGGGATTGGCGAAGGGGGCTTCACCCTCTTCGATCCGGCGTCTGTTGAGCCCTCTGAATGCCTCGGTTGCGATGTATACCTCACCCCGAATCTCGATTCTGTCGGGCAGGGGGCCTTCTGAGGGGGTTATCTTCAGTGGAATGGAGGGGATGGTCCGCAGATTTTCCGTGACATCCTCTCCCGTCACGCCATCGCCCCTCGTCGCGCCGCCGGTAAAGATCCCCCGTTCGTAGATGAGATTGACGGCGATGCCGTCGAGCTTTGGTTCCACCACATAGGCGTACGAGACATCGCTGCCGAGAAACCGTTTTATCCGTTCATCAAAGCCCCTCATATCGTCTGCATTGAAGGCGTTGGAGAGACTCAGCATGGGGGAGAGGTGACGTGCAGTGCCGAAACTCTCCAGGGGTGGCGCCCCCACACGCTGCGTGGGAGATGAAGACAGATCGATATCTGATTCCCATGCGGTCTCGAGGGTGACGAGTTCAGTCATCAGGGCGTCATACTCGGCATCGGAAATCTCGGGATCATCGGATTGATAGTATCTCCTGTTGTGATAATCAATAAGATCCCGGAGTTCTTCTATTCTTTTGAGTGCCCGTTCCCTGTCCATTATTTTACACGCTTCAGATAAGATACGTCCTTTGAGGCCTTCTTTGTCGGCGTTTCCTGTTTATCACGGGGAAGTCGCAGTACCTGCTCGTTGAATATCTCGTTTTTTACTCGAACGGAGTTTATGATAAAAAAGATAAGTACCGACTGTTCCCATTCACGTGAGGCGTCGAAGTGCTCCATTCGCTCCTTGTACTTTTTCCACAGACCGGCAAGTGATGCCTCGTCGAGAGACAGTATCTTGTCGGCGATATTCAAAAGCGTTTTTTCAATTGCCATGTATCTCCTCCTGTCACCTGCAGGGATAGTATAGAGAGAGAGAAGAAATGTCAAATTAAAAGCCCGGCAAAATAATCCTTGTCATTTCAACCCATATGGATATAATCACAGCATGAAGATAGGTGTGCTTTCCGATACACATCTCACCGGATATGACGAGAGACTGCAGGAAATTGCTGATGGTCCCTTCGGTGATTGCGATATGATTCTCCACGCCGGTGATATCGTTGCCGAGGGTGTCCTGGAGGTATTCGGTACGAAAGACGTCTATGCCGTCAGAGGGAATATGGACGTCCCGTCACTGCAAAGACAACTGCCCGAGAAACTCGTTGTCAGCGCGAAAGGATTACGGATCGGCATAATGCATGGATGGGGCGGACCCTTCGGCATCGAACAGAGGATTCTCAGCGAATTCAGCGATATCGACTGTCTTGTCTACGGACACACGCATCATGCAGTGACCAAGACAGTCGAAGGCCTGCTCATATTCAATCCCGGTTCCGCAACGGGGCGGACGATGGGCAGGAAAAACTCCGTGGGAATACTTGAGATAGAGAATCACAGAATCAGTGGAAGGATAATCAAACTGGCATAATATGGACTGCATCATATCTCCCGGGAGGATGGAATATCTCAAAGGCAAGAAACCGGAGGGGTGTATCTTCTGCAGGGACTCGATCAGAAATGAGGACCTCGTCCTCTATGAGGGGAATTCATGTTATGTGATCATGAATAAGTACCCTTACGCGGCCGGTCACCTGCTCGTCGTGCCCTTTCGTCATATCAGTGATATCGGCGAAACGAGTATCGATGAAAAGGCCGAAATGATGAGTCTCATGGAATCATCCATCGCTATTCTCAGAAAGGCGATGAATCCCCAGGGGTTCAATGTGGGAATGAATCTGGGTACGGCGGCTGGCGCGGGCGTGGATAGTCATATCCACCTCCACATCGTCCCCCGATGGATTGGAGATACCAATTATGCCACCGTAGTGGGTGACACACGGTTTATCCCCGAAGGCGTCTATGAAACGCGAGATGTATTGAAACCCTATTTTGAACATATGGAGGAGGAATAGCATGAAGATTGTCTACACAATTATTGTCATGATAATTGTACTCTTTATCATCACGTTCTCGCTGGGTAATGCCGTTCCGGTTCAAATAAGTTATTATGAATTCGTAGATTTCACCGTGCCGCTCTACCTCATAATCTTCATATCATTCGGGGCGGGCCTGATATTCGCCGGACTGGTGGGAATTGGTGAACGATACCGGTTGACACGGCAGATCAAACAGCTCAACAAACGGATCGTGGAGCAGGAAATCCGCCAGTCGGAGACCGATATGGTGCCCCTCTCGCTGGAGGAGACGCAACCGGAAGAATGACGAGATGAAATTCATCGCCGACAGGACACTGGGAAAACTGGTGAAATGGCTTCGGATCATGGGTTTCGATACGAGTTGCTACCGGGGTGCCATAGACAGGGGGTTTCTGGAGCAGGGGGCGAAGGAGGGACGGGTTGTACTCACACGAAGACGGGACATGGCCGAGAGGGAATTCCGGGGTCACATGATTGTGATCGGGTCTGACAGGGTAGAGTCCCAGATCAGTGAACTGTGTGACCTGCTGTCTCTCAGGCCCGACCGTGATGCCCTCTTTTCGCGGTGTATCAGGTGCAATGAACGATTGCAGGATATTGCAAAATCAGATGTAGAGGACAGGGTCCCTCCCTATGTCTACCGAACACAGGACGTCTTTCAGGTCTGTCCCCGATGCGACACCGTGTACTGGGCCGGGACCCACCGGGAGCGCATGTTCTCCTTTATGGAACGGCACAATCTGACGGATCGCCCTTGATCTTTTCTATGGCGTGACGAAGGGCGGGCAGCACAACAGAAAGATTCTCACGCGCACCTGTGGGACTGCCGGGAAGATTAAGGATCAGTGATTCCCCCCGTATGCCCGCCATGGCGCGCGAAATCATTGCGTGGGGCGTCTTTTTCATGCTCTCACGCCTCATCACTTCAGCCATGCCGGGAATCTCTCTCTCGATGACACTGCTGGTGGCCTCGGGTGTGACATCACGCGGACTGACACCCGTTCCCCCCGTCGTTACGACGAGATCACAGCCCCGTTCATCGATGCACTCGATGAGCGTGTCCGCTATGATGTCCTGTTCATCGGGGACAATGCGGTACTCCGTGACGGAGAAGGTGGCTTCCTCGAGGATGCCTATCACTTCCCTCCCGCTGAGATCCTCACGATCACCGCTGGATCCCCTGTCACTGACCGTTATCACACCGCAGTGTATCAAGAGATGCCTCACTCCTCCTTATGCGCATCGGCGATGATCTTTTCCTGAAGGTGAGCGGGGACTTCATCGTAGTGGGATATCTCATAGGAAAAGGTGGCACGACCGCTCGTAATGGAGGTCAGATCGGGAGCGTAATTGAGTATCTCTGACAGGGGGACCTGTCCCTTGATTACCTGATTGACGCCCCGCTTGTCCATTCCGAGGACCTTGCCCCGCCTGCTGTTCAGGTCTCCTATGACGTCTCCCATGTATTCATCGGGGACCTCTATATCGATGTCTACAATCGGTTCAAGGAGGGTGGGCTGGCACTGCTGAAATCCCTTTTTGAATCCCATGGAACCGGCGATCTTAAATGCCATTTCAGAGGAATCGACGGTGTGAAAGGAGCCGTCGTAGAGGGAAACCCTGACATCGACGATGGGGTATCCCGCCAGGATACCTTCCTCCATAGCCCCGACAATACCCTTTTCGACGGCGGGAATATACTGCCTCGGTATTGCGCCTCCCACGATCTTATCGACAAACTCGAAACCGCCACCCCGCTCGACCGGTTCGATATCGAGCCAGGTATCACCGTACTGACCCCGTCCGCCCGACTGTTTCTTGTAACGGCCCTGGACCTGGGTTTTGCCCTTGATCGTTTCCCGGTAGGGGACCTTGGGCGGTTTGAGATTGATATCGACACCGAACTTTCTCTTGAGTTTTTCTCTGGTGACATCGATATGGACCTGACCGACACCCGAGAGAATGATCTCCTTTGTCTGTTCGTCACGGTAGACGCGCAGAGTGGAATCCTCTTCCACCAGTCTGTTGAGCGACGTGGTGATCTTTTCCTCATCACCCTTGGATTTCGGTTCCACTGCATAGGATGTAACTGCATTGACAGAGGGGACCCTGTCATACACAAGGGGTGCCTTTTCGTCACAGAGCGTGTCCCCCGTGGTAATATCCTTCAGCTTGGCAACGGCCGCTATGTCACCCGGTATCAGTGTCGTGGCCGGTTTTTGGTTCTTTCCTTCGAGAAAGAATATATTGCCGCACTTCTCGCTCGATTCCTTCGCGGGATTATAGAAGGTGAAGTCTGAACTGAGTGTGCCGGAAAAGAGTCTGAAGAGGGTCAGTTTCCCTGCGTATGGATCGGCGATGGTCTTGAATACAAAGGCGGAAAAGGGATCGCTGTCGACAGGATTTCTGCTTTCACTCTCATCAGAATCGGGCCGTCTGCCCGTTACGGCACCCCTGTCCACCGGTGAGGGGAGATACTCGACGATCATGTCCATGGCGATATTGGCACCCATCACCTTTACCGAGGAACTGCAGGTAACGGGAAAGAGTTCACAGGCCAGAACCCCCTTGCGAAGACCGCTCTTCAGCTCTTCTACGCTGAGTTCGCCCTCTTCGAGATACTTGTCCATCAGGGCCTCGTCACACTCCGCGATATCCTCCACCATGGTTTCCCGGTAGGCCTCCGCATCGGCTTGGAGATCACCGGGGATATCCTCCCGGGTAAACTTTTTCTGCGAATCACTGTAGATGAAGGCCTTCATGTCGATGAGGTCGATAATGCCCCTGAAGTTCTCTTCCGAACCGATGGGGAGAAAACAGACGGTTGCCTTTTTCCCCAGTTTCGTCTGTATGCTCTCAGTAGCAGTGGCAAAGTCGGCACGCTCCCTGTCCATCTTGTTGATAACAATAATTCGAGGGATTGACAATTCATCTGCGTACTCCCATACCTTCTGTGTCTGAAATTCCACGCCTCCTACGGCATCTATGAGGACGATGGCACCATCGGAAATTCTGATACTGTTCTTTGCATCGGTGATAAAGTTGGAGTCGCCGGGTGTGTCGATGATATTGACCCTGTTTTTCTGCCAATCGAAGAAATTGACGGCCGAACTGATCGATATATGCCTCTTCTGCTCTTCAGGCTCAAAATCGAGACTGGACGTACCACTGTCGACACTCCCCAATTTATCAGATTTGCCACTGATAAAAAGGAGGGCTTCGCAGAGGGAGGTCTTTCCCGTTCCTCCGTGTCCTATGAATGCAACATTCCGTATGGAATCCGAACTGTATGATGCCATTGGTACTCCTTTCAGACGAATTTTCTGATAAAGCCGTTATAACTATCCTATAGTAGAAATTCAAGTCAAGATAATTTTGCATGACAGGGCTTTATTGACTAAAAATTTAAAATGTGATATATAGCTTAATTCAAATGATAGAGACAGAGGTGTGGAAAAAGCATGTTTAAAGTGGGAGATCTGGCAGTATATCCGGCACAGGGTGTCGGTATCATTGAAGCCATAGAAACCAAAGAGGTGATGGGCGAGGAACAGCATTTCTATGTGATCAAGATCCTGAGCAACAATGCCAAGATCATGGTTCCAAGAAATGGAACCAACTCCGTCGGGTTACGAGACGTCATCACGGAAAACGAGATCCCAGATATCTATCGTATACTGAAAGACAAAAATATAACTGTAGACAAACAGACATGGAATAAGCGATATAAGGAATACTGGGAGAAGATCAAGACTGGATCGGTCTACGAGATAGCACGGGTACTGCGGGATCTGGTGACGTTGAAATATGATAAGGACCTGTCCTTCGGCGAGCGAAAAATGATGGATACCGCCATGGGATTGTTAATCAAGGAGATATCGATAGCGAAATGCTGTGAAGAGACGGCAGTTGAAAAAGAGATCACTACCATATTTGCTGCATAGTCTGTTCAAACCACGTGAAGGGCAACACGTGCTTCCTGTCGTTTCAGGCAGGAAGCAGTAGCATATATCTTCAGGTTCTTTAACAAAATTATTGATTTGAGCTTCGAGAAAGGGGGAGAAATGTTTCAATTTATTGTAAGGTTTCTGCTTATCGTGGCTTGTTCAACATCTGGTTATTTTATAGCACATCAGGACCACAATCCCGTGGTTTCATTAGTAGGTTTGGCGTCCGGACTTTTAATAGCATTATTTGTAATACAGATTGAACAGGTCATAAGAAAACTCTCTCTCAGGGTTATTTTTGGTGGGGTCATAGGGACCGTTATCGGGCTCTTGATCGCATTTCTCTTTGCCTATGGATTGAGACTCATCCCGAGCTGGGAAGAGCAGAAGGTAGTACCCTGGGAATATTTTTATATCCTGCTTACATTCGTTTTGGGATATCTGGGATTGGTCCTCGGATCTAAAAAGAGTGAAGAGTTCCATTTGTCGGGGATTTCCTTGACGAGAGGTGAGAGGGGAAGTGTAAATTACAGGATCGTCGATACAAGCGTGATCATTGATGGAAGGATAGCCGATGTCTGTGATACCGGTTTCATCGAAGGGACACTGACCGTTCCCAGATTTGTACTTGACGAACTGCAACAGATTGCCGATTCTTCGAATTCTATGAAACGCTCTCGAGGACGCCGCGGGCTGGATATACTGAATAGAATGCAGAAGAGTGACGGTGTTCGAATCGACATCATCGACACTGATTTTCCCAAGATCAACAGCGTTGATGCCAAGCTCGTCGCGCTTGCCAAACGGGTGAACGGGAAAATCATTACCAATGATTACAACCTGAACAAGGTCGCAGAGTTACAGGGTATCAAGATACTGAATGTCAATGAACTTGCAAACGCGTTAAAACCCCTGGTGCTGCCCGGTGAAGTCATGGCAGTGCGGATTATTAAAGATGGCAAGGAGCCGGGGCAGGGCGTGGCCTATCTCGATGACGGTACCATGGTCATCGTCGATAATGGCGGCAAGTATATCTCAAAGAACGCCCAGGTCGTCGTTACCAGTGTCCTGCAGACAACGGCGGGAAGGATGATATTTTCAAATATGAAGGAAGTCATCCCCGATCGAAAGGTGGCGGAACCGGTGGGTAAATAGACAGACTGAAGCCCGGAATTTCTCTGAATTCCGGGCTTTATTGTGTGCGCCATACATCCATGGAAGGATCAAGTATTCATGAAGAGTGTTGCGATCATTGCGGCCGGTGGTGTGGGAAGGCGCATGAATGCGGGCGTTCCGAAACAGTATCTCCTGTTGTCGGGCAAACCTATCCTGGCGCACACCGTGGCGAGATTTGAAGCGGCGAAGTCCATAGGTGAGATTATACTCGTCGTTCCCCCTCGAGAGACGGATTACGTAATAGAAGAGATCGTTGAGCGGTACGGTATATCGAAAGTAACGGAAATCGTAGCGGGAGGAAGAGAGAGACAGGATTCGGTGCGAAACGGGATCAGGCATATCGGCGGTGACGTGGATATCGTCGCTATCCATGACGGTGCCAGGCCCTTTATAACATCGGAGCTCATCGATACCGCTGTCAGCAAGGCACGGGACGTGGGGGCGGTAACCCTCGGCGTTCCGGCCAAGGATACCGTCAAACGGGTCGGGGAAGACGGAATCATAGGGGAAACACTGGAACGGGATGAGATATGGCTCACACAGACACCGCAGGTATTTACCAGGGACATCATCGAGGCGGCATACCGGCGGGCATATGCCGAGGGATACCGGGCAACCGATGATTCCCGTCTCGTGGAAATGACAGGGAGAGCGGTGCGCATGATACGGGGCACCTACGACAATATCAAGATCACCACCAGGGAGGACCTGCTGCTGGCGGAGGCAATCATAGGGGGTCAAGGGCAGTGAGGGTGGGGTTCGGATACGACAGTCACCGGCTGGTGACGGGACGGAAACTGATTCTGGGGGGGGTTGAAATCCCCTTCATGAAGGGTCTTCAGGGACATTCCGATGCCGATGTCCTGGTCCATGCCATCTGTGATGCCCTGCTGGGTGCGGCGGGATCGGGAGATATAGGGCGGCATTTCCCCGATAGCGATCCCGCATTCAAGGGTGTTTCAAGCCTCACACTCCTGAAACAATCGAACCATATTATCGTCAAGAAGGGATTGAGAATCAATAATATCGATGCAACGGTTGTACTGGAGCAGCCGAAGCTGCAGCCCTACAGGGAAACCATGGAGATGACCATTGCCGCCACACTGGACATTGAACGGGACATGATCAACATCAAGGCCACCACCAATGAAGGGATGGGGTTTACCGGCCGGGGAGAGGGGATAGCGGCCTTTGCCGTCGTATCGCTGACAGAGGCGGAAGGGATGCGGGATAGATGACGGAAAAACCGAGGGTGCGATTCGCCCCGTCACCGACGGGAAGGCTCCACATCGGCAATGCCCGCACGGCGCTGTATAACTGGTTGTTTGCCCGGCATTGCGGCGGAACCGTTATCCTCAGGATAGAGGATACGGACCGGGAACGGACTGCGGACCATTTCGAACGAGACATACTGGAGGGGCTCCAGTGGCTCGCCATAGACTGGGATGAAGGTCCCGGCAGGGGCGGCGATTACGGACCCTACCGGCAATGCGAGAGACTTGACATGTACGATGCCTGTCTCAAGGAATTGATTGCGGCCGGCAAGGTCTATCCCTGTTACTGTTCCGATGAAGAGCTGGAACATGAACGACAGGCACAGATACTGAGAAAGGAACCGCCGCGATACTCGGGCCGGTGTAGAACGTTGTCACGGGAAGCGGCACAACGGTATGAACGCGCGGGAGTGAAACCGGCCTGGCGATACAGGGTGGAAGAGGGAGAGGTAGGGTTCCTCGATCTCATCAAGGGATCGATGCAGTTCAGTGCCGATGCCATCGGTGACTTCATTATCGTCAGATCCAACGGCATCCCCGCCTATAATTTTGCCGCCGTCATTGATGATCACCTCATGGAGGTGAGCCATGTCATCAGGGGTGAGGATCACCTGTCGAATACGGCATTGCAGATACTGCTATACCAGGCCCTCGGATTTGACCCACCGCAGTTCGCCCATCATTCACTGATTCTGGGTACGGATCGGACGAAATTGAGCAAACGGCACGGCACTGTCTCCGTCAGCGATTTCAGGGATGCAGGTATCCTCTCCGCGGCGCTCGCCAATTACCTGTCACTGCTGGGAGGCTCCGCAGCCAGAGGAAAGGAAGTCATATCGCGGGAAGACATGATAGGGCACTTTTCACTGGAAAAGACGGGGAGAGGGGGGGCGATCTTTGATCACAAAAAACTGCTGTGGCTCAACGGTAACTACATACGTGGTTATGACACGGAAGGGCTCACTGAACTTTCCATTCCTTTTATAGCCCGCGCCGGTTATGACTGCGCATCGGTAGACAGATCGTGGCTCTCCCGTGTGGTAGCGGCGGTACAAGGCAACATCAAAACACTGGCCGACATAGGGGAGTACATGGGCATGTTCTTCCATGATAATTTTGAACTGTCAGGCGAGGCGCGGGCCGTCATTGAACGAACCGGCGGCGTCGAAGTCATCGAAAGCCTCTCCAGGGCCCTCAAATCGGGACTCACAGACTATAATGAGATTATGGAGAGGATCCGCAGCGAGACGGGTATGACGGGGCGGTCGCTCTTCATGCCCCTGCGCGTCGCCCTCACCGGCATGACCTCCGGTCCCGAACTGGACCGACTGTTTGCCCTCCTGGGAACAAAATCACTGATAGAGAGAACCGACAACATACTGAAGACCCTGACAGACGGGAGTCCGGTTTCGCCTGACAGAAAAACCACATGATGCCCGGATCTGTGTGTCGGCCGGGCAGAAGGGCGATCTCCGGAGTTACAGGGGAATATTGTTGTGCTTCTTGTCGGGTCTGGATTCCGATTTGTTGCGAAGCGAATCGAGCAGCACGGCGACGCGCTTTCGTGTGTCCCGGGGAACTATCACTTCATCGATGATTCCCATTTCCGCCGCAAAATATGGATTATTGAAGTGTTCTTCATATGTTGCGGATAATTCTTCATGTTTAGCCTTAGGGTTTTCGGCCCCCGCGATTTCACGGCGATAAA
>Ga0272441_10013909_pt1 | contig 11507 bp, 11 predicted proteins | sample SSMProp6N_FD_193582 | JGI IMG/M metagenome (GOLD analysis project Ga0272441, IMG submission 193582) | Marine sediment archaeal communities from Little Sippewissett salt marsh, Falmouth, MA, United States - SSM-Prop-6N | ecosystem: Environmental > Aquatic > Marine > Wetlands > Sediment ... | reverse complement strand
GCAAGAGCATCTTTCTGCTCTCGGATTTCAATGCCGCTAAAAAGAACACCATAACTAAGGATGAAAAATAAACTGAATCATGAAAGACGATCAATTTGAAGGACGATATATCAGGATTCTAAAGGAGCATGAAGAGCTCCTGAGCAAGAAGAACGAGATGCTTTTCAGTCACAATGGGATATACTCTCGCTACAAGAACCCCATATTGACAAGAGATCATGTGCCACTGCACTGGCGCTATGACCTGAACCCCGAAACCAACCCCTTTTTTATGGAGCGAATCGGGTTCAATGCGGTTTTCAACGCCGGCGCCATGAAATGGAAAGACAAATACCTGATCATGGTGCGCGTGGAGGGCAATGACCGAAAGTCCTTCTTTGCTGTGGCGGAGAGCCCGAATGGGGTCGATAATTTCAGGTTCTGGGAAAGACCCGTAACGATGCCCCAGAACGAAGAATGGGATACCAATGTCTACGACATGAGGCTCACCGCTCACGATGATGGTTGGATCTATGGCGTGTTCTGCACCGAACGCAAGGATCCGAATGCACCGGACGGGGATACTTCGATGGCCGTCGCCAATGCCGGAATCGCCAGAACCAGGGATCTTGTGAATTGGGAAAGATTGCCTGATCTTATATCCACAACGGGCCAGCAGCGAAACGTGGTGCTCTTTCCGCACTGGGTGGACGGCCAATACGCCTTTTTCACCCGACCACAGGATGGTTTCATAGACACGGGTAAAGGCGGTGGCATCGGTTTTGGTCTTTCTGAAAGCATCAAGGTCCCGGAGGTCAAGAACGAGATTATCGTGGATCAAAAGGTCTACCATACGATCTATGAAGTGAAAAACGGATTGGGTCCCGCTCCTTTGAAAACAGAGAAAGGATGGTTGCACCTGGCTCATGGGGTCAGAAACACAGCAGCAGGATTGCGCTATACCCTATACGTCTTTATGACGGATTTGGAAAAGCCCTGGGTCGTGACGCATAAGCCCAATGGCCACCTGATCGCACCCCTGGAAAATGAAAGAGTGGGAGACGTCTCCAATGTCGTCTTCTCCAACGGCTGGATTTTAGATGACGACGGAACCGTATTGATTTACTATGCTTCTTCCGACACCCGGATGCATGTGGCAAAGACCAGTCTTTCCCAGCTTCTGGATTATTGCATCAATAGCCCATCGGATCGTTTGTATTCCCATCTTTCGGTAGAAACGATCAACGATCTTATCGACAAGAACCAGGATTTCTACAAATGACGGCAACCTCAATGATGAACCCTATCGACAAAAAGTTGTTGGACCAATTGACAACGATGAAGGAAGAATCTCAGCAGGAGCTCCTACGTATTCTTGAATTCTGGTCGCAGGAAGTCTTCCAATCTGAAAAGCGTTCCTTTATTGGAAGGATCGATCAGGTGGGCATTAAGCACCCCGATGCTGATTTGGGCGCTGTATTAATCACTCGAATCTTATGGACCTTTTCTGCGGCCTTCAAGCTCAGTGGGCGAGAGGAATACAAGGTTGTCGCAGATGCCGCAATCGAGTTGGTGATACAATCCTTTTGGGACGATCAGTTCGGCGGGCTCTTCTGGAGCGTCAATCGCAACGGGCAGGTGAGCAGTACTCGAAAGCAAGCCTATGCCCAGGGCTTTGGTATTTATGGTCTGTCAGAGTATTACAGCGCATTCGGAGATCCCGTGGCTCTCGATCGTGCCCGTTCCTTGTATCGGATCCTGGAAGACAAATTCTATGATCCGCAATTTGGGGGCTACCTGGAAGCCCTGGATCGGGATTGGTCGGAAATTGAGGACCAGCGCCTGAGTGACAAAGACGCGAATGCTCCCAAAACGATGAATACGCATCTCCATATCCTGGAACCGTATTCCAACCTTTATCGTGTGGATCCTTCGCCAGAGCTCAAAAAAGTGCTGTCATCTCTAACTCGCCTCTTTCTTGACAAGATCATACATCCGGGAACGGGTCATTTTGACCTTTTCTTCGACAGGGATTGGACTCGCTTGTCAACAATTCATTCCTACGGTCATGACATTGAAGGGGCCTGGCTGTTGCATGAGGCGACCGAATTGATCGGTGACCCAAGTTTGACCCGTGAGGTTGAACGGGCCTCAGAGAGACTCGTAGAGGTCACGATCAGGGAAGGGACCGATAAAGACGGTTCCCTGTTCAACGAGTGGGAAGATGGAGTTTTGGATTCCGACAAACACTGGTGGCCGCAAGCCGAGGCGATGGTGGGTTATCTCGATGCCTATGAGATCACTGGAAATTCCGCGTATCTTGTCGAATGCGCACGTGTATGGGATTTCATCAAGAAAAAGCTCATTGACCGCGAGCAAGGAGAATGGTACTGGAGGGTTGACATCGATGGAAAACCGGATGAAACGGATGACAAAGCGGGCTTCTGGAAATGCCCATATCACAACAGTCGAGCCCTGATGGAGATCAAAAGGCGCATCGAACAAATCACGAATTCAAATGACTGAAAAAATTCAATTAAAAGAAAAGATCGGCTACAGTTTCGGAGACTTTGCTTCCTCCATGTTTTGGAAGCTTTTTTCCATGTTCCTGATGATCTATTACACGGATGTGGTGGAATTGTCTCCTGCAGCGGTAGGAACCATGTTTTTACTGACCCGTCTGTGGGATGGCCTCAATGATCCCATCATGGGAATCATCGCCGATCGAACGGTCACCAGCCAGGGGAAATTCAGGCCCTACCTCCTTTGGATAGCCATACCCTTTGCAGTAGTGGGGATTCTAACCTTCAGCTCCCCAGACCTCGGCCCGTCGGGCAAACTGATTTACGCCTATGTGACCTACACGATGATGATGATGGTGTACACGGCGATCAATGTTCCCTATTCGTCATTAATGGGGGTAATGACTTCGAATACCGAAGACCGAACCTCTTTGGCCTCGTTTCGATTTATCGGGGCCTATTCCGGTGGGATCTTTATGACGGCTACCGTGCCGTATCTGCTTGATTTTTTCAAATCAGGAGGGTCGGATGAGGCCCAAAGTTACCAGTTTACCGTAGCCGTTTACGCCATTCTTGCGGCTTTCTTTTTTATCATGACCTACCTCTGGACCAGGGAACGAGTCAAACCCTTGCAGGAAAAATCCTCAATTTGGAAAGACCTGAAGGATCTCGGTAAAAACGCACAATGGTTCATCATGCTTGGCGCTGGAGTTTCGGTTCTTATTTTCAATTCCCTGAGGGATGGGAGCATCATGTACTATTTCAAGTATTTTGTCAAAGATCAGACCCTCGACTTTTTTGGCGATGTGGCCTGGGACAAACTGGCCGGGGCCTACATGACGGTTTGGTTGGTCACCAACCTGTTGGGCGTTTTGATGGCCAAGCCTGCATCCTCCAGGTTTGGCAAAAAAACGGTTTTTATGGGAGCCATGATCATAGGCTGCATCTTCAGTGTGCTGTTCTATTGGGTCGACCCGAATGACATTGCACTCATATTTGGTTTGAACATCATCATGGGTATAGCCTCGGGGATCGTGTTGCCCCTTATCTGGTCGATGTACGCCGATATCGCCGATTACTCCGAATGGAAAACGGGAAGGCGCGCCACCGGTCTGGTCTTTTCATCTTCTTCCATGTCGCAAAAATTGGGATGGACCCTCGGTGGTGCCATTACCGGGTGGCTGCTCGCTGCCTATGGTTTCGAAGCCAATGCCGAGCAAACTGTTGAATCGCTTAAAGGGATTCGTTTGATGATTACGATCTATCCGGCCTCGGGCGCGTTGCTCGCCGTCTTGTTCCTGACGATCTACAAGTTGAACGACAAATTCATGATTACCATAACCGATGAGTTGGCCGAAAGACGAGCGGAATAAAAGACGAGGCGACTAAATGACGAGCGGATTAAATAAAACTGTAATAACTTGAAAATGAGACTGTATATTCTGACTGTTTTGTTTCTAACAACTTTTGGCCTGACCGGTCAGGAGAAAGGTTCTTCCCTATTTGTCGAAGTTGTGAATGGAGAACTTGTTTTGGACGGAGAGCGCTATTGTTTTGTAGGCAGCAACTACTGGCAGGGAATGAACCTGGGGGCACCTTTGTCAGGAGATCGGGACCGTCTTCTAACGGAATTGGATCAATTGCAAAAGCTGGGCGTAAGAAACCTACGGGTTCTCGCGGCAAGTGAAGCGGATCGGGAGATGAAATACGCGATTCATCCGGCCCTTCAGAACGACCCCGGAGAATACGATGAAGATCTTTGGAAAGGTTTGGACTTCCTGCTTGCAGAAATGAAAAATAGAGGAATGACAGCGACCATGGTGCTTGGAAATTTCTGGACCTGGAGTGGTGGGTTTCCCCAGTATCTGAAATGGAGTGGGGCTGGAGACATCCCTTTTCCCCAGGAGGAAGGCACGAGCTGGCAAGAGTTTACAGATTATTCTAAGACTTTTTACACCAATGAGAAGGCACAGAAAATGATGGAGGATCACATCCGCAAGGTGATCAACCGCATCAACCACGTCACGGGGGAGGCTTACAAGGAAGATCCGACCATCATGGCCTGGCAATTGGCCAACGAGCCCCGGGGCTATGACACCCCTGAATTGTACAGGAAGTGGACACGCAGGGTCGCATCCTTTATAAAAAGCCTGGACACGAATCACCTGGTTTGCCTGGGTAGCGAGGGCAATACCGGAAGCTCGCATGCCGGTGTCAATGTTCTTCTGGATAATGACAATCCCGACATTGATTACATCACCATGCACATCTGGCCACAGAATTGGGGATGGTTCGATCCTGAAAATGCCGAAGCGAGTTTCCAGCCCACGCTGGAAAAAATAGATGCCTACTGGGAAAAACATATGGAGGTGGCGCAAAAACTGGAGAAGCCCATCGTGTTTGAAGAGTTTGGCATTGCACGGGACGGAGGTTCTTTCCAAACGGATGGCAGCGTCACCTGGCGAGATAAGTTCTATTCTCATTTTTTCAACAAGGCAGTGAAGTCAATTCTTGAAGGTGATCCTGTACAGGGAATCAACTTCTGGACCTATTCAGGAACGGGTTTTCCACCGCGTCCGGGCGAATATTGGAAAAAAGGCGATATTTTTACAGGCGATCCGCCTCATGAGCTTCAGGGTTGGTACGGAGTCTACTCGAAGGACTCCAGCACCCTTTCAATTATTTCTGGCGCGTCTGAAAAAATTAACGAGCAATAAAAACCTTATGCAAATAGGACCGTTGAAATTTGATCCCATATTCTGCTACCGCATCTGGGGTGGAGAAAAGTTGAAAACGCTTCTTAAGAAGGACTACCAGGATACGTCAATAGGGGAGTCCTGGGAGATTTCAGCTGTAGAGGGTTTTGAAACCCGGGTTTCAGAAGGTCCGCACTCGGGCAGTACCTTGACCCAGCTCATTGAGCGATTCAAAGGCGACCTTTTGGGAGAAAAAGTCTACAAGGATTTTGGAACCGAGTTTCCGTTGCTGATAAAATACATCGACGCTGCCCGGCCGCTTTCAATACAGGTCCATCCCAATGATGAGCTGGCCAGAGCAAGGCACGATTCTTTTGGTAAAAATGAGATGTGGTACATCATGGGAGCTGATGAAGGGGCAGAGCTGATCATTGGCTTCAATCAAGACGTCAACGGCGATCAGTATGAGATACTATTGCAGAACAACGATCTGATGAAAGTGATGAATGCGCAGACCGTAAGGGCAGGGGATGCGTTTTACATCCCAACCGGAAGGGTTCACGCCATCGGGGCCGGGGTTCTGCTTGCTGAAATTCAGCAGACTTCGGATGTCACCTATCGGATCTACGATTATGACCGGGTCGACTCCAAAACGGGTCAGAAAAGGGAGCTCCATACGGAACAGGCCAAAGATGCGATTGATTTTGAGCTTCACGAGTCTTACCACACGGAATATCCGGAGAAAGTCAATGCCGCGAATCGACTGATACACTCTCCTTATTTCAAAACGGACATTCTGATCCTGGACAGCCGAATGGAACGGGACCTTTCGGGGCGGGACTCTTTTGTCATTTATATGTGCGTGGAAGGAGATGCTGAGCTCACTGTCAACGATATGGTATTTGCTCTCAAACTTGGAGAAACCATTCTCATCCCGGCCGAATGTGAGAAGATTCACTTGAATTCTGAGGGCTGCCGACTGCTCGAAGTGTATATGTGATCCTGATTTAACAGTTTCCATTGGCTTTTTGTCTTGAGAATTGATAACTTTATGATTCTCAACATCCTTACTTATGAAAAGCCGCAGAATATTTTTGAAAAAATCAGGTCTCTTATTGGCAGCCAGTACATTGCCATTTTCCAGTTTTATGATCCCCAAATCGAAAGAGAAATTGGGAGTTGCCCTGGTCGGATTGGGATATTACAGTAGGGACCTTTTGGCACCGGCGCTTCAGCTGACCCGTCACTGCGAACTGAAAGGCATCGTAACGGGCACCCCGGAGAAAATCCCCGTCTGGCAAAAAAAATACGGCATCGCTGACAAAAATGTCTACAACTACGAGAACATGCATGAAATGGCCGACAATGAGGACATCGACATCGTCTATATCGTGCTGCCAAATGCCCTGCACAAAAAATATTCGGTAATCGGAGCAGAAGCCGGCAAACACGTTTGGTGCGAGAAGCCCATGGCCATCGATGTCGGCGAGTGCGAGGAGATCATCAATGCCTGCGAGAAGAACAAGGTTCAACTTACCATAGGCTATCGCATGCATCATGAGCCCGTTACTCAGAAAATCATTTCCTGGAACAAGAGCAGACCCTATGGAAAACCCCTGAAGTTGACGGCGGAGGCTGGCTTTTACAACAGTGGCGGTGACGGTACCCATTGGAAGCTTTTCAAGGAGCTTGGGGGCGGAGCGATGTTTGACATGGGCGTTTATCCGCTCAATGCAGTGCGCTACGCAACGGGAATGGAACCCACCCGTGTACGGGCAACCATCGAGCGCTCGAGACCTGAAATATTCGAAGCGGATGAGACCACGATTTTCGACCTGGAGTTCCCGGGTGGAATCGTTGCCCATTGTAAAACCAGTTTTTCAGAAGGACTCAACACCCTGCGCACAGAATGTGAAAAGGGGTGGTACGAACTCAGACCATTTCAGTCGTATAGTGGCGTAAAAGGCAAGACCAGCGACAACAAGTTTCTGAGTCCCTTCAAGGGCAACCAACAGGCGCGTCAAATGGATGATGATGCCCTTGCAATAATCCAGAGTGCGAAGCCGCTGGTGCCTGGCGAAGAAGGCCTTCTCGACATCCGCGTCGTGGAGGCGATTTTCAAATCGGCCGAGCAGGGTGGAAAGGAGATCGCCATCTAAAAGGCATGATCGAAGTCATGCTTTTATTTGGGATCCTTGAGTACATTTGATAGAATGACTTAATGGACTTTGATGGAAAAAAGGATCCGAATACCCGAGAATGTCCGATCTTTTCTGATCGAGATTGGGGATTTGTCTTATTTCGCGGGTCGTTTCTTCCAAGAGTTGTTCACCCGGCCGTTTGAGTTCAAGGAGCTGATGCGTCAATGCTACAACATGGGCAACCGGTCGCTGCTCCTCGTAGGGGTCACCGGATTTATTCTCGGCCTTGTTTTTACCCTGCAGTCGCGGCCCACATTGATGGAATTTGGAGCCGAGTCCTGGATGCCCTCGATGGTGAGCATATCGATCGTACGAGAGATCGGACCCGTCATCACTGCCCTGATCTGTGCCGGTAGGATCAGTTCCGGTATAGGTGCCGAATTGGGTTCCATGCGGGTAACCGAACAGATTGATGCCATGGAAGTCTCGGGCACCAACCCGTTCAAATACCTCGTGGTGACAAGAATCCTGGCGGCTACACTGATGATACCGCTTTTGATCATTTTTGGGGATGCTATCGCCCTTTTGGGCTCGGCCCTTGTTGAGTACCTCAAGGGGGACGTATCGTTCCAGCTGTATTTCAACTCGGCTTTTGATGCCCTGGAATACTCCGATATCAACCCGGCTATCATCAAGTCTTTCTTTTTCGGTTTTGCGATCGGTCTGGTAGGGAGTTACAAGGGTTATACCTGTACGCGTGGAACCGTGGGTGTGGGAGAGGCTTCGAATTCAGCGGTTGTATTCACCTCCATGCTGTTGTTTGTGATTGATTTTATCGCCGTCTTTGTAACAGACATTTTCACCGAAATATGAAAGAGTCCAAACTACATAGCGAGCATACCAAACAAACCGAACACTCCGTTATTCGGATTGAGGGACTTGTAAAGCACTTTGGAGACAATCACGTGCTGAATGGTTTCAATATGGATTTATACGCAGGCGAGAACCTGGTCATCATGGGCAAATCAGGCTCGGGAAAATCAGTGATGATCAAATGCGTGATGGGATTGATGCAGCCCGATGAGGGCAAAATCCAGATCATGGGTCTCGATGTATTGTCCATGGAACAGCAGGAGCTCGACCAGCTGCGCAAGGAGATCGGGTTTCTCTTTCAGGGAAGTGCCCTGTACGATTCCATGACGGTAAGGGAAAACCTGGAGTTTCCGCTGAGAAAGCAAAATTTGGAGCAGTCAGAGAAGGATGAGCTGGTGATGGATGCGCTGGAAAGCGTTGGATTGGAACATGCCGTTGAACTGATGCCATCTGAACTTTCGGGAGGAATGAAGCGAAGAATCGCCTTGGCCCGCGCGATAATCCTTCATCCGAAGATCATCATTTACGACGAACCGACAACAGGGCTGGATCCGATCACCGCGAAGGAGATCATACAGCTGATGCGTAACATTCAGAAAAAGCATGGATCTGCGGCTCTAATCATCACGCATGACGTCGATTGTTCCCGTGTGATTGCTGACCGTATGATACTCCTGATCGATGGGGTGAACTATGCGGAAGGAAGCTTTTCGGACCTGATAGCTTCAAAAGACGAGAAAATCAGGGCCTTTTTTAAATAGCTGAATATGAGAATTACCAATGCACAAAAGATCAAACTCGGACTCTTCGTGATCATCACGGCTATTCTTTTGGTGACTGCCCTCTACGTGATAGGCAGGAAACAGAATATTTTTGGAGGCACTTCCTATATCAGTGCCATTTTCACCAATGTCAACGGTTTGAAGTTGGGCAACAATGTGAGGTATTCCGGCATAAACGTCGGAACCGTGCGTAAGATCACGATGATAAACGATACCACGATATGCGTGAACATGGCGGTTGAGAGTGATATTTTGGAACATATCCGAAAGGATGCAAAAGCCGTCATTGGGTCGGATGGCATTGTCGGCAGCATGGTACTCAACATCTTTCCGGGTACCGTAGAAGCTGATTTGTTGAGACCCGGGGATACGCTAAGTTCCATTCGAAAGATAAGCACTAGCGACATGATGTCCACCCTGAGCGTGACCAACCAGAATGCCGCAGAGCTGTCGTCTGAATTGCTCAAAATAACGAGTTCATTGAACGAGGGTCAGGGCACGCTCGGTCGCTTGCTCAATGATGAGGAGATGGGGAATGATCTCAAAGAGACAGTCAGGAACCTGAATAAGGTCAGTCGCGAGGCTTCAGAGGTTATCAATGACCTGAAAACAGTGATTTCTGACATTGAATTCGAGGAGAGCCTTCTCTACGTTTTGGTCAATGACAGCCTTGCCGCATCGCAGTTTCGATCGACACTGACCCATCTTGAGACGTCCAGCGAGCAGATCGAGGAAGCCGTTGAGAATCTCAATTCGGTCATCCTGGAAGTCAAAGAGGGTGATGGCACTTTTAACTACATAGTGAATGATACAACCCTGGTCAATGACATAGACGAGACGGTGAAGAATGTCAAACAGGGGAGTGTGCTCCTGAATGAGAATCTCGAGGCCATGCGACACAATTTCCTTTTCAAGGGATATTTCAAAAAAATGGAGAAAGAAGAGAAGAAAGCGGCAAAAAAGGCGAAAAAGAATGAATGAGGAGGCAAAAATCAAAGCCATGAATATGACGAATAAAAAAGTAGGATTGGTTCTCTCAGGTGGTGGAGTGCGAGGAATGGCGCACATTGGTGCGATTCAGGCCCTTGAGGAGCAGGGCATATTTCCTGAGGTTGTATCCGGATCGAGTGCAGGAGCTGTAGTCGGTGCACTTTACTGTCACGGTTACAGTCCAGCCGAAATGAAGAGGTTCTTCGCAGAGACCCCATTGTTTCACATCAGTCGATTCGCCTTTGGAAAGCCAGGATTTATAGATACGGACAAGTTTTTCAAGGATTTCCTGAAGTACTTCAGACTGGATGATTTCAATAGCCTGAATAAAAAGCTTTACGTGACAACGGTCGATATGCTAAAGGGAGAAAAGCGAATTTTTTCGGAAGGCGAATTGATAAGACCCTTGTTGGCTTCTTCGGCCTTTCCCGGACTCTTTTCTCCGGTATGCATAGATGATGTGCTTTACGCCGACGGAGGAATTCTAGACAATTTCCCGATTGACCCCATCCAGTCAGAGGTGGATTGGCTGATAGGCAGTTATGTAAGCCCGCTGGACGCGATTCAGGCCGAGAGCCTCAAATATTCCATAAACGTTTTGGAGCGCGCCATTCGAATCAATTATTCGAAAAGGTCGAGGCGAAAGTTTGACGCCTGCGATATTCTCATCCAACCACCAAAATTGGTTGAGTACGGCCTTTTTGATGTCAACAAGCTCGAAGACATCTATCAGATCGGTTATGAGGCGGCCCGTGCAAAACTGCAGAACGAGGTCAAGACTTCGGCAAAATCTCAATAAAGGAAATTTCAGGGCGCATTCCCAATCTTCCGGGAAAACCCAGCCATCCGAGTCCCCGGTTCACATTGATGTACTGATTGCCCTCCTTGTGGATGCCGGCCCAATGCTTGTATTTGTATTTGATGGGGCTCCACTGCTTGTTCTTGAGATTGACCCCGGCCTGCATGCCGTGGGTATGGCCTGACAGGGTTAGGAAAATATCTGTCACATGGACGACTTCTTCCTCCCAGTGAGTGGGGTCGTGGGAGAGAAGGATATTCAGGTCCGTATCGGGCAGGTCCTCCAGAGCTTTATTTAGATCCCCGTGCTGAGGAAATGGGGGATAACCCCAGTTTTCGACCCCGATGATTCCAAGATCTGCCCCGTTGAAAGCAAGAGTTTCGGATTCGTTAAGGAGCAGTCTGAATCCGATTTTACGATAGAAGTATTTAATCGATTCAAAATTCTTTTGCTTGAGATCTTCGGTTTTCCAGCTGCTGTAGTCCCCGTAATCATGGTTGCCGAGAACAGCGTATTTTCCGTACTTGGCTTCGAGCTTCTGAAGAACCTCGCTCCATCCCTTGAGTTCCCACGCGAAGTTGTTGACAAGATCCCCGGTGAAAAGAATGAGGTCAGGTTCGATGTGGTTGATGATTTTTACGGCCCGCTCCAGGATGTGGTACCTGAAATTGAAGCTACCCAGGTGCAAATCCGAGATGTGGACAATCTTGAGTCGGCCGGTCTCT
>Ga0272441_10013908_pt1 | contig 11508 bp, 11 predicted proteins | sample SSMProp6N_FD_193582 | JGI IMG/M metagenome (GOLD analysis project Ga0272441, IMG submission 193582) | Marine sediment archaeal communities from Little Sippewissett salt marsh, Falmouth, MA, United States - SSM-Prop-6N | ecosystem: Environmental > Aquatic > Marine > Wetlands > Sediment ... | reverse complement strand
GTAATGGGGGGCCTGCAGTTCCTCGCCGACCTCATCAACGTCCACCGGGTCGCCCCGGGCGTCTCCGCCGCCGAGCAGCAGGACCCCAACGCCCTCTTCACCTCCGGCAAGCTCGCCATGTACCTCACCGGCCGCTGGAACGTCCCCACCTTCGCCCAGATCCGCTCGTTCGAGTGGGACGTCTGCCCGCCCGCCAAGGGCGTCCAGAGCGCAACCGGCACCATCGTCTCCGGCTACATGATCCCAAAGGGCTCTCCTCACAGGGAAGAGGCCTGGCAGTGGGTCAAGTTCCTCACCGGGGTGGAGGGTCTCACGCGCCTCACCAAGACGGGCCTGCTCGTCCCCTCGCGCAAGTCCATCGCCGAGTCCAGCGTCTTCCTCACGCCGGACGAGCCGCCGACCGCCGATCGCGTCTTCCTCGATGTCATCTCCGTGGGCTCTCTCACCTTCCATGTCCCCGGTTACGTTCGCTTCTCCGACGAGGTCGAGAAGCCCGAGTTGGAGTACATCTTCGCCGGTGTCAAGAGCGCCAGGGAGGCATGTCCGGCCATCCAGACGAAGGCCGAGCAGTTCCTGGCCGCCGCCGGTGAGAGGGACGTCTCTCCCTGAGAAACGGGTGTGAGCTTTCGCCCGTGCCTGTTATCTATTCCTCACACCCCGGTTATGTCCGACTGCGCACCTGCTTAAGCCGTGCTGTTGCGGCCTTGTGGCCGGCGCAAGCCACGCGCCGCATTGCCCCCAATCGCGCCCGGGGCGGAGGCCGCTGGCACGCTTGTTGCTTCATATATACAGAGTGCCCAACTGTGCGCCGCCTATGGTGTCCGCTGCCTTGACAGGTGGGTGCCGGCCTGCGATACTTCTTACTGGGCCCCCTGCATCTGGGGCTTTTGCTCTGAACCCCGGCGCTGCCTCCCTCGTATTACGTTTGCTGAGGGGCCAGGGGGGCTGCCAAGGGGGCTGCCAGGGCGGCTGCCAAGTCGGCTGCCAAGGGGGCTGCCAAGGGGGGCTGAGCGAGGGCGGCGGCAGGGGGGGCACATGGGCGCGCAGAGGGGCGTTAAGTCGGGCGGCGGGAGGCGGTTCCCGAGGAGTGTTCTAGGTGGGTGCGCGGCGGCGCGCTTCTGTTCGAGCAGGCAGTCGGCCCGGTCGTGGCCCTGCCGCTCTTGTCAATGAGTCCGCATGCTGCGGGCTGGAGGCAAACTAATGAGTCTGCGAAGAGTCAGGGGCCGAGGCTTCACGCTCGTCGAGCTGCTGGTCGTCATGGCGATCATCGGTATTCTCGCCGCCATCATACTGCCCAGCCTGGGCAAGGCCCGCGCCAGGGCGAAGGCCATCTCCTGCCGCGCCAACATGAGCCAGCTCGGCAAGGGCCTCCTCAACTACGCCAGCGAGTTCCGCAACTACCTCCCCGACTGGGGCACGACGGCTTTCAGCGGACGCTTCCCGGGCGATGAGGCCTCCCAGCCGTGCTGGCATACCCACCTTTATGTGAATGGGTATGTGGACGATGACGGTTCTTTCGTTTGCCCCGGCGCCGATCAGCACATGCAGGTCTATGCCGCTAACCAGCCCGTGGAGGTGAACAAGAGGCAGCTACTCGGGCTCATGCGCGGTGACAGAGTCCTGGAGCAGCCCCAAGTTGTCGCTTACTGTGGCTGGGAGAACTGGTCGGCCTGGAGAATCTCCGATGTGGGCAAGAACGGCCAACACCGCTCTGTGCCCGATGGTGTCAAGAAGGCGAACTACAACCCGATCGGCCGCCCCGGCGACGAGAGACTCGCCCTCCTCTACGACAGCGACGCATGCTACGTATGGGACGCAGCTACCGCCGTGAGTCCGTGGGGGCACGTTGCTGACCCCTCGAAGCCCGGCCCTGGGTACGCAGCCGCACGCCACCCCGGCATGTCTAATCCCATCGCCGGCTGGGAAGGCGACTTCAACATAGTCTGGCTGGACGGCCGCGTCAGCAGCTACGCCGACACGCCCGTCGAGGCCATCTACAACATGAACCGTTACGTGGAGTAGCCTCCATCCGCGCTCGCGGGCCATCCGTCGTGGGTGAAGCCGGAGGAGAGAGCCGCCCAGTGGCCCGGACGAGCTGTGGAAGAGCGGCTTTTACGCTCGTGGAGCTCCTTGTCGTCATGGCCATCATCGGGATACTGGCGGCCATCATACTCCCGAGCCTCTCCAAGGCGCGCGACAGGGCCAAGATGATCTCCTGCCGCGCCAACATGAAGCAGATTGGTCAGGGCCTGCTCACCTACGCCGGCGAGTCCGAGAACATGTTGCCGGACTGGGGGTGCCCGGGATTCACCGGCGGAGGCGCCGCGCGCGACGCCGTGAGCCAGCCCTGCTGGCATACGCACATATACGTCTACGGCTACACCGACGACGACGCCGTTTTCGTCTGCCCGGCCGCCGAAGAGCATATGCGGGTCTACGCCGCCAACGAGGAACTGGAGCTATGGAGGAGGGAGCCCTTCGGGTTGCAGTGGGGCGATTGGGGTGCTAAGGCCCAGCCGCACGTCGTCGCCTACATGGGGTGGGAGGACTGGTCCTCCTGGCACAGGACCTCGGTGGATGCGCACGGAGAGCCGCGTGACGACATCGACGAGGTCATGTGGAACCGCAACTACAACCCCATAGGCCGCGCCGGCGAAGAGCGCCTTGCCATGATGTACGACGGCTTCGATTGCTACACCTCGGACGGCGCCTACGGGATCAATGCCTGGCAGTGGACGGGGATTCACAGGGAGCACGTGGCCTCGGCGCGTCACGCCGGAGGGGGAACCAGGGACGGCGATTACAACATACTCTGGCTTGACGGCCGCGTGTCCAGTTTCACCGATACGCCGATAGCATCGACCGACAACTTCAACTTCAATCGCTTCGAGTGAGCGGGGCAGCAACTTGGCAAGGATGGTGGGGCGTAAGAGAGGGCGATGCCGAGGTGGGGGGGTAGAGGCTTTTTATTATGATGTCGCAGAAGCGAGGCTTCACGCTCGTTGAACTACTGGTTGTTATGGCCATCATTGGCATACTTGCCGCCATCATACTGCCGAGCCTCTCCACGGCCCGCGCCAGGGCGAAAATGACGGCCTGCATCAACACCCTCAAGCAGCTCGGCGGCGGGTTCGCCGAGTGCGCGGGGGATTTCAAGATGCTGCTGCCCGACTGGGGGTCTCCGGCGAGCGATGTGGAGGCGCAGGGCCAGGCCTGCTGGCACGCCCACCTCCTACAACGAGGCAGAGGGCGGACGCCCGTCATCCCGGCCAGACGTTCGTCGGCGCCGGAGACATCAAACCCGGCACGTTCAACATACTCTGGTTGGACGGCCACGTTACCGACTCCACCGCCCGTCGCATCATCAGCGAGAGCGACATCGTGAGGAATCTCGGCTTTTGAACCGCAGAGGGGCCCTGTGGCCGCGTCGCAGCGGGCCGGGCTTCGCTGAGCGAAGAGAAGGAATCAAATGAGCGGCATGTTCCGAAGGCGCAAGGGCTTCACGCTGGTCGAGCTGCTGGTTGTCATGGCCATCATCGGCATACTTGCGGCGATCATATTGCCCAGCCTGGCCAAGGCCCGCGCCAGGGCCAAGATGGTCTCCTGCATCAGCGGCCTCAGGCAGGTCGGGCAGGGCTTCCTCGAGTACGCCAACGATTTCCAGATGCACCTGCCGGACTGGGGGACGGTGGGTGGAGGCGAGTCGTCCCAGGAGATGTGCTGGCACGCCCACCTCTTCGTATACGGCTACCTCGATTCGGAGGAGGTCTTCGCCTGCCCCGGCGACGAGAGGGCGATGGCGGCCTGGGCCGAGCGTGAGCGCGGCAATCCCAATGCCAAACAGGGCGTCCCCAACAGGCCCTGGCGCCTCGAGCAGCCCAACATCTGCAGCTACGGCGCCTGGCCGGGGATGTCGTCCTGGGACCTCGAGCACGGCGGCAACGCCAAGCACGACCACAGTCCCATCGGCAGGCCCGGCGACGAGAGCCTCATGCTCCTCTACGAGGCCGGCATGTGCTTCTCCTTCGACGTGGCCCTCGCGCAGGCGGCCTGGCAGTGGTCCGATCCTCCCGACTACGACGAGCAGAGGGCCGACGCCCGGCATCCCGGCCAGACGTTCTACTCGGATGGGGACATCCGCCCCGGCACGTTCAACATACTCTGGCTGGACGGTCACGTGACCAACTCGACGACCAGGCGCCTGATGGGCGTGTTTGACATAGTACGCAACTACGACGTCGAGTGAGTTGTGGAGCGGGCGCGGCCAGAGACCCCTTAGCGGCGCGTGGAATCCGGGGAGGCCGGCGCGGAGGCTTGTCCGGCTGGCTGGCTCGCCGAGATCAGGCATAGGCACTCAATGAGCGGCACACATCGCAAGGGCGGGGGCTTCACGCTTGTGGAGCTTCTCGTCGTCATGGCCATCATAGGAATCCTGGCCGCCATCATACTGCCCAGCCTGCGGACGGCCCGCGCCAAGGCCAAGCAGGTCGCCTGCACGTCCGGTCTCCAGCAGATCGGCCAGGCCTTCCACGAATACGCGGGCGATTTCAAGATGATGCTGCCGGACTGGGGCTGCCCTGCGAACAGGGGCGACATGCGCCAGCAGGGCCAGCCCTGTTGGCACACTCATCTCTACGTTTACGGCTACGCCGATGACGAGGATGTCTACTACTGCCCGGGCAATCCCGAGGCCGTCGCGGCGGGGGTGAAGCAGGCCGACGGCGAGGACGTCATCTACGGCGTGCCGATGGGCCCCCCTCGCGAGCAGCCCACCGTCGTCACCTACTGCGCCTGGCCCGGCATGTCCTCCTGGGTCCTCAGCAACCCCACCAAACACTCCAGCACCACCGGCGCGGAGAACCACAGTCCCATCGGGCGCAACGAGGACAGCCACCTCATGCTCCTGTACGAGCAGCGCATGTGCTTCGGCTTCGATGTCGCGTCGGCCCAGTGGGCCTGGCAGTGGAGGAACGACCCCGGCGGCAAGAGGGATTTCGCCGATGCCATCCACCCGGGCCAGACGTTCGCGCCCGACGGGTCGCTGAACCCCGGCTCCTGGAACATACTCTGGCTGGACGGCCACGTGACGAACTCCAGCACCAGGCGTGTGATAGACCTCAAGGACATCCAGCGCATCCCATAGCGGCGGCGGTCGGGCGCACCGGCATTCAAAGGGGGGCGAGCATGGCGAGCGGGCCGTCGGAGAGGTGAGCGACTGTAATGAGGCGAGCGTCGTCCCGGCGGGGCTTCACGCTTGTGGAGCTTCTCGTCGTAATGGCCATCATCGGCATACTGGCCGCCATCATACTGCCCAGCCTGCGGACGGCCCGCGCCAAGGCCAAGCAGGTGGCCTGCTTGGACAACCTGCATCAGATCGGGAGGAGCTTCCTCGAGTACGCCAACGATTTCCAGATGCACCTGCCGGACTGGGGCTGCGAGGCCCACACGCAGAACCCGGTCCAGCAGGGCGAGGCCTGTTGGCACACGCATCTCTACGTCAACGGCTACGCCGACTCGGCCGACGTCTTCTACTGCCCGGCGAACGGCGAGGCCGTCGCCGAGGGTATAAAGCAGGCCGACGGGCAGTTCGTCACGTACGGCGTCCGGGAGGGGAGGCTGGCGAAGCTCGAGCAGCCCAGGGTCGTCACGTATTGCGCCTGGCCGGGCATGTCCTCCTGGGCGCTGGAGCACGGCACGCACCCCGCCTACCAGGACCACAGCCCCATCGGGCGCAAGGAGGACAGCCACCTCATGCTCCTGTACGAGCAGCGGCTCTGCTTCGGCTGGGACGTCGCCAGGGGCCAGACGGCGTGGCAGTGGTGGGACCCGCCGGGTGACGTGCAGCTCTTCGCCGACGCCATCCACCCGGGCCAGACGTTCGACCGCGACGGCACGCTCAAGCCCGGCTCCTGGAACATACTCTGGCTGGACGGTCACGTGACGAACTCCACGACGCGCCGCGTGATTGACGAGTGGGACATAGTGCGCACCTTCGACGAGCTGTTTTAGCTCGTGGGCGGGGGCGACGGGGGGGTCATGGGGGGCTGACGCGCCGATCCGAGAGCGGTTCGGCGCACGCGATTGGCCACCTCTTGATTGGCACCGAACGTCGGCCCGCAGCCTTGTATCGGCGGGGCTTCACGCTGGTGGAGCTTCTCGTCGTCATGGCCATCATCGGCATATTGGCGGCGATAATCCTCCCGAGCCTCGGCACGGCCCGCGCCAAGGCCAAGCAGGTGGCCTGCTTGAACAACCTGCACCAGATCGGGCGAAGCTTTCACGAGTACGCCAACGATTTCCAGATGCACCTGCCGGACTGGGGGGGGCTTTCGCATGAGGGGGATCAGAGGCTCCAGCCTTGCTGGCACACGCACCTCTACGTAGACGGCTACGGCGATGACAGGGATGTCTACTACTGCCCGGCGAATCCCGAGGCGGTCGAGAAGGGCGCCTTGCAGGCCGCCGGACAATTGACCAGGTACGGCGTCCCGCACAGCAGGTTGGCGAAGCTCGAGCAGCCGCGGGTGGTCACCTACTGCGCCTGGCCGGGGATGTCGTCCTGGGGCCTCGAGCACGGCGGCGGCGGCGCGTTCCACGATCACAGCCCCGTCGGCCGCTCCGGTGACGAGAGGTTGTTTCTCCTTTACGAGCAGCAGATGTGTTTCGGCTACGACGTGGCCACCGGCCAGACGGCCTGGCAGTGGGCGGTCAACGGGGAGTCGCAGAAGCAGGACCGGGCCGATGCCATCCACCCGGGCCAGACGTTCGACCGCGACGGGACGCTCAAGCCCGGCTCCTGGAACATACTCTGGCTGGACGGTCACGTGACCAACTCCTCCACGCGTTCGGTCCGCTGGGAGGCGGACATCGTGCGCAACTGGGGTGTGGAGGGCGGGGGCCTCTGAGGGAGCCGCTGAGGGGGGCCGCTGCGGGGGCTCGTTAGGGGCGGTGGGGGGCAGGCCCGGGGGGCGGTGCGGCAAAAGCGTGGGGGGGGTTGCAGCGCGGGCCCACTGTATGCTATAGTTGATATTGGCGTAAAGCGTGGGTACTGGGGCGGCCGCGGGTAGGCCCCGGGTTAGGAGCGCGTCATGATTCGGGTCAGGGCATTCGGGCGCAGGGGCTTCACGCTGGTGGAGCTACTCGTCGTGATGGCCATCATAGGCATATTAGCGGCGATCATCCTGCCGAGCCTGGGCAAGGCCCGGCGCAAGGCCGAGGAGGTCCACTGCCGGGCGAACCTCAAGCAGATCGGCGAAGGCTTCCTCACATACGCCTCGGAGAACAACAGCCTCATGCCGCCCTTCAGCGGCGAGAAGGCTATGGGCACCGTCTGGTGCTGGCACACGTACCTTTTCGTCTACCGCTTCGTCGACTCGGAAGGCTCGTTCATGTGCCGGTCGGATGTGACGATAAACAACCTCCTGGCGAACCCTCGGCAGAACATCGAGCGTGAGAAGAACGGCGGCTATTACCCGCGGCTCGAGGCGCCCGACGCCATTTCCTACTGCATCCATCAGAACGTGTCGTCCCACCCGCTGTACATGTACGGCCCCGGCAATTACCAGATGGGCCCGAACGGCAAGATCATCATCACGGGCCCGCGGAACCGGGACAACTTCAACCCCATTGGCCTGGAGAGCGACGAGCGCCTGATGGTGCTCTATGACGCCCGGACGTGTTGGACGTACGACGCGGCGTTCGCCCAGTCGGGCGGCGCCGCCCAGGGCGCGCCCGACCGAAGGCATCTGGGCAAGTACTCGATCCTCTGGCTCGACGGCCACGTCCAGACGAAGACCTGGGAAGACATGAACGAGATGTTGCACATCGACAGGTTCCCGGACCTCTAGTCCGCTCCGACTTCTGCGTTCCAGGGGGCCCGGCCGCGTTCGGCCGGGCCGCTCTGTTTTGGCGACGGGAGTCGCGCGATGACACGCCCCAATCATGGCCGAGGCGGGGCCTTCACGCTGGTCGAGCTTCTAGTGGTGATCGCCATCATCGGGATGCTGGCGGCGATCATACTACCCAGTCTGGGCAAGGCGCGGCGCAAGGCCGAGGAGGCGCACTGCCGGGCCAATCTCAAGCAGATAGGTGAGGGCTTTCTCACCTACGCCTCCGAGAACGACAGCTTTCTGCCCGCCTCAAGCGGCGACAACAGCGTCTTGGCCAAGTGTTGGCACACCTACCTTTTCGTTCACGGGTACATCGACTCCGAGGAGACGTTTGCCTGCCGGGCGGACATCAGCCTCAACGGTCTCCTCTCAGACCCCAGGCAGAACATCCGGCGCGAGAAGGGTGGGGGGTACTTCCCGGAGTTGGAGTGGCCGGACGCCGTCTCCTACTGCTGCCACGCGAACGTCTCGTCGCACCCGTACCACATGTACGGCCGGGGCAACTACGTGCCGGGGCCGGGCGGGCGGATCGTGATCATCGGCCCAAAGAAGCCCGTGAACTTCAACCCCATAGGCCACGAGAGCGACGAACGCCTCATGCTCCTCTACGACAGCAGGTCCTGCTGGACGTATGACGCGGCGGGCGCCCAGGCCGGCGGTTACCGGGGCGACGACAAGCCCGACCGCAGGCACCTCGGCAAGTACTCCATACTCTGGCTTGACGGCCACGTCCAGACCAAGACCTGGGAGGACATGAACGACATGATCCACCTCCAGAGGATACCCGAGTAGGCCTCTGCTCTTTCCCGCTGTCGCCTCGCCCCCTCTTCTGCTATCATCGCGCGGATCCCGGCGCCTTACTTCTACAGGAGGAACCGCCCGCGATGTTGTTCAAGCGCTTCGCCGAAAACCCCCTTGTCACGACGGCCGACGTCGTGCCGTCGATGGACGGTTTCGAGGTCATCGGCGCCTTCAACGCGGGCGTCGCCGAGCGCGACGGCGAGGTCCTCATGTTGCTGCGGGTTGCCGAGCGCCCGCCGCAGGTCGAGGGCTTCGTCAGCTACCCCGTGATGGAGGCCGGAGCGGTAAACGTTCACCGCCTCCCGCTGTCCGACCCCGCCGTCGACGTCCGCGACCCGCGCGTGATATGCCACAAGGGCGTGGTCTACCTCACGTCGATATCGCATCTGAGGCTTGCGCGCAGTCGCGACGGCCGCAGCTTCACCGTCGACGAGGCGCCGACGCTTCTCGCCGAGGAGCCCTACGAGGAGTTCGGTATAGAGGACCCGCGCGTGACGCTCATCGACGGCGCCTACTACATCAACTACAGCGCCATCGCGCGCACGGGGATAACGACGGTGCTGCGGCGGACGCGCGACTGGCGCTGCTTCGACCGGCTGGGCGTCGTCTTCCCGCCCGACAACAAGGACGTTGCGGTATTCCCGGGGATGGCCGGCGGTCTCTACTGGGCCTTTCACAGGCCGTGCAGCGGGTTCGGCCAACTGCCGCGAACGTGGCTCGCCTCCTCGCCGGACCTGGTCAACTGGGGCGGTCACACGTGCCTGCTGTCTCCCCGGCCGGGGATGTGGGACGGCCTGCGGATAGGTTGCGGCTCGCCCCCGATCCGGACGGAGGCCGGCTGGCTGTCGCTCTATCACGGGGCGGACGAAAGCCAGCGCTACAGCATGGGCGGGGTCCTCTTGGACCTTTCCGATCCGCGCCGGGTGGTCGCCCGCTCGGACGAGCCGCTTCTTGCGCCCGAGGCGCCGTACGAGACGGAGGGTTTCTTCGGCGGCGTGTGCTTTGCGTGCGGCCATCTGCTGCGGGCCGATGGAAGCGTCTGGCTTTATTACGGTGCTGCGGACACGGTCATGGCGGGTGCGGCGGCGCCGCTGTCCGGCATACTTGCCTCTCTCGGCGTCTAATCTCCCCAACCCGCATACGAAAGGCCCTCCCGCTTCTGACGCGGGAGGGCCGTTTTGCGGGGCGCGGTCTCTATTGGGTCGGCGTGTCCTCGTCGGTATCGGGCGGCGTTGGGGGCGGGGGCGTGCCCGGGGGGGGCGGTGCGCCTGGCCCGGGTGGCGGCCCCGGGTGGCCGAGCGGGCCGGCGGGTGGCGGCGGCAGGTCGAGCCGCCGGCGGAACTGCTCGCGCTCCCTTTCGGTGAAGCGGTCGGCGTGGCGCAGGCGCTGCAGCACCTCGGCGCGCTCCTCGGGCGAGAGGCCCTGCAGTTGGTGGAAGGCGCGCTCTATCCTTGCCCTCTTCTCCTCGTCCATGCGCATGAAGGCCTCGGCTCTGCGGCGGAGGAGCTCCCTCTCCTCGGGCGAGAGATCCATCATGCGGCTGAAGTTCTCGCGCAGTGTCTTCTGCTCTTCGGGCGGCATATCGTGCAGGTGCTCCAGTCTCCTTCTTAGGCGCTCGCGTTCTTGGGGAGACAGCGACTCGACGAAGCGCCGTTTGGCCTCCGGGCTCGGGGGCCCGTGACCGGGCCCATTCTCCAGCGCGGTGCGGAGCCTTTCGCGCTCCTCTGGTTGCATTTCGAGAAGGTGGTGCATCTGCCGGCGGTGTCTTTCCTGTTCCTAGGGCGGGAGCTGCCGGATCCTCTCTGCCTTCTCGTGCAGCTCTTGGCGCTCCTCGGGAGACATCTCCATGAAGTGCCGCATTGCAGCCTTGAGGCCCGCGACCTCCTCTGGTGTCATGCCAGCGAGCATATCGAGCCGCGCTTGCAGCCTTTCGCGCTCCTCGGGCGGGAGCGATTCGACGAAGCGGTGCCTGAGGGCATCATCTCTCTCAGCGCGCCTTGGCCTTGGTTCGGCCGGTCTATCTCTCTCTTGGGCGAGGCAGGCGGCAGTGAGCAGCAGCCCCAGCCCAAGCGCCGCGCAGATTGTCTTAGCCGTCTTCCCGTTCATTTGTCTAATCTCCTACAGCGACCCGAGGGCGTCCAGGAGCTGCGGGTCGTCCAGCATGTCGCACTGGAGGAAGAAGTCGATATCGAGGAGCGCCGCCTCCTCGGCGAGGACGATCTCCTCGGCCGAGGCCGCGAGTATGGCGGCGGCGTCGGGGTCGGCCACGCGCGTGCTGAGCCTGCACGTGGCGTTTGTTATCGAGATGACGACGATCATGCTGGCCAGGGCGGTTGCGATCTTCCACCTCGGCATGGCGATGCGTGCCGGCCTTTCCGCCGACATCTCGGCCCATATGCGGTCTCGGAGGCGGTCGTCGGTCTCGGTCTCGGCGCCGCCGACAACGGCCCATGCGGCGCGGATCCGCTCGAGCTCGGCCCCGCACTCGGGGCAGGCCTCGACGTGTTCGGCGACGAGGCGGGCCCTGTCGTGGGGCAGCTCGCCGTCGATGTAGGCGGCCAGCTCCGCCCGAACACTGTTGCACTCGCCCTTGTCTCTATTCTTCGCCATCGTCCTACTCCATGCGCGGCCCGGCCTTACCGGCGGTCCGCGCTGCCCACTCGCTTCACGGGTATTAACACCGCCGGGGCCCCGGGGTTGCGCCTCCGCCGGCCCTCTCCGGCCGGGCGGCCGCTGCCCGCGTGCCCCGCTCCCCGCCTGCCCGCCCGCCCGCCCGGGGCTTGGCCGGCCCCCTATACGTAGTCCGCCAAGGCCTCGG
>Ga0272441_10013907_pt1 | contig 11509 bp, 15 predicted proteins | sample SSMProp6N_FD_193582 | JGI IMG/M metagenome (GOLD analysis project Ga0272441, IMG submission 193582) | Marine sediment archaeal communities from Little Sippewissett salt marsh, Falmouth, MA, United States - SSM-Prop-6N | ecosystem: Environmental > Aquatic > Marine > Wetlands > Sediment ... | reverse complement strand
GATAACCCGCACGCGCTCCCCTTGACACACAGGCGCCCGCTGCCTTGCATTGGAGGCGAAGGAGCGAGCACGAATGATCCGGTCGATCGAAGAGCGCGACCTGCAGCGGGTCAGCGCCCTGATCCAGAACACGCTGCTGGTGTCCAACCTCTCGGACTACGATCTGGAGATCATCGGCAATCTGCTGCGTGCCTTTTCCCCCGAGCGCCTGCGCGCCCTGGCGGCAACGCGCAGCATCTACCTGTACGAACAGGAAGGAGCCGTTCTCGGGGTGATCGGGCTGGAGGGCGGCAGGGTGTACAACTTCTTCGTCTCCCCGGACCGGCAGGGAAGCGGGATCGGAGGAATGCTGCTGGATTTCGTAGAGGAACAGGCACGCAACCGGGGTCAGCGGATCCTTGCGGTGGATTCGAGCCTTACCGCGGCGTCATTCTACACCAGCAGGGGCTATCGCCGCACCGGCACGCGCGCCGATAAGAGCTTCGGTCCCACCGTGACCATGGAGAAACGCCTGTAGCGAACGCAAAGGGACGGACGGGCGATCGCTCGATGCAGTCGTTCAACCCTCGGAACAATCGAATTCACGGCCGAACAGCACGTACTGGCGGTCGAAGCCCGCCCGGCGGTAGAAGCGCCGGGCGCTGCGGTTTTCCCGTTCGGTTCCGACCTCGATCTCATCCATGCCGCACTCCCTGGCCGCCTCGGCTGCCGTCTCCACCAGCCGTCCGCCGATGCCCCGGCCTCTGGCCCCTTCGGCAACCACCAGCTCGTTGATCAGGGCCGTGCCGCCGGCATGCAGCAGTGTCCGGTACAGCACCAGGGACAACAGCCCGACGACCCGTCCATCCTCAACGGCTACAAAATTCCTATACACCTGCGGCGATTCGAACATCGCCCGGAACGTTTCGCGCACCACGGCCGGTTCGATCGGATTGCTCAGGCTCGTCGCGCGCTGCAGCTGTTTCAGTAGTGCGACGATCGCCTCCAGGTCCTCGAGGCGGGCCTCCCGCATCTCCACTCGGCCGTTTGTTCCGCCCGTGCTTTTGCCGCTCATCATTCACCCGGTGCTTTGCTCGCCACACCGCGATCGGGAATCACAAAAGTGAAACGCCCCTCTCCTCCTCCACCGCCATAGCCGAACACCGCTTTCGAGCCGGTTTTCCCGCGAGAGCTTACCTGAAGGGAAGAAATCGGATCGGTGGCGCCCATTGTGTGATTGACCTCCGTAGATGCCATTATATATACTACAACAAACAGGAAAGGGGTATATATTGTCGAGACGCTCCGGATATAGCGCACAGAAGCGACGCCGCGAACTGGCCAAGCAGAAAAAGAAAAAGGCCAAAGAGGAACGAAAGCTCCATAAAGGCGAACAGGACGAGGATTCCCTGGTCGCCGAGTACCTGGGACTGGAAGTCGAATCAGAAGAAGAAACGGATGAAGAATCCGCTGACGAGGAGCAGAGCGAAGAGAGTTCGGACTGATTTGGTGCTCTGCAAGATCGCCTTTCCTACTGCTGAGGTTTTGTTGCTTTCTCGAGATTCCGCAAATACCGCAGGGCATCGATCCTGCTGTTCCCGCACATTTCCCTGGACGGACGCAAATTGACGCAAACAGCCGGCCGCTCGTGTTTTCCGTACAATATACACCGGTTATCCGCACTCAGCTGAACACAGCGAACACCCGCGGGCTTGCCCTGCGGCATTCCCGGAATAGCGGTAGACATGGACAGGGCGATGCAACAGGCGCCGCAGCTTGATCTGCACTTCATCGGTGTCTCTGCAGGAACGCCGCGGCCGCCTTCCTGGTTTTCGGACTGCTGCACTCGAGCTGTTTCTCGACGAAAACGAGGATCTCGCTTTTGTTGTCCACTGCGTCGAACAGACGGTCCAGCGCCTCGATGATATCCGCCTTGATCAAATCCTTTCGTCCCGCTTCGTGATGAGTTTCTTCGATGCGCAGAAGCCTCTCGACGATTTGCTGCGACCACTCGGGACGATGGGAGACGATCGTGTGGCAATTGCGGGCCACGTAGCACGGTGGAATTACGCTCTCATCGTCCAGACGACTGAAATACCGATCAAAAACCCCATCGAAGGCCGCCCCTCCATCGACCGGAATCAGGTGGGGGATTACGTTGAGGGCCGAACAGCGATGATACGTATTTGAGCTTTGAAGCAGCCGCACCAGATCATCCCAGAAGGGAAACACGGCTTTCGGGGTGGTACGGGCCAATTGCACGATCAGCGTATTGCAGTTGTATCGATACGTATCCACCGAAAAGGTCAACCCGTCGATGATGAGCTTCAGCGCTTCGTTGTTGCCGGCGATGCTTCGAGTCAGGGTTTCGATATCCGGGTTTTTTTCATGAAGAGCACTCGCCAGTTCCGCCAGCATATCACTTATAGAAACGCATCCCCGTTTTGACTCCAAACCCGCTGCCGAGCCAGCTGCTAGCTATGGCGTACAGGTTCGATTTGTCGCAGAAAATACTTTTATATCCTCCGCCGCTGTCGAGGAAATAGGAGATCTTTTCGTCAGTGAACAACTCCAGGCCGTAAAATCCCCAAAGAGCGAAGGTCAGATTCCTGCCGACCAGATTCCCGGTCTTGTAGATCGCGTTGTCGTAGGGAGTAAAGGTGTAGCCGAGCAGCAAATCCATTCCACCGTACATTCGATACACATCCTCGATCATCGGACTCGCCCCGCCCACGGTAACGATGCCGCCGATGACCACCGGATGGAGGCTGACGGACTCTCCGTTCTGATGGACGAACGTGGCCCAGGTCAGACTGCTCATAAATCGGGCTTTCAGGCCCACGAATACCGTCTCGCCGATCGAGGGAAACACGATCCCGGCTTCGGCGAACGAGAGGCTGCCCTGGGTTCCGATGCTGAACTGCAGTGCAACGGCTCCTCCCTGCGCTGCAGGACAGATACAACAAGCTATGAAAAGGATAACTACAGCCGGGAGCACGATCACTCTTCTCATTTCCTTCTCCGTTTCCTTGAATAATACCCGAGAAGCCGCGCCTGCGCCAGGATATGAAACTCCATCGCTCGCAGCAGCCGCCGCTTGTTGCTCCCCTGTCCCGGGTCGATCATCGCATCCAGGGCGAACAAGCGAAACAGGTAGCGATGCCTGCCCCAGGGCGGGCAGGGTCCCATATAGCCGATGCGAAACATGCCGTTCCGGCCCTGGCTCCCCCCGTTTGTCAGCAACCTGTCCCCCGGGATCCCTTCGGCCAATCCATCGGTATCAGCCGGGATATTGTACGCCACCCAGTGCGTGACGGTTCCCACCGGCGTGTCCAGATCTTCCATGATCAGCGCATAGCTCTCGGTCCCCGCGGGAGGATTTTCGAACGCCAGCGGCGGAGAGATATTCCTGCCCCGGCAGGTGTAGGTGCCCGGTACCGTTCCCTCGTTTTCGAATGCGCTGCTGCTCAGTCTCATCGGCTCCAACAGCGCAACGGGTTCCTGACCGTCATTCTGCTTGGTCAACTCCTATTCCCCGATATGCAACAGATACTTCTTGAATCCCCGGTATCGACGGGGATGATAACCGAGGGAGCGGTAGAAGGCGATCGCCTCGTGACGCGCCGCGTCGGTCACGAGCATGATGTAGGCACATCCGCTGGTGCGGGCCCGTTCCTCCAGCGCCCGCATCAACCGGGAACCGATTCCGCGACGGCGATGCTTCTCATCCACGATCACGTCCTCGATCACCAGGAAGGGCCGGCATTCGCCGTACAGCTCCTCGCAGAGGATGGCCATGGCCGAACCCACCATACGACCTTGATGCTTCACCCCGAGAATCGTGTACTGCCGGTTTCGCACCAGCCTGCGAAAAACCTCCCGCATCCTCTCCGGCGCCGAGCGTTCCCCGCGGAACTGCCGGTACAGCTCGGCCAGTGCGGGGAGATCCTCTTCCCTCAGCTCGACAGCCCGCAGAGGCTCATTCCCTTCCGATATGCAATTCATTAGTCCGAACCGTCAGCTCCCGCACCTGCACACACAGATGCAAGCCCAGCTTGATATGCTCTTCGGCTTCGATATGAACACCGTCACGCCGACTGGCGGTGATTATCTGAGAGGTATCCAGAAAACCGCATCTCAATTTGTCGGCGATCTCCTGCATCGCCGGCGTCAGCAGAAGCGAGTTTTCAATCTGACGGTGATACATTCCGTGATACTCCTCGTCGATATTCACGGGTAAGGGGGACATCACCAGCAGACTCGTCGACGGAGCTGCCTGGCTGATCTGTTCAATCACCCGCTCCAGGCGGCCGGCCATCACCGGCACCGAAATTTGGGGATCTACGAAAAGATCGTTGATACCGAGGTAGAGAATCACCAGCTCCGGCCGTTTGTAGGCATGAATCACGGAAGGCAGATGCTCGGCGCCGTTCAGCGGATCGCCCTCCGTCGCAAAGGTACAGAGGGTCCGACCGTTCAAACCATCCTCGATTACGGTGTGCGGTTCTCCCAGGCAACGGCCCATGACCGCAGGCCAGCGGATGTCCTCGGAAAACCGCGAACCGTCTATGGGGCTGAACCCCCAGGTATTGGAATCCCCATAGCAGAGGATCTTCATCTCACCTCCAATCGCAGCTCTTTTTTACGATCCGCCATGCTGCACACCCATCATAACGACGGCGGGCCGCGGTTACAAGAAATTGTAATAACCGGAAAGCGATTTATAATGGATCAAGCAACGCATGTTGAGGAGGATCGTTACGATGAACCATTTTTACTCGTGCATCGCCGCAGTTCTTCTCCTGGCGACCGCAGCCTGGTGCCAGGAAATCAAGCGTCCCGTGTTCTTTTTGCGCTACGACGGGGGCACGGAAAGTGAAGAACTGGAAGCCGAAACAAGTACGGAGGAAGAGTCGGTGTTCGATTCCCAGCGACACAAAATCACGTTTCGCATCAAGGAGCAGTGGAGTGATGAGCTCACCACGAATCTCTATACGGCGGTCTCCTCCAAGATCTATGACGACGGCAGCGGCGACTACAGCTACCTGTACCTGACTCCCAACTGTATTTGGGATATAACCGATCGGGTGCGCTGGGTCTCCGAGCTGCGCTGCAAATGGACCTGGTACGAACAGGCGGACACGGAGGGAAACTCCAAGGACCTCACCAGCCTGCTGGCGAAAACCGAGTTCGCTTTCCGGCCGGTGGACCGAGTGAAGATCATCCCCTCGCTGCGGGCTGTGTTCGATCTGTACGAAAACCCGGCCAAGCTGCAGCAGGTCTACACGGCGGGCATGCGTGTAGAATCACGGATCAATCCACAGGTGAGGCTGAGCGGCCGATATCGGGGCATTCTGCGCCTGCGTCTGAGCGAGTACAGCGAGGTGGGTGAGGAGTTCAACAACGAGTTCGGCGTCAACCTGTGCTGGGATCCGAACAAATAGCTCCCCTTGCCGAGCGAAAGCTGCTACACTCACGTATCATGAACCTCACAGCTGTGCAGCTCGTATCCCTCCGCCTGAAGGCGCAGTTTCCGCTCAACGCCGGTGGCACTACGCCGCAGCCAGTCGTGTCCAGACTCGCCGGAATCCAAGCGCAAGACTACGCTGGAGCAAAATGGTCGTTCGGAGCGCTTCACCACTACAATGATGCCGCGGCGGAGACTGTGAGGTGAATGCGGAGCAACGGCTGCGATGGCTGCTGCAAGGTGATGTGTCGATCGAATACCAAACCCGTCGCGACCTGATGGGCTCGGATCGGGCGGCGCTCAGGCGGCGTATCACCACCCAAGGCTGGGGCGCCCGCTTCCTGTCCCTGCAGCGCGAGGACGGGCACTGGGGAAGCGCCTACTACCAGCCCAAATGGATATCGACCCATTACACCCTGCTGGATCTGAAACACCTGGCGCTGCCGCCGCAGACAAAACAGGTGGGAAGAATCGTAGCAGGTGTACTGGATACCGAAAAAGGCGCCGACGGGGGCATCAATCCGGCGGTCACCGTAGAGCAGAGCGATGTGTGCCTGAACGGCATGTTTTTGAACGTAGCCTCGTATTTTCGCGCAGTTCAGTCTAAGCTCGTCTCGATTGTGGACTTCATCCTCGGCCAGCAGATGGGTGACGGAGGATTCAACTGCGAGCGCAACCGGACCGGAGCGCGGCACAGCTCTCTGCATTCGACCCTCTCGGTGATCGAAGGGATCGATGAATACGCACGGGACGGCTATACCTATCGGCTTGAGGCCCTGCAGACGGCCGAGCGGGAAAGCCGGGAGTTCATCCTTCGCCACGGGTTGTTCCGCTCCGATCGCACCGGCGCGGCGATCGACAGGCGCTTCCTGATGCTGTCCTTTCCGCCGCGCTGGCGATATGACATCCTTCGCGCTCTGGAGTATTTCCGCGCCGCCGGAGCCCCCTACGACACCCGCATGGACGAGGCGATAGAGGTGCTTCAGAAAAAACGGCGCGCGGACAACACCTGGCCGCTTCAAGCGCGGCATCCGGGCCGAACACATTTCGAGATGGAAGCGGTCGGAAAATCGAGCCGCTGGAACACGCTGCGCGCCTTGCGGGTGCTTGAGCATTTCGGGTGCTCTTCATCATGAGAAGCCCGCTTCACGTGATCGCTCGCTTGTGGAATTGAAAAATAATTTGTCGTGATTACCTTCTACAAACGATGAATGATGGATCTGTACGGCGGGCGACCGAACGATCTTTGAGCGAATGGTTACGAATCATCGGGCAGTCAGAAATGTCCGAGGCGAGCCACAAGCGGATCGCCGACATGCTCCAGGAGACCCATGAGCGGCATCCGCATCCTGACCACGACCTTTTCAGCGGGCTCGCATGTGCGCATGCAGTGGAAACACCCGCAGTGGCCGAATCACTCGATTCTGCAAATTCGGGTGACACCAAAATCGCAACACAAAGCCCTGCTCTCTTTTCACCAGGAACGGATGCCCTCCCGGGAAGCCCGTACGACAATGCGGGAGCACTGGAAGGGCGTGGCCGATCGGATATCACAGATGGCCGCCGCCGTCAGCGGCGATGCCACCGGGCACTGAGAACCTCTCAGGATCACACCGGCTCGGTTTTCAGCTCCTCCGTTTTGCTGAGTATGTAGTTGAGCTTGTTTCCGTAGTACGCCGCCAGATGGGGATTGTGAATAAAAAGCTCATTCTTGTCGCGTTCCAGCGTCAGATAGGACTTCAGAGGCACCACCGGCCGCTCACGAAAGTTGAACAGATTTTCCACACGGCTGAGCATGGCATCGAGAGAGATGAAGTGACCTCCGGCTGTCTGCAGAGGGGAACAATCGATCCCCAGGCTCTGCAGCCTGCGGATATTGTGCACCACGCTGAGCTTAAGGTCCCTCTTGGAAAGCATGAAGCGGTTGTGCAGTGAATGAAAGATCAGCGTGGTCTCATATACACGGGTCAGCTTGGCGATTTCGTGCCGCACCGTTTCGGCAAAATCCCTGCCCCGGCCGCTGAAATCCGTGGGGATTCCCTCACCGAATTTCATGCAAACCCTCGATTTTTCCTGACGCAGTTCCTTGGAATAGGGAGCCTTGAAAAAGGTATAGTAATGATCGTAGATGTACTTGGCCATGGCCGGCCTGTGTGTCTTGGCGCGAAACTCGCGAAACAAAACGTCCTCGGGGACGCGCTCGTAGGAGATAGAGACCGGTACGTACTCGGCGTCTCGAATGCCCAGCTGCCGCAGCACCTTGGACACGGTGATGAACACGTACGGAGACAGCGGATTAAACATGCCGCTGTAGGAGCGGCCGTATTTCACCACCCCGGAATACGGATCGGTTTCGTAGCCCGGGAACACGAGCAGATCGTAGTGCTCGCGTCCGAAAATACGCTTCAGCTGTTTCACGTACAGCCTGCTGTAGTCGTCCCGACCCACGACAATCGGTCTTTTGCCGGCATACTTGGCCAGCAGGTTGTACAACCAATGGCTGGAGTAGAAGGAGTGCCGCTCGCGCACGCTCATAAACGCACCGCAGCCGCGGAGGATGGGATCGAGAGGCCCGATAAACAGATTGTCACCGGCCTGGATCACCGTGCGGATATCGGATAGAAACAATTTGCTCTGCAGCAGCAGCCAGTCGTACTCGCTCTGGTGATCGGGAATGAAGATCAGTCGCTTGCCGGCCTCGGCCTTCCTCTTGATGCGCTCCAGACCAATCACCTCGACATTGCTGAAGCAGCCCTTGAACAGAAAATGCTCGCAGATATAGGAAACCGCGCTGAGGGTCCGCCGGTTCCAGTTGTGATGCAGGAGGCGTAGGAGTGTCCGTTCCGATGGTTTCTTCATTGGCCGCAATCCGGACAGAAAGTATATTGTCTACGGCGCAGCGTGTAAACTCGTAGAGGCACCTAAAGGCTAAGCGACGCTCTCCCAGCGAACCTCGGCGTCGTAGCCCAGACGCCGGACCACTTCGGCAATCCGCTCCAGAGAACCGGGATTCCCCCCGTACTGCACGTGAATCTCCTGCTTCGCCGCATCCACCCGAACATCGGAGACTCCCTGAACCTTTCGCCCCAGATGCTCTATGGTATATACGCATGAAGCGCAGTGCGCACCTTGTAAATCCAAGACTGCAGTTTTTTCACTCATAGCTTCAATGTAAAAAAACTGCCTCACGGAGGCAACCGCCTACAGCAACAGCCGGAACCGGACGGCAACCGGTTTCGCAAGCGGCGCCGATCGGCAGGTAGCCGTTTGCAGCAGCGGAGATGTTCAGTAGTTCAGTACCAGCTCTTCGGTGTCGAGCCGGTGCGTCAACTTGAGAAAGAAAGTCTGGGATTGCTCGTCATAGACCCAACCGTCGGTGTAGCGGAAATATTCAGGGTCCGACTTCCAGGGGATGCCGTGAAGAATCACCGAGCTCATCGGTCGAAGGCCCTGGATCAGCAGATAGTGGGTGTCTCCTTCGGGAAACGAGAAAAAAAACCGGTACCGATTCTCGTCGATCTTCACATCCGTGATGCGACAGGCCGTCCACACCCAGCTGCCGGGATACAGGTAGGAGTACAGCGGATACTCCTTCGGTGTATAATCGGAGCCGGGCAGCAGCTCATAGATCGAATGCGCGGCCAGGGAACCTTCGCCCGCGCTGCCGGCCGCATCGGCCGCCGCGCCGCTTAGGCGCACCCGGACGGGAAGAAAACCCTCGGCGTCGGAGAGAGACAGAGCCGAGTGGATGAGGGTCCGGCCCAGCGATTCGTAGGAGTCCCGCTTCAGCAGCCCGCCGGCTGTTCTCAAGGCGTCTCCCGCTAGAATCGACTCGTACAGATCCGATGACGATTCCCGATCCGCTCCCGAGGTCCACAAGAACAAACCCTGCTCGGTCTTGCGGATCGCCGGAAGTATATGCCGGTCGACGATCTCCGATACACGGGCAAGCGTAGCCTCCCCCGCATCCAGATACACAGCCGCTTCCAGGTACACCTCGATCAGATAGATGAGCGTATCGATCCCCGCAGCCTCCAGCTGAACGCTGTCGGCCAATCGCAGCACTTCCTCGACCAGCGAAAACGGAGCATGGTTGAGGATGAAGCAAATCAGATCCGGTGTTTTGAACACCGAGAAATCCGCAGCCGTTATCAGATTCGTAATCCGCTGGATCTCCCCGGTGGCGCTGTTCTGGCGGGTGGATAGAAACGAGGGCAGGTTTCCCAGGTAGACGGCGCTGTTGTACAGCTCGGGATTCTCCGCGTTTTCGCGTAAAAGCCCGCGGATGTTGCGGGAAAGCACCGCCAAAGTCCTCCGATACTCGCCCCTCTTGATGGTTTCCGACAGTAGAGATATACCGAGCGGCCCGATCAGCTCCCGGCTTCCCGGATTGCCGCTGAACACACCGCTCCAGTATTGATACGCCGTGTTCAGATAAGCCTCGGTCCCGGCGGCGAAGTCTTGGGCATCCACCAGCGGAAAGCCGCGGGAAAACCAGTATAGATACGGATCCGATTGTTCGATCATGCGTTCAAGCACAACCGATCCCCGGCTGTCTTCGCTCTCCAACTCCAGGACGAGCCTTCCTGCGGCCGTTTCCAGACCGGACCCTGCACCCAGAGAGGCGTACATCACACCCGTCGGGCCCGTGTGAACCAAAAGCGGGATCCCTTTCACTGCCTCCAAATCGCCGTCCCCGAATTCGACCGGAAGGGACAGCGTCCGAATCCCTTGCAGGCGGGGGGGGACAATCGCCGTGATCACCATCCTATCGTCGAGAGTGCCGTCGGTTGCGAAGCGCAAGCCGATATCATCGTCGAAGACGAGCTCAAAGCCATCGGCAAACTTGCTGAAGGAATCCAGTGCGAGCTTCTGTTGCCTCGACCCCCCGAAACCGGCGCGTGCGCCGGTGGAGGAGGAGAACTCCACACGCAGATCGTGAAAGCCGAGCTCCAGATGCCGCATGCGCTGGCCGCCACCCAGTGTTTTTGCATACACGCCGGAGACCGACAAACTGCCGACTCTCTCGCTGAACTCCTCCCTGGAATGAAACTGCATGAAGATAAAAAAACAGATGACGCCGATGTAGAGTACGGGAATGATATAGTATATTGGGGAAAGTTTTCGTTTCATGGAAGGCCCATTCTACCATCGGGGTTACAAAGGTTCAACAATATTGAGCTGTTTGCAGAGTTCTGCGGCTGCGCTTTTCCTCATACTGCTGCTGTTCGGATGCAGCAGCACCGCCGGAACGCGACGGGAAGAAACATTGCCTCCCCCTCCTTATGAGCAAATCGGTGAATCGATCCAAGCCGGAGATCCGCAGACGGCGCTGCGGTTGCTGCGGGGGTATATGGAGGCTCACGCGGACGCGCAGATCGATCGCCTGCTGCTGGCCCGTCTGCTCATGGCAGCGGGCCACATCGAGGAAGCGCGAATACAGCTGAGTGTACAGATCGACGAATCGGGCCCTACCGCAGAGCTCCTGATCACCCTGGCGCATCTGGAACAAATTTCGGGAAATTCCGGTCGGCAGCGGGTGCTGTTGGAACGGGCTTTGGAGCTCGACGCGAACCATCCCGAGGTATTAGCGGCGCTCGCTGCTTTACACATGGAAGCCGAAGAGTTCGAACAGGCGGCGCGCCTGTTCGAACATGCCCTGCAGATCGACCCGCGGCAGCCCGCCGCCCTGAGGGGGACGGCGTTGCTTTTCCTCAAGCGACAGGACTACGAGGAATCGGTCCGGCTTTTCGACCGTGCCGTCGAAGCCGAACCGGACAATGCTTTGAACTACTCCGATCGGGCCCGTGGGCGAGCCGCGCTCAAGGACAGGAGCGGGGCGGTTCAGGATTTGAGCACGGCGATTGAATTGGATCCGGATTTTTACTGGAACTATCTCGATCGGGCTCGCCATTACCTGACGCTGCACAGGTGGGAGGAGGCGGAGGCGGATCTGAATCGGGCAATCCAAATCGATCCGGACCTGTTCCTGGCGTATGCGTATCGCGCCGGTTTGTACGACCGGCTGGAGAGAAGAGCGGAGGCGATATCAGACTACGAGCG
>Ga0272441_10013906_pt1 | contig 11511 bp, 9 predicted proteins | sample SSMProp6N_FD_193582 | JGI IMG/M metagenome (GOLD analysis project Ga0272441, IMG submission 193582) | Marine sediment archaeal communities from Little Sippewissett salt marsh, Falmouth, MA, United States - SSM-Prop-6N | ecosystem: Environmental > Aquatic > Marine > Wetlands > Sediment ... | reverse complement strand
ATTAAAATCTCCTTCTTTGAGTAGCTGGCTCTCTCATTGTAGGAGTTTTTTATTTCTCGGCACTAATCAATGGCATAGACATTGTTCATACCACTGGCATGCCAGTGGATTATTCCTTCGATTTAGAAACACTGCGAAATGAAGTAGGCTCCATCTTTGTATTGGCTGACGGTGCGTCACGGATGATAATATTGCTATTGCGCTGCCAACCTATAAAAGGTTTCGCTTTTTTTGAAAGGGACGGCAGTGTCCCCATGTGGTATCAATTGAATTTAGAGAGAAACGATTAATACGCAGAAAGGAGAGCACTGCCATGGGAAACCTTAATACACCACAAAAAGAAAAAATCATTCAGTTATATGAAGCGGCCATCCAGGACCATCTTGGGGAGATGGTTAGAAGCATTCTTCCACTACGATGTTTTCCAAGGAGTTCTTGATTCATTACTTCCTTCGTTCTTTATTTTTGTTGAGCTTCGTTTTTTCCTCTTTTCAACTTTTATTTCAATTTTACTGATATCTGAATACGGTACTCCACCACGTCCAGCATTATTTTCACTAAATTCATCAAATCTTACCCAAATATGATCTTCTGGCAGTTGAAGTGCCTTAGAAACTACCTCTGCACACCCCGCTATTATTTCCCTTTTTTCCTTTTCACTATGGCCTTTAATAAGAGTAATTGTTACGAATGGCATAATAGTACCTCCCCTTTTTCCCAGCTATTTAATTTCATTCAGGCTCCCTGATAATTTTATAGATTTCATATTTCTCTCTAATTCCCTAAATATATTCAATTTTTGGTTTGTCACCAGATTTTAAAGACGAATCATGCCAACTTTGGGGCTGCTTTAATTGCCCTATCACATACAAGAACTTTAAAGTCTTCGTTCCTGAGTTGCTATTCGGTCCGTGAACGATATTCGCCTTGACACAGAATGTGTCACCTTCATTTACTTCATACTCTCTACCTTCAATTCGAAATGTTCCATTACCCTCAAGCACATAAAATATCTCATCTGAGTTATGGACATGCTCTGGAGTTTCTTGCCCTACAGGTATTTCAGATAAGGCAAGCCTAAATTGCTCGATACCGCTGTTATCAAAATCAATAATACTTCGCATAATAAATGATTCTTTTTCGCTAATCCACATTCTAATAGATTTAGAATATTTACCCTTTTTGAATAGATTTTCCATTCTAATTACCCTTTCAATTAAACAGTTTTCAGCCGTTTATTCCCTATATCCTTTAGGTCGCCATTTTTTCTATTTGCTTCTAACTATTTCATAACTATGTTTGGTAGAAATAGCACAAAGTTAGGGAATACGGCTATTAACACCACTACAATGAATAACGGGATATAGAAAGGTACCATACTTAATATAACTCTATGAATCGGCATATCAGCAATTTTTGCTAGTATAAAGATTCCAACCCCAAATGGTGGAGTAAGGAATCCAATGCACAACACCAATACTTCCAACACTCCAAAATGTATCAGATCAATTCCATAGGCTTGCACTAAAGGCACAACCATTGGAGTTAGAACCAATAGAATTGCTCCAATATCGAAAAAGCAGCCTGCTATTAGAAATGTAAAGATCAGCAATACAAGCACAACCCATTTTTCATCTGTGAAGGCCATCACTAAATCTCTTATATGATTTGGAATATTTTCAAGTGTCACTACCCATCCAAATACTGATGCTGCGCCCATGATCGCTAAGATAACTGCTGTTACGCAGGCAACATCTACAAACATCGGAAAAATTTCCCTAATTTTTAGTGTTTTATAAACTATAAAGCTTAAAAAATAAGCATATAGTACAGCTACAACTGCTGCTTCAGTAGGAGTAAAGATACCAGTGACAATCCCTCCTAAAATAATAATTGGGGTTAATGTTGCTGGAAATGCCTTTTTGAAAGAACTCCAAATTTTGCTAAACGGCTCCATATGGTCATATTTAGGGAATTTCTTTCTTTTTGCAATTAGATATACCATTATCATAAGCGTAATACCCATCAGCACTCCAGGAATTGCACCGCCAAGAAATAATCTCCCAACTGATTGTTCGGCAATCATTCCATATAGAATCATATGAATGCTTGGAGGGACAATAGGGCCTATAAGCGAAGAGGCACCGGTCACGCCAACTGAGAACTCCTTGCTGAAGCCTGCTTTCGTCATTGCCGGTATTTCAACTGCACCAAGTCCAGCCGTATCAGCGGTTATGGACCCAGACATGCCAGCAAATATCATACTAACTACGACATTCACATGCCCTAAAGATCCTGAAATATGTCCAAGAAGATCTCTAGCAAAGTCAAATATCTCTTGGGATATTTTGCCTTTATTCATAATCTCAGCAGCTAATATGTAGAGTGGAAGGGCAAGAAGTGGAAATCTTTGAAGAGAGCCGCACATTCTATGGGCGAGAAGAGTAATTGGTATGTCTGAAAATGCTAATATATAGACTGATGAAGATATCATTAGGGCAAAAAAAACAGGAATTCGAATAATGAGACCTAATATAAAAACTGCGAGAATTATTCCTGAAGTCATTTTCTCTCCCTTGAGGCGCTCGCAATTTGTTTCCGTATTTGAAACAATATTTCCTTCAAGACTAAAAAGAACATAATAGCAATACCAATCAAGAGAGCAGCAGAACAACAGCTCATTGGCAATCCTAGGGCTGGAGTAAATGACTTGCATTGTATTTTTACAAGCATTACAGCCGCAATAAGATGTATCCCTAAAACACCAAGTATTGCGGCATTTCCTATCCATAAAACAATGTTTTTAAGTTTTTTGGGGAGAGAGTCATAAATGTAGGTTATCTTAACATGTTCATTTCTCATTTGGAGAAAGGCCGCGGCAATAAAGGTAAGCCAAATGATAAGTATGACCGCAACCTCCTCCGCCCACGAAAATGGCTTTCCAAAGACATACCTCAGAAATACATTTGTTGAAAGGATAGCTACAATAAGTATCATTACAATACTCAATATGATTTCCATACCCTTTCTAAGCCAGTTTTCAATCATTTGAACCTCTCCAATTTTTAAAGACATTGATTTTTAGCACTTCATTTAATTCCTTTTCTAAATCTGTTTTTATATTTTCCGAACCTTATGCCTTAAAAATCTTTAAACCAAATTACTTTTTGTAATCTACAAACTCTTTATCACTCAAAAGATGTGCAAAAGTTATATCTAAATTTCAAGTACCAATTAATACTTATATGTATTTTCCTTTTGTATTTGCTTTACCTCCTTACTAAAAGGTAATCCCTTGATACATCTACCTTGGACATACCTCTATAGTTTACTTTTTAAGCATTATTTTCATTGGGTATCCCAGCAAGCTCCTCGATCCGCTTGAAGGGCAAGTTTTCTATAGATATTCAAAACACCTGTCGCCCTTTTCTCCTTGATTGGCTCCAGTACTTCTTTTCTCTTTTCAATTTCATCCTTCGATATTTTTAATTCTATTTTCCGATTTGGCACATCTAATTCAATAATATCCCCGTCTTCAACAATTGCCAAAGTTCCACCAACTAGAGCTTCTGGACAAACATGACCTATTGCTGGAAAATCAGATGTAAGGCCTGAAAATCTCCCATCTGTTAATACCGCCACGCCTTTCATTTGCATCGCACTTAATGCCTGAACAACGATAAGAATTTCGGCCATTGCAGGTCCTCCCCTAGGACCTTCATATCTACAAACAACTATATCTCCAGTTTCTACCTTTTTTTCTTTGCCTGTATAAATTGAGTCAAGGGCGTCTTCAAAAGAGTTAAAAACCTTTGCATTATAGCTTTTCTTTAATAGCGCTTTATCCTTCACAATTGTGTGTCTGATAACCGCTCCTCTGGGGGCCAAATTTCCTTTTAATATAGCAATCGATCCTTCGTGATAAATTGGGTTTTCTACCGATCTGATAACCTCATCATTTGGTTTCATGTAATTGGAAATGTTTTCTCCCAGTGTTTTGCCAGAGACAGTGAGGCTATCGATATTTAAGAAGTCCTTTATTTCATTCATTAATGCAGGAACACCTCCTGCCTCATAAAAATCAATCAATGAATGCGGCCCGCTAGGAGCAATTGAACAAAGAGTAGGTATTTTCCTGCTTACTTCTGACCATGTATCCATTGTGATGTCAAAGTTTCCCTCATAGGCTATCGCTTGCATATGAACTATTGAATTTGTACCTCCTGCAACGGCCATCTCCACTGCCATTGCATTCTTCATTGATGCTTCTGTTACAATATCTTTTGGCTTTAGATCTTTTTCAACAAGATTCATAATTTGTAATCCAGCCTCTTTGGCGGATATAGTTTTTAGGGCAATAGCTCCTGGAATCATGCTAGAGCCTGGAAGAGCAAGTCCTAGGGCTTCAGTAATAATTTGCATTGAATTTCCAGTTGTAAGTTCTGCACACGACCCACAAGCATTTCCAGCTGCATATGTCACTTCATCTAAGCTGTTGAAGTCTAGACTATTTGATAATGCTTTATCGTATATTATTGAGGCACCTTTTCCAACAGCAACCCAATCATTTTTATAATAGCCAGGAAGCATTGGGCCACCAGTTACAATAATACATGGCTTATTTATTCTTATTGCAGCCATTATCATTGCTGGGACAATTTTATCACATGTGCATAGTCCAACCCATCCTTCACAAGCTCCTACCTTTATCGCCGTCTCAATTGAATTTAAAATTATTTCCCTCTGGGGAAGATCATAGTAAGCTAAATCAGTCCAAGTTTCGGCGAGACCAGAGCAAGGGCCCAATACATTGATTTCAAATGGCATCGCTCCACCCAGTCTTACTCCAGCTTTAACAGCATCGGCGAGACCTCTAAGATGTACGTGGCCGGGTGATTGTTCACTCCAAGAATTCACAACTGCAATTCTTTTGCTTTCAATTTCCTTGTTGCAAAATCCCATGGCCTTAAAAAATACACGATGCCAATAATCTCGAAACATTTTATCTCTATTGGTTTTGCTCTTCATTAGATCAACATTTCTGTCCATTGTTTACCTCCAAAATATTTCATAAATTTCCATTTTTCTGGATCAAACGACGCCTTATTTCCTCGCCATTGAGCTTTGATGGGCTAGTGTTTTGTTCAATTGCCATCACAGATGCAATTCCAGCGGCTTCTCCGAAAGCGAAACATTGCGCTGCTACCCTGACAGATGATTGGGCTTCTTGCTCGGCAGATACACATCTTCCTGCAACCAATAAATTTTCTATATTTCGTGGTATAAGACATCTAAATGGTACTTCATAAAAATCACCTTCACCAATCCATACCATCTTAACTTCATCTAGACTGTGTTGTTCTATTGGCCATGCGCTCCTAACTACGGCATCATTGAATTTTTTAGCATTTATTACATCTTGGTTTTTTAGTTTATACATCCCTTCTATTATTCTTGTTTCACGAATTCCCGTTTCTCCTGTATCTTCAATAAATATATTTTCAAATCCTGGTAGGTATTTTCTAAAAACCTTTTCATATTTTCTTGCCTGTCTTTTCCCTTCTATTTCAGCATAGGTAAGGTCAAACTTGTTTGTACCATCAATTATTTTGCCTTGCTTGCTTACAGTAGTAACATTACATACTCTTTCTCCATACCTAGGTGTTTTAAAAAGAAAGCCATCAGTCCTTGGTAGATCAATTTCTTTTCTATTCACAGCTTTCTTCATTATCTCTTGGATATCTTTAAATGATAATTCGCTTGCCTTTTCTTCATTAACATTTGCTATCCTGAAATTTGTTGAAGGATATTGGAGAAAGCCATTATCACCCTTACTATAATCTCCCCCAGCAAATGCTACGATGTCAGCATCTCCAGTCGCATCGATTATTATTTTTCCCCTAATACCCTCTCGCCCAGACTTGCTTTCAATTATAACCCCGCACGGCTTATCATCTTCGATCATTACATCAACAATTCTACTATGGTAAATTAGCGAAGAACCAGAATTTAATACTTTATCTTCTGATATTTGTTTAAACCATAGCGGATCATAGGTAACAACCGCAGTCTTTCCAAATCGAAATGGCTCATTTAGCGCTCCAACCTTTCTCAATTCATTCAATATAGTTTCCGTAAATCCCCTTACCAATAATTCTATTTTGTCATTGACTATGTAGAATACCCCACAAAAGGTACCAACATGGCTTGAAGCATGCGCTCCAGTGAGAAACCCGTTTTTTTCAATTAAAATAACATTTGCACCTTCCCTAGAGGCGCTTACAGCGGCTGCAATCCCTGCTGGGCCACCACCAGCTACAATAACATCAGCCGATTCAACAACCTTTATTATTCTTTTCTTTTCACGGTATTCACTGTTTTTCATTTTTTGCCTCTTAGCAATATATTTGATCATAAAATATTAGAATATATGGGGAAGGATGATGGTTAACTCTATTAAATTTTTCCAAGTTTCTTGAGTATTCCTTTTGACCAAGATCCACTCTCTTCTAAATTTATGTGAACCTTCTTCGCTTTTTCTAACCATATGCTTCTATCAGTTTTAAAAAATTTTACTCCAGATTTCTCTATTTCCTGTTTCGCCTTATTTTCAAGTGAATCCCCTAGAGAAGTAAAATATTTACCAGCTTCTACAGATGATTCATTTAAGGCTTTTTGTACTTCTTTTGGCAGCTTTTGATATTTTTTATCATTTATCCAAATTGCATTATATGCAGGCATGAAATCCAAATAAGTGCAATAGTCTAATTGTTCGTAGAATTTTTCTTCCTTTATCTGTACTATATTGTGTGGCATACCATTAACTATCTTCTGAGCTAAGGCCATATAGACCTCACCCCAGGGTAACGGTATTGCAGAAGCTCCCAGAGCATTCCAAACATCAATTTGAACCTTCTGCTGCCATAATCTGAGTTTTATTCCCTTCAATTCATCAGGCGTTTTAACCGGTCTTTTTTGTGTCCAGAGATGCATTCCAGGCCTAAATCCAAATCCTGGTAAAGTTCGTACACCGTTTTGTTTTCGAACCTTTTCTCGAATTTGTTGTAGTAGATCACTTTTTTCTATCTCTTCTCTAGAAAGCAAAAACGGCGCTTGAAAGACAGTAATATCCTTTTCAAAAAGTTCGATAAAGGCTTCAGATTCCACAGCCATATCAATTGAGCCCATCGAAACTCCTTCCAGAATTTCCGTCATATTTCCAAGTTGCTGTGCAGGGTAGATGTCGATCTTTACCTTTCCATTTGTCTTTTTCTCTACTAACTCGGCCAACTTATTAGCCTCCTTATCAATAATACCCCCACCAGCTGTGATATGAGCCAATTTGAGTACAATAGGTTTTTCACTGGCTAAAGTTGATGATGATAAAACAAATGACACTAGGAATAAGATCAAAGTAAAATGGAACATTATACGTTTCATTCTTAGCCTCCTTTTTCTTTTTGAAAACTTTAATGATTAGCCCCATCCTTCCCCATTAAATAATTTTTAAAATTAATATGTTTGATTAATGCAAATATTATGCCGAGAACATTAACAAAAATCTAAACGTCATTTTTACCTAATTTAATTTATTTTATACGATAATTTTAGGGATGAAAAAGAGGGAAGGAAATAGATTAAAAATAATAATGTTAATTAGATAGATTGATATGCTCAAGAATATTAATCAATAATATCTATTTGCTTTTAAATTTGTCATTTTGCACTTCATGTCTGCATTTTTGCATTTTTTAGTTTTCTATAAATTGTGGAGGCCTTCCTATTTAATGTACTCCTGCTTCCTTTATATCATCACAAACCATTATGGCTTTATTCAATAAATCAACTTCAAATCTATTAACCGCATCTTTCAATAATTCAAACTTTTGTACCTGATATTTATAGAGATCACAAAAATTGTTTTGCAAATCATTGAATCCTATCTGTCCATTTTCGATACAATAACTAATATGAATTCAAGATAGTTTATATATATGTGCCAAATCGACAATATCTGGTGATCTCCCTTGTATGATCAGATATATTTCAAAGGTAGTGTTATCAAGGGCGAAAACGCTTTTTAAATGCTCAAACCTGATTTTCAGCAGTTCTTATCTTTTTGGTATCGTCCGTTTCAATAGGGGAACGACGTCATGATATAAATGCTTTTGTAATTAAAGGCTTGAACATGCTTTTTATCTAAATTTAAATCATCTCTCGGGTTATTTGATATACCATGCCCGATGAGAATGTTCATTTTTGCCTTTAAACTTCAAGCTATAGGAAATAGTGCAGGTGGTAAACGGTAAGGGGCATCAAAAACCATATTTTCAAAGAAATAGCAGAAATTGAACTTAGCGCGAGCTGTATGGATCAACAGTGCATGAACAAATGGCTCCATCCATGGCATGCCTAACAGTCTTTGCTTAGAAATTCAGATCAATCTTAATCTTTTTTCCACCCACGGAGGCTATAGTAATCATTCATGAGCCTATCGAATGTGTCCCTTGAATAGATCTTGTCGTTATCTTTGAGGGGTTCTTGGAAAAACCTTGACGGCAGAGTATCATCTGCTGGTGTTGCCCCTTCCCCCAAGTTAAAATTGTGGACTTCGGATTTGATGTTACGGGCGATATTTTTAAGACCCGAGCGATCCACATCCATCCCAGTGGTCAATCTCAGGATGGTGCTGTAGTCCTCCCAAGAATAAACATCTCGATAGAAGCGGCAGAGGATCAGAGCGTCCATCAGGTTCATCCGGTCCTCGAAATCGATAAAGTGAGCGGCCTTACCCTCAAGTTCATCTGGTGGACTGATCCCTGCGAGTTCCGCCTTATAAAAGGTAGTGCGAGCATGGCAGGCCCCTCTATCAGAGGTTGCATAAGCTAACCCCATTCCGGGAAGGCTCCTTGGATCATATCCTGCAGGCTCCAGGCCCTTTACATGAATGGCCAAGTCTTCACATTCCCATTCCTGGGAGACGGCCTTCACGCCCTCGGCAAGCAGAGCACCAATGCCTCGCCTCAGTGCGATATCGTTTAAAAGCTCAGCTGCCCTGTCTGCATCCCCGTACTTTACGGGGAATTTGCTCACACCACGTGCTGTTGCCTCCATGAGAAAGGCTATCATATTTCCGGATGTGATGGTGTCCAGCCCGAGATTGTCGCAGAGATTATTAAGATGTGTCACTTCACCGATATCCTTGATCAGGCATAGCCCACCGAATGCATAGATGGTTTCATATTCGGGCCCCTCAATAGTCAATCCTTGATGCCGTCCTTTGTTGATAGTAGTGTACCGACTGCATGCAATAAAACAGTTTGAGCATGCCATCGGTTTGACCAAATGTTCCTGATGCAAGGTTTCGGAACTTAAAGATTCCCATCCTCTCATAGCCCCTGCTTTCCAATATTGATTCGGAAAAGCGCCTGCTTTGTTTAAAATCCCTACCATAATTGGGGTGCCGTAATTCCGAAGGGCTTGCACTGGTGCGGTATCCTTATGTTTTTGCATAATTTCTCTGGCAAACGTCTTTGCTCCCTCCGGATCAGCAAGCAGGCGTTGATGATCGCCATGGAAAGCTATCCCCTTGATCTTTTTGCTACCCAGAACGGCACCCACACCCGTCCGACCTGCACTCCGCCATTTTTCATTCTCAATGACCGCATACTTCACCAGATTCTCTCCGGCAGGTCCGATCACAATGGCCCGTGCTCCCTTGACGTTGATTTCCCGGATAATGGTGTCTTCGGTCTCATAGGTTCCTTTTCCCGAAAGAGAACGGGCATCGTGAAAGATGACCCCCCTCGGTGTAATCTCAAGATAGACTAGTTCATCGGAGGCGCCTTGCAGAATGATGGCGTCATATCCGCATCGACTCATGGGTATAGGAGCCTTCCCGCCGGAGTATGCCTCCGCATATAGGCCTGTCAAAGGAGATTTGGTATAGACTCCGTAGCGACTGCAACCATGGATCGGTGTATCCACCACTGGACCGGTTGCAAGAATGAACGTATTTTCCGGGGAGAGCGGATCCACACCAATGGGATTCAATTCATTTAGGAGGCGGGTGCCCAGGCCCTTACCGCCCAAGAGCAGTTCAAATACCCCATCTTCGATTTCCGATACAGAGAATGTCCTGTTCGTAAGATCCACAGTTAATAGTTTGTTAAATAATCCTTTCACGAATATTTTCCTCTCGATTGCAGAACAAAAAGAAGGACCGAAGAATTAAAAAAATGATTTGGATCTTATCAAGTTTTTAACCAGGGTAGCCTTTCTGATAGGGCCGGCCGTCTTTGTGCCATTTATGGTTTTGGTTAGGTATCTACTTATAAGTTACTATATAGCTAAGAAATGACATCCCTCTTAGCTTGTATTCATTGTTATCAAAAGCAGTTAGATGCCCTGATCCCTATTTTGTTTCTCATTTGCCGCTTCTTGGTTTAGCTATGAAATCAAATAGTCTTGTGCTGTAAGAAAGCGGAATTCAAATGGCAAGGCCATCGTGTTTTATTTTAGACCACAGTAAGCAGATTTTTGAGGTATGATTAAATTCACGGCACCTCCCAGAAGGGGCCTAGCTTCATGCTTTTAATTTTGTCGAGAAGCTCATTCCTGAGTACAGGCCTGTTAGATATAAAATCAGGGTCCAGACGTCTGCGCATGTGCTCACACGAAAAAAGACTGTGCAGATCGGCAAGGGAAATGATTCCATTTTCTGTGGCTGGATCGAAAAGAACCCAATTACGAACATGATCTTCCGACCGGAAGAAGTTCATGGTACTTCAGGCGAAACTTATGTCGTCGTACCATTTATTGAAAGGAACGGCCACATATCCTACGATACCCTCAGGATCAACATTCAATATCTCACCATCTCGCATCTCCACACGAATCGGCTCGCCGCAGTGCATGCAAACCGTATCGATCTGAACTGTTTTCCCCGGAAAAAGCCAGCTAACTGCCAGCGACTCGAAGGCTCACTGGCCAAACCACTTTTGTTCACCTTCCACAGTGATGGGATATTGGTTGGGCAGGTTGTTAAAGGGGGCCAGAGAAACGATGAGATCTGTTTTTGGAAAAACCCAACCTGGAAGGATCTCTGCAAAAAGGGCTTGAACGGCTTTTCGGCCGTTCTCTATGGAGACCCCAAGTGCCTCAGCTACTTCAGTGAAAAATGGGGCTTTCCCGGTTTCGACAAGACTTTTCATAATGCAGTGGTAGGTTTTGTCTAAGGTTGTAGGTTCTGACATGGCTATTTACCTCCATTTATTATTCTAGTATGAACTCAAAGCAATATATGTGCCGAACAGGCCTTGCCTTAATTAATAAGAAATCAATGCCATTGTATTCAGTAGTATAAGGGCCAAATTTAGGGGAGCATAAAAATAAATTAATATTATCAACGCGATAACTGGACTGGCAATATTGCAAGTCATAATGGCATTTCTGCCGTTTTTAGCTTTCTGTAAATTGTTGCAGGGTCCATCTTGAGGAATTTGGCAGCCT
>Ga0272441_10013905_pt1 | contig 11511 bp, 15 predicted proteins | sample SSMProp6N_FD_193582 | JGI IMG/M metagenome (GOLD analysis project Ga0272441, IMG submission 193582) | Marine sediment archaeal communities from Little Sippewissett salt marsh, Falmouth, MA, United States - SSM-Prop-6N | ecosystem: Environmental > Aquatic > Marine > Wetlands > Sediment ... | reverse complement strand
TTTATAAAATAAATCTATTTTAAATCGTACTTTGTCTTCTTCGATCTGGCCACATCTAACTTGTTTAACAGAACCCATATTTAAGAAGAGCGTATTTTTAACCAATTCATCTATGTCATAATCTGCCTGATTAATGTCAATGACAATTCGCTCCGGGTCACCAATATAAACTGATTCAAAGTTTTCCATAGGTTTGTCTGCCTTAATAGTAACCCTGGTAAAATTAGGTACTTTTTTATACCAGATATTGGTGATAGTTACATTATCCTGGGCAAAGCAAACATCAACTAAACCAAAAAATAATAAAGATATTAAAAATATTAAAACTTGGATTTTAAGCAATCCATCTAATGCTTTCATCATGCCAGGTCTTTTCTTTCTATTTTTCCTGTTTTTCGTTTGATCAATCATTGGTTGCTTCCCCACCTCCTAATTGTAGTGAAATCTCATAACCGTTAATATTGATAATTACTTTTTCATCCTGAATCGATTTAACTAAATATTTTTCTAAAATAATATCACCTTCTTTGGCAATATATGTTTCATTGTCAATTTTTAGTATAGCTAAGCGTTCACTGCCGGCTGAAATTAATCCGGTAAAATTAGTGTCTGGTGGTAATTCCGGCTGGACAAAACGACGAACATCTTCTTCGGAATCTAATTCCCCGGCAATCTTTTCCTCTTCTTCCTCTAAATAGACCGAGCTTACCATTCTCTGAAATGGATTTCTCATTACCGGTGGCTGATAGGGTTCATAAGTATAGACTTTTGTCTGGTAGCTTTCATGTCTTTGTCTTATTTCCTTTTCAAACGGACTTAGTTCATCTTCAATTTCTTCTTCTTCCCGGTTATTACCCTCAATGGTGTCAACAGCATTACCGGGAGTAGTTGCATTGTTTGAGCGGGTTTCGGTTACATTTGAATTGTCAATAGTTGTCGAAGCTATATCTTCTCCGCCAAATGGATTTAATTCAGATAATGAAGATAATACATCAGGGAAAAACCATAATATAGCTGTTGCTAAAGCCAATATAATCACGATGACCAATAAAATACGATTTAACCTGCTCAATTTATTGTGTTCCTTTCCTTAAGACGTAGGTAAACATGTTCATGTTTACATTTACAGTTTCTTTATCATCAGCTTCTGGGTTAAGTTTTAAATCTTTTACATCTACAATTCGAGGAAAATTTTCCAATCTATCTAAAAATTTTATTGTTTCAAAATAATTAGCAGTATAGGTTAAGTTAATAGGCAAGCGTGCATAAATAGCATCTTTTTCCTGTACTAAATTTTGAGGGGAAAAATTGCTAAAGTCAATATTAAATTCATCCATTGTTTCCTGCAGGAGAACCAGGAAATCAGGTATATCTTTTTCTTTTGGCAATAGAACTTCTACAAATTCTAATCTCTCAGTAAGTTCAGCGTATTCTTTTTTTAAGTCGTCCAAACGGGCAGCGATTTTCCTACCCTCTTCAATTTTATTATTGAGTGTACTTATCTGCTGATCTAACTGATCTATTCTATTTTTTCTGGGCTGATAAATAAAAGAATAATTGAAATAGAAAAAAATGGCAATAAAAAGTATAAAAATAATTATTTTTGCTTTTTTACTTAGTTTCAAATGATACTCCTTTTATTTTCCTAAGCTGCTTTCTTTATCCTCTTGTTGTATATATGGAATAAAAAAACCTGATAGCTGAAAATTAACTGTTTCAATATTTTGCTCATATTCCGGTATTTTTGTACTCTGTTTGCGAATATATTGCAAATCAATGGCATCAAAACCACGATGATCTTTTAAAGTATTCATATATTGAGCTATAAGATAATTATTAAAAGTATTAGCGGTTAAACTAAAGCCTTGATTAGCATCAATATTCAAATTGTTCAGCCAAACTTCAGTTAAAGTAGCTTCACTGAAATCACCCAATACACGAGTTAAGTGAGATTGATTCTTTATTAAATTTTCAATGACTTCTACTCTTTCAGCTAATTCAGCTTTATCTTTTTCCAGGTTTCTTACTTCAGCAATCACTTTTTCAATGGCGGTAAGCTGTACTTCTAGATTTTTGACTTCATTTTCTTTGGTATAAATATCATTTTCAAGGGTAAGATACAGAAAGCCTGCACCGGCGAATAAAAGAATAATAAAAACAACGAATAGTATTCTAAAAATATTGTATTTCTCTTTTTCTCTATATTCTTCTGGCAGAAGATTAATATCCCGAATTATGTTTTTATTTTTCGCCATTCTTTATCTATTACCTTTCTCTTTTAGCTAATCCAATGGCAGTAGATAGGCTTCTTTTATATTTATCCAGGTTTTCTAAATTTATATCAATTGGACTTACAGTGATACCCTTTAACGGGTTTGCCATTACTACAGTAATGCCAAACTGCTGTTTGAGATTCTGCCCAATATTGGACATTGCAGCCATTCCACCGGATAAAATAATTCTCTTATAAGCCACTTTCTGATATTGAGTTTTATAATAATTAAGAGATTTTCTTATTTCATTAAATATATCATGGACACCGTTTTTTACTAACTCGGCAATTTCCTCTTCATTGGAAATAGCAGCTTCTACCGACTCTTGGGCCTTTTTTTCTACGGGCGAAATTTCTGATTCAACATTTTTAACAGTTTCTACGGGTAGGGAAAGCCCGATTCTACGTTTTAGTATCTCTGCTTCATTAGAGGAAATTTCTAACTTCTTCTCTATTAACCTGGTAATATCATTTCCTCCCTTTAGAATGGTACGGGTGAATTTTAGTCTATCTCCTTCAATCAAGGTAATTTCAGTGGTACTGGCACCCATGGATAGGATAACATCCATTTGATTTCCGTTTTCTTCATTGGGAGACACAGGGGTGAGGTAATTTTCAAATGCACGTATTTGTGCATTTGAGACAATATCAACTACCCGGGGTTGTATGTTGAGTTTTTTTAGAACTTCAATCTGTTGATTCACCAAGCTTTTGGGAGCAGCTACCAACAGGACTTTCATCATTTTGTTGCCCTCTTTTTCTTCTAATTCTTCGATTTTTTTGGAATCTAAAAGAGAATCCTGTATATTATAAGGGACATATTTTGGTGCTTCCCACTGAAGTCCATCTTTTAGCTCTTTCTCATTCATTAAAGGAGTGGTAATTTCTCGAACAATTACTTTTTGTCCTGTTATAGCAATAATACCGTTACGATCATGAATGCCTTTTTTGCGAAGCATCTTGTTTAAGGCTTGAGTTACCGCTTCAACATCTTTAATCTCACCATGCAGGATGCTTTCTGGAGGTGTTAAAACCAAACCAAAATTATCCAGACGGTAACCATCACCAGTTCTGCTTAATTTTATTGCCTTGATTGAACGTGCACCAAAATCTATTGCCAGCATTTTTACTCCTTATAAAATCGTATAACGTATACCATATATAGTATAACGTTAACTTGGTATCTAGTCTATCATATCATAAATCGAGTCTAAATAGTCGTTGTTCATGAATATTTTATCACTTGCAACTACTAAGAACTATAAACTATTTTATCATTGAGAAACCCATCTCATATAATTCTGAGCCATGAACGAGTTTCAGGCTTTTAAAAACAAACCGTGTACTAAACACAAAAAAGTACTATATTATGTATTATAGTATAAAACTACTATAATTTACAATACACTAATGAAAAACTTTTTATTCCAATATAATAATAGAATTAGAATATATTAGAATTATAAAACAAATCATAAAAAAATGAAACCACTCATTTTAACTATTCAATCTATTTAATTTAATAGAATTTAAAATAATGAAGTATATTAAAAAATCATCAAAGTATCTTCCCGGTATTCACGCTCAACTTCCTGTTCTTGTTCATTCATATCCAGTGATTCAAAACCATTTATTCGTTCCTCATCTTCTATTCTTTCAGATTGCTGTTCAATATTTGGTTTTATTTCTTCATTTAATTTCTGGTACTGAATATTCTGCAAATTTATATATCTCAATACAAAACCTATCAGCAAGATGACTAAAAATGTCAATATTATCAATGTACTGTTTTTTAGTCCAAAAAATATTTTTACCTTATATTTTATGCTATTATAAATTGATTTCATAAAAAATCTTTTTTCTTATTATAATTCTTTCCAATACTGCTTAATATATTTACCGGTAGTCGGAAAATAAGGTGGCAATGCCTGTCCCAAATTTGGATTATCTATACTCATTCTTGTATCAAAATTATAATCTTTGGTATATCCGGATTGTTTTCCCCAAGAATTGAACGTGCCAACAGGTCCTCTCTGTTTTTGAATAAAAGAACCATGAACAGTTAAATCCCCTTTCATAATATATTTCCATCCATCATAATAAAAAGAGGTTCCTAAGGCCATTAAAATTCCATTGATTTCGATATTAGTTGGTGCACCACTGGCAATTCTAATATTCCCCTCAGAAACAAGTCCAATGCTGTCGGTAACCGAGTAAGGGTCATCAAAACAGTTGGGATCGTCGACTCTTTCTTTAAAGAGTAAATCATCGGATATTACAATATCATTATTACTGGCAATAGTTATCTTTCCATTCATACCACCGTCGGATGCCCTTCCTTTTAAACTTTTAATTTCCCCATTTACATAAAGTAGACCATTGGTATATCCATTGTAAGGGGTATAAATAGAGCCATCATATACTACAGTAGTACCGGGTGAATAAGTATACCCTCCAAGATTAGTAGGTGTTTCCACTTTATAAATTATTTTACCTTTGCCATAACTACTATATTGATCAATAGTTATTTTTGAGTTCCCTACAGCATCAGTACCTAAAATTAAATTATCCACATCACCGTTGACCCAGATGCCATCAGTCAAGTTGTTAGACCCATCATCAGGCAGGTAAGTCCCGTTACCTGCAGGGGGACTATTGATTAAACTTTCTGAACCAGCAGCAATTCTCTGTAGACTTTTTGGATCAGTGGGATCAGTAATATCCCGATAAGCAGGTAGAGGAATCTCATCAACGCCTCCCTGATAAGGCGGGCTTCCATTAAAGGTGGGATCAGTCTGAGCATCATAGGCTTCCCAAGAAACATCACTTGGGTCCGTTGGGTTAACCCATGCGGAGGTAACCGCACCATTAAAGGTTGGTGACCCTGCTATGTGCAAGCGGTCATTACTATGCAGCTTTCCACCAATTGTATCATCTCCATAAAACCAAATCTTGCTACCTCCATATCCTGCATCAATTGATGAAGGAAACAGCTCTTCATCTGAAAAATAAGCATACATAGCAAAATTTTCCAGTTGGACTTTACTTTCAATGGTAGTACTGATTTGCCCTGAGGTATTATTCCAGGGCATTTGACCTGTTGAAACAATAATGTAGCTCATCGGGGAGATTGATTCTATGGTTACGGTATATTGGCCTTTTCCCAACTCGGGTGAACCTCCATTTTCATCAGCAAACGGGTTGGTTGGAGAGGGAAAATTAGGTGTGACAAGATTTTCTAAATGGCTAATTGCTCTTTCTAAGCCTGATTCGGCGATATAAAAAGTTTCCTTAGATGCTTCTTGTAGTGAGGAACTTTTTATATCGCTACTTGTCATGGTTAATAAGGCAATGCCAAGAGTGGAAATTGTAAAAACAAATATTAAGGTAGCTACTAGCGCCATTCCTTTATTGTTAATCTTCCTAAAAACATTTATTTTCATATTATATTCACATCCTTTCAAAAAAAATAAAGGATTCTAAAATCATTCTCTTTTTCATTATGTACCATAATTCCTAAGATTGACCTCAGTTTCAATTTCTATATCCATTTTACCATCTTGATCAACGTCAACCTGCAGGTTAATCTTTATTTTTGATGCATTTGTAGGGTCAACAACTGGGTTACTTTCACTATCATAATAATTAATTAAAAATCCGCCGCTAGGTATGTAGCTTATCAGATTACTGATATTACCATTAATTTTTCTTTCTATGGTACCTGTAGAGGTATTTAATTCATAAGTAACATTAGCTTTTCCAAACGATGAGGGAAAAGATACTTCGATTCCGTTTTCATACCCGCTGACCACATTATTGGCTTCTCTCATTTCCTTCACCATACGATCCACGGCTATCCGGGCATCTCTTTGGGCTTTCAGTTGATTTTGTCCGGAAATCCAGGAACGAACCCCTCCACCAAAAAATGTAACCAGTCCTAAAATAATAAATGACAAGATAGCCACCACTACCATCAGCTCAATAAGACTGAAGCCCCCTTGGCCTAGTTTCTCTTTATTTCTCTTTTTATTTATATAAATATTCATGATATTCCTTATATTTGAAAATATATTCTATTGCTTATACTAATGCTTATACTAATCAATTAATATGGAGTATAAAATTGTACCTGATAGTTCTCTGCATTTGGGTCATTCGGATTCAATGTAAATGTAACTTCTTTATTTCTAATAGTATAGCTAAAACTTACTGCAATTTGAAAGCCCCTGGTATTTACAGGTATATTATAAGGGGAATTCAGATTTAGTGTTTCAACATTATAATTAAGGCGGTCCGGGTACCCCATGTTAAATATTTTAGTCCAGCTACCCCCTGGCATTCTTATCCAGATTTCTCTATATCTAGATGGCCATCCACTGTAATCCTTTTCCCACTCAATATTTACGGAATCAATCACTAATGGTCCTCCGAATAAATCTAAATCAAAGATAATTGAATCATCATTGTATGCATTTCTCCAATGAATTATGCTTGGAGGGTCAGTTAAGGTAATATAAGTATCATTACAGGTAACCAAAACAGTATCTTCGGCATCTTCATATTCTGCAGTAATAGTCGCTTCTCCTACAGTACTTAAGGTTAAGTAAACAACCGCTTCTCCATCAGGCTGTCCATCACCCGTTACTGAGGTAATGGATTGTGCTCCATTTTGGAACTGGCCCTTATCTGTGGTAAAGGTAATGGACTTATTATTCTGTTTTTCTCCCAAATAATTAGTCAACAATGCAGTTATTTGAGCAGTATCACCTGGAGTAATCGATTCTGGATCTGCTGATAGTTCCAAAATATATTCATTACATTTAACATTTACAGAGCCACTGGCAAAACCAAATGTCGCAGTAACCACAGCATTATCTCCAACGGATAAACTGGATAAAACAGTGCTTGCCTGTCCGCTTGCATTGGTATAAACCGAGTAATCACTCAGTGAGCCTTCTGAAGTAGAAAACTCTATAAGCCGATTCGGGGCAGGGTTACCAAGGTAATCCGATAAGATTACCGTAATGACTGAAGTATCATTCGGTGTGATTACTACCGGTTCTGCTTGTATTGAAATCATATATTGCTGGCATCTTACAGTGGCACTATCAGAAATAGTGGAGCCACCCGAAATTGTATAAGTCGCGGTGATCGTCGCTACATCCCCACCTGAGAGATTGGACAATATTACCGATGCTTGGCCATCAATTGTATCTACGGTAGTTTCTGATAAGCTACCTACGGTAGTGCTAAATGTAATGGTCTCACCAGTAGGACTACCGCCACCCACTTGTGTCAGAGTAGCTGTTATATTTGATGTATCGGGATTTCCGCCTGTTGGGAAGATGCTTTCAGGTTCAGCTGTTACATCAATACTGTAATCAGTACATAAAACTGTAGTGCTATCATCAAAAGGACTACCTTCATCTGGAGTAACCGTTCCGGTTACTGTAGCCATTTCACCACTGGTCTCCATATAAAGTTCAACTGTTGCTGTTCCATCTGTAGTTGGTAAACTGATATTATTTTGTGTATCATCACCATCGAAGTAGCCAACGTCTGTTACAAAATCAACGGTAACTTCTTCAGTTACAGTATCTCCGCAACTATCTTTAACGGTTGCGGTAATGGTCGAAATACCCCCAGCTTCCGGATTATTGCTATCATACGGAATAACAGTTGAGGGATTTGAAGTCAGTTCGATAGTATAAGGAATGGTTATACAAGTTACCTCAAGAGGGTCACTGGTTACCAAACCTGAATTTGCCGTCACGGTAGCCGGGCCTTTTCCATAGATAGTCAATTCTGTAGTTGCCCTACCAACTGTATCTGTTACTGTAAATTGAGGTGAAACACCTCCATCATCAGCACTAAAACCAACTGGGGTCCCACTGGGAACACGTTGTTCGGGTATAGAAGTATCAAAAACTTCAGCTGTAACCGTTGCAATTTCTCCCTCAACACAACAGATAATATCAGAAGGATCAAAAGAAAGTTCAATTCTCCCAACATCAGGTTGATCCTCAACATAGGTTTTTAAGTCATAAACGAGCGTTCTAAGCTGGACATTCTTCTCTACATTATTTCTGTCATCCCAGCTAACAGTAACATAGACTTCCTCTAAATTAACATCAAGGGTGTTTGTTACTACAATAGTGGTATAGGTAATTCCATCGACAACCTGTGTATCAATATTATAATATGGATAGGCAATGCCTATTGAATTTTTTACGGCTTCTAATTTTTGTTGAGCAATATTTGTAGCTACTGTTCGGTATTTTGAATCAGCCATCGCTTGAAATGCATTTGAAAAGGCAATGAATATTGCCAAAGCTGCTAGGGCTAAAATTGCCACTGCAACCATAAGTTCAACCAGTGAAAAACCCTTCTGGTTTCGGAATAATTTTTTATTTAATTTTTTTAACATTGGGGAACCCCCTCTTTCATTTGTGGGTAATATTTGTTAGTATAGTTTTCAGTTATCAGTTTTTAGTTAAAATCTAATATAAACCATTAATAATCAGAAAACCAATAAAAGAATTAAGTAACCAAGTTATTATAATTAATTGGTTCGTTATGTTTTTTTAAACTTTCTAACTCTCCTTTAATAGCATCTTGAATATTTTCTAATGCTTCTCCTCTTGTTTCACCTTGGGAAATACATCCAGGCAATGAAGGACATTCAGCAACAAAAATACCATCTTCATCTTGCTCAATTAATAGTCTATATTTCATAACTAATATATTCCCTAATTTTAATAAAAACTTCCCTCACCCCCACCTTAGTCCTCCCCCCTCAAGGGGGAGGAAGTGAGATTGATACAATTTTATAACTATACCAAGTTCTTTAATTCATCAATTGTTATGCCAGCTTTTTTAATAATTGAGTTTAGCGTACCTTTTCTAATTTCTTTATGATTTGGAACAATTACTGAAAGATTTTTTTCAGGATTATGTAAAAAGATATGACTACCTCTTTGGTGATCAACTATAAAACCAATACGATGAAGTGCCTTGACTAATTCTCGCCCTGAAAATACTTTGCTCATAAAGAAACCTTTACTTCTTTAGCGATAAACCCAGGTTTTGTTTTTATCTCATTTACCTTTTCCATTCCTTCAAGGTAACATTTAATTGCTTCTTTTACATTTTTTAACGCTTCTTTTTCATCCATCCCTTGAGTATAACAACCATCAAGAGCCGGGACAGAAACATTAAATCCGCCTTCTTCAGCCGGTTCTAATATAACCATAAATTTCATAAATACTCCTTTATCTTCTATGTCATTGCGAGACTGTTTTTAGTCAGTCGTGGCAATCTCAGTTTAAATTAGTACCGAGAAATTCGCGAACAGGTACCACAAGTATGAACTGTCAGCATCATTTACCTCTTCCCTATACTTCCCTTTCCCCTCGGAGGGGGAGGAAATAAAATGAGTTAATCCTTCCCTCAAGGGGGAAGAAATTATATGATGTAATACTTCCCTATATGTGGGGATATTATCGATACTGGTTTTGCTATGTAAAACCTACCAATTCTCCGGTGGTGTCCTGCTAATCCGGGTTCGGGCTGTTACCGGTGTCATGATTACGTAAAGCGTTTTACCGTTTTTAGTTTTCAAAGTTACTGTCCCACCCATACTTGGGACACCTGTCTTATAAAAATATACTTTATGGTTGGTAAAGTTCGTATAATGCAAATTTATATTTTCCAGCTGGATATCCTGAACAAGATCTGTCTTACAAAATACCCGGTATCGATTCAACGATGTATAAAAATCCATTTTATAATAGCTACCAGTGTACATAGCTTTAGATTGACAATTTTTAAGTGTTGCTTCTAATTGGTGAGCTACCCGATTCAGGTCCATGTTCTGTTTCATATTTAAAAGACCTTTAAAGGATACAACTAACAGTATTGAAATGATTCCTATGACAACCATTAGTTCAATGAGGGTGAATCCATTACTGCGTTTGATGCTATTATAACAATATTTCATTCAATCGTATATCTTTTTATTTTTTTATTATTACCTTTGATTCTATTATTCCCTATTATAACAAATTTTAGCAAGAAAATATATTTAGTTTTCAGATGAAAGATGCAAGATACAAGATAAGAAATGGTTTTCAGTTATCAGTTAAATGTAATCGAAAATCTTTAGTAAATTATCTTCTCCTTATACTTCCCTCACCCCAACCTTCATCCTCCCCCCTCAAGGGGGAGGAAATAAAATGAGTTAATCCTTCCCTCAAAGGGAGGTTCAAAGAGCAATCCTTTACTTGCACTAGATATTATAAGTATTTTGTCCAAATCTCTTTTATTTCATCTTTAGAAATTCTTCGACTTCTATCCCGGCTCTTCTAATTAACCCACGTAATAAGCCCGGAGCCAATTCCTTATGCTCTGGTATAGATAGTGTTGGCCTTGAATCATGATATAAAATCATATGACTTCCAGTATGCTGATCCAAAAAATATCCAACTTTACAAAATATTTTAGCAGCCATCTTGCCTGATATATTAGACAAAATACCCATTAAACAGTTACCTCACCGATGAAGGCACTTTCACTTTCAATATCTTTAATTTTTCGATTATGTTTTTTTTGCACAAAAAGATAACCTTTTATTGCATCCTTTATGTTTTTAATCGCCTCATCTAATGTTTTTCCTTGACTCATACAACCTGGTAATTCAGGTACATCAGCTACATATCCCCTATATTCGGTATCATAAGTAAAAATAACTTGAAATCTCATAGCAAATCTCCTTTTCATCTTTTTCGATAGTATCGGGTAGGAAGTATCGAGCATTAAATACAATAATAGGCAAAAAGTAATTAGTACTGAACAAAAAATTAATAAGTTTTTTCATTTCTTCCTTTAATAAATAAGATTTCAATTTCATTTTTAGAGAAGTTAACCTGATATCCAATCCGATAATTTCCCTGTCGTATTCTAAAAAATGATACTTTGCCTTTCTTTATTTTTTTAACTCCGATCGGTAACGGATCAGTTTTTAAAGATTTTATATCTTCCGTAATTCTTTGCAATTCATTATTTGGAATATCCCTAATGTCTTTTTTGACACTAGATTTGTAGAATAGTTTAATCACTCATACCTCTATCTTTTAGATATTCATTCCACTCTTCTTCACTAACAGAGTATTCTCTTCTCCTTATCTCCACAGTCCTTATATCCTCTTCATCTTCTTTAATTTTATTTAATTTCTCTTTGA
>Ga0272441_10013903_pt1 | contig 11514 bp, 13 predicted proteins | sample SSMProp6N_FD_193582 | JGI IMG/M metagenome (GOLD analysis project Ga0272441, IMG submission 193582) | Marine sediment archaeal communities from Little Sippewissett salt marsh, Falmouth, MA, United States - SSM-Prop-6N | ecosystem: Environmental > Aquatic > Marine > Wetlands > Sediment ... | reverse complement strand
GGTACGCTGACCGCCGTGTTCCAGGAAATCGACGCCCTGGAAAAAACCGAAAAAGAGGTCAAACACTACGTGGAGCGCAAGCCGAAGCACAAGGATTTCATTCTGGCCGGATTGCTGCTGATTCTGGCCTATCTGCTTATCTCCCGGCTGGTACTGAAGGAGCTCTTGTAATCATGATTGTGAAAAGCCCCCAGTATCTGTGGCTGCTTCTCGCCGTCATCCCCCTGAGCGTCCTGGGGATCTTCAGTTTCCGGCGGGGCGCCCGCGACCTCCTGCGTGTGGCCGGGCGCTGGCGCTTCCTGCGCATGAAGGATGTCTATCTTTTCAAGAATTTTTTCTTACACCTGCTGTTCCTGCTAAGCTACGTCAGCGCCGTTCTGGCCCTGGCAGATTTTCGCTGGGGGGAGATCCTGGAGGAAGAGCGGCGGCGGGGACAGGAGATCGTGTTTGTTCTCGACATCTCCCGCAGCATGCTGGCCGCAGACGCCGCGGCCGCCGCAGGCCCCGCGGTCTCCAGGCTCGAGAGGGCGAAATCCGCCATTCGTATGCTGGCGGGGCGTTTCGACCAGCCCCGCTTCGCGCTGGTGGTTTTCAAGGGCGCGGGTGTGAAGCTCGTTCCTCTGACGGAGGATACCTACGCTCTGGAAACGGTCCTGACACATTTGAGCCCGGATATCCTGACCGCCCCGGGCTCGGACCTTGAGCAGGGACTGGAAACGGCGCTCGCCTCCTTTTCCGACGACCCGGGCAGGTACCGGGCTATTCTACTGTTCACCGACGGCGAGTATCACAGCGGGAATCCCGCGGCCGCCGCCGGCAAGGCGGAACAGGCGGGCATTCCGATCCTGGTTGCCGCCCTGGGGTCGGAAGAGGGAGCAAAAATCAGCACCCCCGGAGGGGAGACCGTGCTGGATCTGAGGGGTAATCCGGTGGTTACCAGGCTGAAGCTGCCGGACCTGCGCAAGATTGCCCGCCAGAGCGGGGGTGAGATCTTCCGACTGGCCGCTGCAGAGGAAGCAGAGAAAGAGCTGCTCGCTGCCCTGGAGAGCTTGTGGGAGAATGAGCTGTCGCCGGGATTTTTGCGGGTGAACAGGGAGCGCTACCGGTTCTTTCTCTCCCTGGCGGTCTGCTTTCTTACCCTGGGAATCGTGGTGCGGGGGATACGATGGAAAGACATGCTGTGAAGCCCTGGCTGCTTCTTCTGACGGCATTGCTGCTCGGCGCCTGCCGGGGGGAAAACAGCTCCCTGCTGGTCCTGCAGGGCAACACCCTCTTCAACCGGGGAGAAGATGTGCTGGCCACCTACAGCTATCTCCGGGCGGAAAGAGAGATAGAAAATCCGGGACGGCGGAGCACCCTGGCCTATGATCTGGGCGGTGTGTTCCTCAGCCTGGGAGAGAGCGAGGCTGCGGCTGAAGAGTTGGAAAGGTCCTTAACTCTTCCCGGGGCAGACGCGAGGCTGCGTTTCCGAGCCGCTTTCAACCTGGGGGTCGCTTACTATGATCTGGAGGACTACCGCATGTCCGCGCAGATGTTCGCCCGTGCCCTGACCGTAGACGCCGCCAGTTGGGACGCCAAGATCAACCTGGAGCTGGCTTTAAAGAGCCTGCGTACGGAACGGGCGACGGTCCCCCGGGAGCAGGCGGTCCCCCAGCGGGAAGCCCGGGAAGAGCTCGACGATGTCCTGCAAAATTTACACGCCAAGGAGGTGCCTGTTTGGGAAAAAGGATTACCCGGCGCGGCCGGCGTTCCGGACTGGTAGTGCTGCTGGTCTGCAGCCTGTTGTGCTGCGTTCCTCTTTGGGGGCAGAGCGCTGCAGCGGAAGTCCCGCCGGGGCCCGCCGGTGCTGCAGAGGCCGAAACCGAGGCCGGAACCCCGGCGGAGGGTCCGGAGCTCGCTCTGAAACCCTGGGAGGAAATCCAGCACCGCAGCGCCAGGCCGATTTACACCCGGCCGGCGGGATTGCTGCTCTTTCTGCCGGGGCCGCTTTTCTTTCTGGCGGTTCTCCTTTTACCGGCCTCTCTGCGCCGTAAGTGGCCGGCGTTGTTGTTGGTTCTGCTGCTGGGCGCCGGAAACGGCGTTCGCGGGCCGGACAGGCCGTTCCGGGAGGCGGAGGCGGCCTTTGTCCTGGGAGACCTCCGGGAGACGGCGGCGCTTTTGCAGTCGGCCCTGGAAACAGAGTACCCGGACAATCCCGTCCTCATGTACAACCTGGCGGTCTGCCGGCATTTGCTGGGGCAGCACGACCAGGCGATATACCTGCTGCGTAAAAGCCTCAAGGCGGCTCCGGGCGACCGGATGATGCGGGAAGCTCTGCTGGCGCTGGAAAAAAAACATGGCCTCAGCGGCCAGCTGGCCCTGCCGCCCCCGCTGGCTGCGGGACTGCCCTTCGCTCTTACCGCCGCCTTGAGTAATCTTGCTTTTATTGCCGGCGCACTGTTTTTACGGCGCCGACGGGTGCAGCTGCTGATTCTGCTGGTGTTGCTGATTACCGCAGCCCTGATCTCCCTGGGATTCTATCTGAATCTGCGCAGCCGGACACAGCAGAGCGTGGGCGTAGTGGCGGCCGGGGCGGCGGAGCTGAAAATGATACCCCGCATCCACGCGCGCAGCCACCTTCGGCTTGCCGAGGGCACCTCGCTCTATGTCCTGGGTGAGGATGAACAGTTCGCGCTGGTGGAAACAGGTTTCGGGTTCAAAGGCTGGATTGAAAAGCAGTCCCTTCTGATTGACTGAGCTGATATATTTTACTACTTTCAGGCTAGTATGGATTTTGCAGAGATTTTGGCGCAATGGGAACAGCGAAAAGACCCGGATAAGGTTCCCGACGACCGGGAAGAGGAGCGCGAATCAGCCCGCCCCGGCCTCGGGCGCCGGGCCTTAAAAAAAATGCGGCCCCAGGATGAGCTGGATCTTCACGGTCTGTACGAGCGGGAAGCCCTGGAGGCCCTGAAGCGTTTCATCAGCCGATCTCATGAGCGGGGCTTGAAAAAAGTGCTGGTCATCCACGGCAAAGGCCGGCACTCCGCACGCACTCCCGTCCTGGGGCGGGCGGTGCGGAAATTCCTGGAAAGCTGCCCCCGAACCGGAGAATTCGGCACCGCTTCCCGTGAGGACGGGGGTCAGGGTGCGGTATGGGTTATTTTACGCTGAGCTAGCGTTCCCGGTAGATGATTCTTCCCCGGCTGAGGTCGTAGGGAGAGAGGGCGACCTTGACCTTGTCCCCGGGAACGATGCGGATATAATGCTTGCGCATTTTTCCCGAAAGATGGGCGAGGATCAGGTGCCCGTTTTTCAACTCCACGCGGAACATCGTGTTCGGTAGGGATTCCTTGACGATGCCTTCGACTTCAATTGCTTCTTCTTTTGCCAACACATGCTCCTGTTCCCCCGATAGTAGGGTACCTGGGAACCTTTGTCAACATATCTCCTCTGAGCTGTTGACAAAGCCCATTAAATAGTCCAAATTAATTTGCTTTTAATTATGCTGGCGTGAAAGGGGAGTAGATGGAGAACAAGTTCAAGATGAAGATGAAGACAGCCCTGCTGGAATTGAAGCAGCAAATTCTGAAACATCTTGCCTCGGAAAGCGACGAATTCAAAGAGCTGATCGAGGATTTGAAGCCCAAGGACCTTGCCGACATCGCCGCGGATGACATCGATCGCAAGACCCTGCAGGCATTGGGTTCCCAGGACTTGAAGAGACTGCAGCTCATCGACTCCGCTCTGGCGCGGATCGAGAACGGGCACTACGGTGTCTGCATGAGCTGCGGGGAAAAGATCCCCAGGGAAAGGCTCGAAGCCATCCCTTATGCTTTCCTATGCGTTGCCTGTAAATCTTCCGAGGAGAGACGGAACCGTTAATATCCTCTTATAGCCCCTCCTGCAAACGCCGATATTCCCTAGTGGAAGGTGTTTGCAATGGTTCAGGCGCTGACGGGCGTAAATCCAACCATTTTACCCAATATCATGAGCATACGCGGGCTCTCGGGACGTATCAGTGTGCCGGTGCGCCGCCTTTCCACCCCCTACGCCCAGTTCAAGCATATCAAGGGCGTCCCGGTCAGTGCAGGGGGACTGCCGGTATTCAAGCTGAAGATCCTGGACGGGCTCATCGAACAGCTCCTGAGCTACCGGGGGCGGATCTCCGGCCTGCCCGAGCTCGAGCAGCTCAAGCCGGAGGGACTTGATGCCCTGATCGGGCAGCTGCAGCAGCAGCTGCAACGAACCCTGACAGCCAACCCGCCCCTCTTCGGGGGCAGCTACCCGGAAACCGGCCTGGTCGTCAATATGCTGGCTTGAGCGGGATTTGACGCCTCTCTTCCGGGCGTGCCCTTGAAATCTTTCCCCAACTGGTTCATGATCTAAGCGCTATGAAGAAGAAACTCATCGTTTATCCGGCCAACAAGAAGCTCATTGATCCTGAGGTGATGATCGACAATCTGCCCTCAGTGAAACTCTACGGCAAACGCCTGTCCGATCTGCAGGAGGGGTGGTTTTATTTTTCTCCCATTCTGGGGAGCTATCACACCGTGATTCCCCCCTGGGTGAAAGTGGGGGACGAGATCGAATTCTTCGAGCCCCTGGAACAGGGCGGCCTGCGGTCCCTCCTGCTGCCGGGGATCAAGGTCGCTTCCGGGTCCGTAAGCAGGCTGTTTCTGGAGGACGGCAATATTCTTCTCTTCTCCAACCTGGCCGGGGTTCATCAGAGTTTCCATCTGCTGAAACCCCACGATCTGGACAAGGTGCACGAGATCATCGTCGACCTGGCTTATCTCGAGGAGCCCTGTCCGCGCTGCGGCTGTGCCAATGTTTTCCATTATGAGCACAGCGATAAGAAGAAATCATTCTCCAAATGCCTGAACTGCGGCTATGACTGGAAGGGTAAGATCAAAAGCGAGCTCATTCTGGTGAAAAAAAGTCTGGAAGAGAACATAATCGGCGAGCTCGAGCGCCATCCCCATTTGTCCGATATGCTCACCAAACCGCCCGAGGAGGATTCCACTCCGGAGGCGGACGAGGAACATACGACACATCCCTATTAGTTTCGGCGCGGAGGTACCCGCGCAAAGTCAGCTGCGCTTTCAGCTGCGCTTTCAGCTGCGCTTTCAGCTGCGCTTTCAGCTGCGCTTTCAGCTGCGCTTTCAGCGCAAGAACGGATTTCCCTTTAGCTCCCGCTCGATGGTGGTGGCCAGGCCATGTCCGGGGAAGACCCGGGTTTCCGGGGGCAGGGTGAGCAGCTTTTCGCGGATGCTCTTCATAATTTCCTTTTCGCTTGCGCCCGGAAGATCGGTGCGGCCGATTCCCTGGAAAAAGAGGGTGTCCCCGGAGAACACCATACCGTCCTTTTCACTGTAAAGACTGATACTTCCCCGGGTATGTCCGGGGGTTTCCAGAACGACCAGCTCCGTGTTGAACACGGTATCACCCTCCCGGAGAATGATGTCCGCCTCCGGCAGAGTGGGGAAGAGCTCGCGGTGGTATTCCGGGTTGGGAACACCCAAATCCTTCAGGGTTTCCAGGGTGCTTTTCTCGGCCTGCTTGCCGAGATATTTCTTGTCGGCGCCGTGAATCGCTACCTTCATCGAGATGCCCTCTTCGTGGTAAGCATCGACCAGGCGTCCCACGGAAGCGGTGTGGTCGATATGGCCATGGGTAAGCACGATGCCTACGGGTATCATCTTCAGCATGTTGATGTTGGCGATAATCTGCTCGTCGTTGCCGCCGGGATCAATGATAATACATTCTTTTTTCCCGTTGGAAAAAATATAGCAGTTAGTGTCAAACGATCCTACAACAATCCGTTCCACCATGATATAGTTACCCTATCGTATTTGGATACTTTGTTCAATATTCATCATGATCTCCCTCTTGTTGGTGTTCGCAATAGCTTTTCTTCTCTACGGCCTGATTCCCGGCGTCGGGGCTTTTGCAGTCAGGAGCCAATGGCGCACCTTCCGCCGGCGGATGTTGGAGGTGTCCCGTCTGCCCTTTGTCAGCTATTTTCAACAGGCCGGGGAGGACAGGCAGCTGGGGGATTTCCGTTTCTTCGGTAATCTGGAGTCTATCCAGGGGCAAAACCGGATCTATATCAATTCGGGACGGCTGACCGTGGGCGTGGAGCTGAAGGAGGTGGCCATCTACCTTCTTCCCTCTTCCTCCAACCGCAGCAACAACAACCTGTTCGAGAAGCTCGAATAAAGCCTGCCGGATGAAGAACCGCGCACAGTGCTCTGGAAGAGGATCTTCTCTCTGCCCGCGGGTACCAAGGTCTTTGTGGGCGGGGCCTTTTTTTCCGAGGAGGGGCGGGGAATCTTCCGCAGCCTGCCCCAGAAGCCGCTGGTGGTGGTCATCTATGACGGGGACCGGAAGACGATTCTTCTGCGCTCCATCTGGGGAGGGCGGCAAAAAAACGAATACTGGAACCGCTATACCCTTCCGGCCCTGATCGGGGGCTCCATTGCCATGCTCATGACCTCCTATATCATGATGGGAACACCCTTCCTGCGTTTTCCTTCCCTGGTGGCCCTTTGCCTGAGTGTCTTCCCCATCGCGGCCCTGCTGCCGCCGGGGGTCGTTTTCTATTTTCTCTATACCTGGTTCTGGAAGCGTGCACGCCTGCTGCGGGCGCAGCGGGACCTCTTCCGCCTGCCCCTGCGCTATTTCGAGGCCAGCGACACCTGGAAACAGGTACCCTATGAAGAGCAGATCGTCTCTTTACCCACCCGGGAGCCCTACCTGCTCACCCGGCGGCCCGATGGTATTGTCGGCGAGGAGCTGATCATCCGTGACGGCGGCATGCTCTCCCTGCCGGAAGAGAAGCGGGGGGATTACTACCTGTTCGGCGCGTTGAAGCAGAGCTCCCGCAGGCTTATCGAACGGCCTCAAGACCCCATGGCGGAACTGGTGCTGGTTCTGGGAGATCCGGTGCTGCTGTCGAAAGCCTGCAGCCGCAGGGCGCGCCGGCTGGAGCTGCTTGCAGCTCTGTTCATCTTCTCAGGGCTGGCGGCCAACCTGCTCCTGGTGCTGGCTCTGTTCCATTACCTGATTCGCTGAGGTTTTCCGGGCCGTGACAGTGAATATCCTTTTACCCAGGGCATGCGATTTCTGCGCGTAGAGGGAAAGGTAGAATTCCCGGGGTGCACCGCTGTCCGAGAGCACGAAGCCCGGGTGAGCAAGCAAGAGAAGTTTCACCTGCAGGTAGTAATCGAAGAAATCGCTGGCGAAAATGATCCTGCCGTTGTCTTCGAGGCAGGTAAATAGGCGGTCCAGGTTCTCCCGGCGCAGGAAGCGGCGCTTCCGGTGCTTGTTTTTCGGCCAGGGGTCCGGGAAATAGATATGAAAACCGTGCACCCGCCCGGCGGGCAGGACGGTTAGCACGTCTTCGGCCCGGCCCTGGATGATGACGGCCCTGTCGAGACCGCGGCGCTCGAGCTTGGCCGCAGCCTTAAGGCAGCGCTTCTTCTTGATTTCCACGCCCGCCAGTAAAAGGCTGCGGTTTTTTTCCCCGTACTCGGCCAGAAAATGCCCGTTGCCGCAGCCGATCTCCACCTCGAAAGGCACGGCCGAAGGCAGCGAGCTCAGGAACTGCGGAAGCTCCTCCGGGTTGCTAAGCTGCACAAGACCTACTTCTCCGTCTTTTTGCGGGCAAAATTGACAGTGATTTGTTTGCCCTTGACTTCTTTGCCCGACAGCCGCCGGATGGCCTTCTCGGCATAAGGGGTACGGATATCGACGAAGGAGTAGTTTTCCAGGACCTTGATCTCTCCCAGCTGAGCGCGGCTGATTTTGAGCTCCGAGGTAAAAAGGGTGACAAAATCCCGGGGATATACATGCCGGTTCCTGCCGATGCTCACAAACAGCTTGGAAAAATTCTCCTTGCCTGGAGCCTTGCGGTCCGCTCTGGCTTTCAGCAGGTAGGCGGCGAAGTAGGAGCGCATGCTCAGGGGCACGCTCTTCTTGATCAGCCGGCGGTAGCGATTCAGCTCTTCCGGATCCTCTTTTCCCTTGATCTTCTCGAGGATATCGGCGATGGTGCCGGAAAGCACTTCATCCTCGCGGGGAAAATCTTCTTTTTGAACTGTCACTTGTTTCCTCTCCTGCAGGGTGTGATATTCCTGTTCCGTCCCTAAAGTGATGATCGTTTTTAGCGCGGAGCTCTGGGGATTATAGGTGGCGCCCGGGGGCAGGTCCATCTGAACCATGTGAGAGACAGCGGTCAGGGCCTGTCCGGAAACGGCGCCGGGGGTGGCGGCCAGCACCGGCAGGCTGCCTGCGTTGAAGGCGGAGATCGTCCGGGTGCGCAAGGACTGTGCCTGCCTGGCCGCGAGTGTCTCGGCCCTGATCCCCCGCTTCTTAAAGGCGGCGGCTATCTGACGGACCGCGGCCGCCTGGCCGGTCAGTACCAGCAGGGCGTCCATGCGCCTGGCAAAATAGAGGTCGGCCAGGCGCTCGCTTCTCTCCGCGGCTGAGGCCGTAATGAAGACATGGGGGCAGTTCAGCCCCGGGACGGCGCGAATCCAGTCGCGGCGGCGCAGGATCTGGGGTCGGCTCAGGACCGAAAGCAGAGGGTCTTCGCTTTCGAGCTCCGGAGTGAAGAGTAGTGTCTGTGTACGGTGCGGAAATTTTGAAAAGATAAAATGAATATCTTCGTCAAACCCGGCTCTCTCGGCGCGGCTGGCTGCGTCTATCACCACGCTTTTGAGGGAATCAAACCGCAGGTTGCCTCTGCGGATATGATCGATGACGCGGTCAGGCGTTCCGATCAGAATATCCGGGTCGGTGGCCGGGAATTTCTCCCTTTTTCTGCTGTCCTGCTGAATGCCCAGGGCCAAAAAGGAGTGCTCCCGCTGCGGCGAGAACTTCCGGCAGGCATTCAAAATTTTCCGGCACATGTCCGGCGTTTTGGTAAGGACTACCGCTTTAACCCCGAGCCCATTTTCGGGCAGAGCCAGCAGGATGGGCAGGATGAAAGCGGCCGTCTTACCGATTCCCTCCTCCACTTCCGCTGCCACATCCCGGCCCTTGACAATCAGGGGGATGACGGCCCGTTGAAACGGAGTAGGTGCAGCATACCCGGCCTTACGCAGGTGAGGCAAAATTTCCGCACTCCAAAAAGAACGGTTTCTTTTCAGTAGTGCCATATGCATCCTAATTATAAAAGAACTCTTTTGTGGTAAGATATTACACAGCGGCGGATCATGTCAAGCTTTATGCTGCAGTCGGGGTCCGGCCGCAGGGGAGGACGTGGTGAGAAACAGAGCAGTCGGGCTGCGCATTTGGGCCCTGCTTTTGGGCGCGGCTTTCTATGGCGTGCTTTCAGGCGGCACCCTCGGCGCGGAGGCCCTGCGCTTCCGCTACAACGAGGGCGAGCTCTACAGGCTGATTACCGAGGTAGAGGAGGATGTCTATCTCAACGGGGTCTTCTCCCAGCATGCCAGCATCCTCAACAAGATCGCGGTGGAGACCCTGCAGGTAAAAGAGGATGCGGGGCTCCTCTCCGCACGTTTTCTGGTTTCCGAGAGAGCCAGCGGGCTTTCCGGCTCGTTTTCCCTGAGCGAGGAGCATGACTCGGTTTTCTGGCGGGACGCCTCCGGTAAATTCACTATCGAGCCCGGCTACATCATGCCGGTGGTGCGGGATGTGCCCTTCTTTCCCGAAAGCGAGCTCGAGCCCGGAGACACCTGGACGGCGCAGGGGGAGGAGCTGCATGACCTGCGGGGGGACTTCTACTCCGCGCCCGTCACGGTGCGCTTTCCCATCCAGGTGCACTACACCTACCTGCGCAACGAGACCCGGGAAGGGAAGCGGCTGGCCGTGCTGGCCATCGAGTATACCCTCTTCGAGCGCTTCGACCGCTTCCGCTCCTCGGGCGGGCGCCTGCCGGTGCGGATTACCGGGCGCTCCGAGCAGACCTATTTCTGGGACATCGCGGCGGGCCGGCCACATTCCTACCAGGAGAGCTTCGATTTCATCTTTCACCTCGCGGACGGGCAGTTCATCGAATTCGAAGGCACTTCCTCCGGCCGGCTGCTGGAGTCCCCGCGGCTGGACAAGGAAAAGCTGGCAAAAGAGCTGGAAAAGGAGCTGGAGAAGCAGGGCCTGGAGGGAGCGAGTGTCGAGGCGGAGGAAGACGGCGTGACCATCACGCTCCAGAACATCCAGTTTCCGCCTAATTCGGCCCTGCTCTGGGAATCGGAGCAGCGGAAGCTGGCCCGGATCGCTGAAATTTTAAGAAACTATCCTGAACGTGACTTGCTGGTCACCGGGCACACCGCCCGGTTCGGCAGCGAAGAAAGCAGCCAGGTGCTCTCCGAGCAGCGCGCCAGGGCTGTGGGCGATTTCCTGCTTTCCCTGGGCGCCGTGGAGCCCCTGCGGTTGATCACCCGGGGGATGGGCTCCCGGGAGCCGCTGGCGGACAACTCAAGCGAGGAAGGTATGCGGTTGAACCGCCGGGTGGAGCTGACCATCCTGGAAAACTGAGCTTGCCCGGCCGGGCCCGGCCGGGCCCGGCCGCGGGTTCAGCGGGGAGGATGTCCCGGCAGCAGCCGGCAATCCCGGGCGGAGACCGAGAAGCTCAAGGCCTCGCCGGGGGTCCAGCCGTCCTCCCGGTCGCTGGTGAGGAGAAAAAGGTTTTCCCCCGCCCGCACCCGCAGCTGGATTTCCTCGCCCAGGTACTCCCGGGTGCTGATGACGCCGCTGATCCGCACCTCACCCTTGTTGTCGGAACGGCAGCTCCGGGGGCGGAAAAAGAGGGTGACCGCCTCCCCGGGTGCCGGTTTCCAACCCTCCCGCAGCCGGGCCGGAAAATCTCCCAAAGCTGTCCGCACCCGGCCGTTGCGGCCTTTGGCCTCCAAAAGGGTGCCGGCCAGGAGGTTGGACTGGCCTATAAATCCGGCCACAAAGGGCGTGGCGGGCAGGCGGTAGATCTCCCGGGGGGTACCGGTCTGTTCGATGCGGCCGCCGTGCATCACCGCGATGCGGTCGGAGAGGGCCAGCGCTTCCTCCTGGTCGTGGGTCACATAGAGAGTGGTCAGGCCCAGCTGCAGCTGGATGCGGCGGATTTCGGCGCGCAGGCTCTTGCGCAGGCGGGCGTCCAAAGCGGAGAGGGGCTCGTCCAGGAGCAGCAGCCGGGGATTCGGGGCCAAAGCCCGGGCCAGGGCCACGCGCTGCTGCTCGCCGCCGGAGAGCAGCGTGACTTTCCGCTTTTCGTAGCCGGCGAGCTGCACCAGCTTTAAAAGCTCCTTGACCCGACGGCGGATGCGCTCCCGCGGCCAGTTCTTCATGTGGGGGCCGAAGGCGATATTTTCGGCTACGTTCATGTGGGGGAAGAGGGCGTAATCCTGAAAAACGATGCCGATCTCCCGCTCTTCCGTGGGCACCTGATCGACCCGCCGGCCGCCGAGTTGGATTTGACCTCTGTCCGGCCGGATCAGGCCGGCCACCAGGCGCAGGAAAGTGGTTTTACCGCAGCCCGAGGGACCTAAGAGGGTGACCAGCTCCCCGGCGCCCACC
>Ga0272441_10013902_pt1 | contig 11514 bp, 8 predicted proteins | sample SSMProp6N_FD_193582 | JGI IMG/M metagenome (GOLD analysis project Ga0272441, IMG submission 193582) | Marine sediment archaeal communities from Little Sippewissett salt marsh, Falmouth, MA, United States - SSM-Prop-6N | ecosystem: Environmental > Aquatic > Marine > Wetlands > Sediment ... | reverse complement strand
TTTGAGCGTGTCTATTTTTGAAAGAACTATGTTAAATCAGCTACTTACATTTTATGACTACACAATCGAAACGACAGTTAACGATAACCAACTGAATTTATTTACAGATTATTCCGGACACTAGTGACAGAAGGACCAAAAGCAAACGGTACGGACATGGTTCAGGAACAGAAATTCAAGAAACAGGAGAAACGGTATTCTCTTAAAATTGCTGTTGATGTTTGAATGTACGTCTGGTACATATTGAACCATTCAAAATAGTTGCAGGTCTTGACTTACTTTTTTTCTGTCATGCCACATGTGTAACATAGGCCTCGTCAATGCAATAGAATAAAAGAGAGGTGCAATAGGGTATGAAAATCGGATGGATTGGCACGGGAATAATGGGTAATGCAATGGCCGGACATCTGCAATCGGCCGGCCACGAGCTTTTTATCTATACCAGGACAAAGGAAAAGGCAGAAAACCTTATTACTAATGGCGGTACGTGGTGCAGCGTCCCGAAAGACGTGGCACAAAACACAGAGGTGGTGTTTACCATGGTAAGCTTTCCACGCGATGTCGAGAGAGTTTACTTCGAAGAGAACGGAATTTTCTCAGGCGGTGGATCATGCCGTATTGTGGTCGACATGACGACGAGCGAACCCAGTCTGGCGAGGAAAATCGCCGTGACGGCATCTGAAAAGGGAATAGCAAGTCTCGATGCACCTGTCTCCGGGGGAGATATCGGTGCGAGAGGTGCGACTCTGGCAATCATGGTGGGGGGTGACAGAAACGCATTTGATAAGGTACTGCCGCTCTTTCAATTGCTGGGAACGACCATTGCACACATGGGACCGGCGGGTGCAGGTCAGCACACAAAGATGTGTAATCAAATTCTTATCGCGGGTACAATGATCGGCGTGTGCGAATCGCTCTTGTATGCTTCAAAACAGGGTATCGATGAACAGGAGGTAATCGAGATTATCGGAAAGGGTGCCGCGAGTTCATGGTCGATAAACAATCTTGGTCCTCGCATCGTGAAGGGGAACTACGATCCCGGATTTCTCGTCGAGCACTTTATCAAGGACATGGGGATTGCGCTCAAGGAGGCGGGAGTGATCGGTCTTTCACTACCCGGGCTGGCCCTTGTACATCAATTTTACATCGCCCTTATGGCACAGGGGCATGGACGGCTGGGAACGCAGGCACTTATGCTGGCATTGAAGAAGCTCAATGGGGTTGATTAGTGATCAAAGAGCAGTGGTCAGTGATAAATGCGAAAGACGTCTCAAATTCTGTGTGGGATACCGTTCGGTGCCCCGGTCTCACGTCATCGGCAAAGGAAATTGACAACCTGAAGGAAGCACTCAGGAGAGCGCACAACGTGTTTCGCTACAAGCGGGACGTGCCGCTTCTTTGGGTTGTGTTTATCGGCGGTACGGGAACGGGAAAATCGATCCTCTTTAATGCTCTTTGCGGAACAAATATCAGTGATACGGGGGTTGAAAGGCCCAAAACACAAGGACCCGTTATTTATTACCACCGAGAAAAACCGATTTACGACGGATTTCCATTTTCCGAATTTTCCATATCTAATAAAATACAGGGCGAACAAACGGTGCAGAACCGTGGCTCATCGGGCACCTTTACGGTAGTCAGCCACAGCCGTGATAGCATAGCCCACATTGCCTTTGTCGATACCCCCGATGTTGACAGTCTGGAGACGCGCAACAGAGAGATGGCGGATGATTTTTACCTACTCTCCGATGTCGTCATTTTTGTTACGAGCCAGGAAAAATACGCCGATGAAGTTCCCTCACAAGTTTTTTATCGCGTTTATCAGGATGAAAAACCTTGTTACTTTCTGCTAAACAAAGCCGGTGGTGAACTTACGCAGGAAGAGGTTCTCACTTTTTTTGCAGAGAAGCACGTGAAAATTTCTCCCGACACGTTCAGACTGATACCGTACGTTTCATCCCCTGTGTCGGAGAATGTTTCATCTAATCGAAAATTTCAGGAATTTGCGAGTAGTATTTTTGAAATGTTTGACAAGACGAATTTTTCTCGTCTTTACGACGAAAGCCGGGAACGAAACCGGAAACACCTTTCAGCGAAGATTACCACACTTCTCCGTCTCATCGATGAGGAGGAAGAGGCGGCGTTGCATTGGCTCGATGAGCTTGACGTTCTTTTCGAGGAGAACAAAGAGTACCTGCTTCTTCAACTGGAACATCATTACCCCGCATCATCGCGCGAATTTATCCAGAACGAAATACGAAATATATTTAAAAAATATGATCTCTTAAGAAAACCACGCAGATATCTCAGTACTATCATCCTGACGCCCTTTCGGTTGCTTGGCTTTCGGAGAGTGGAAAGTCGAACTCATGCCAGGGAACTCCTCAATGTTGGGAAAAAAGTAGACATTTCTCCAATCCTCGCGGTGATTGAGCGATTCAATCGACTCGTTCTGGAAAAGCTTTCACCCGCGGACGACAAAGTGCCGCTATCACAGAAAATGCGTAACCCTGATCTGGTCATGACAGCGGAAGAGGTACGCACAATTGTCGCTCGCGAACAGGAAAACCTTGCCCTCTGGATCGAAGAAAACTTCGAAGAAATGGCCAGGAGTATTCCGAAAAGCAAGGAATGGGGGATCTATTCGACGGCCGTACTCTGGGGTATCTTTATAATATCTTTCGAGATTGTTCTCGGAGGAGGTATCGGCATTCTTGAGGCCGCCCTCGATTCGATACTCGCCCCATTTGTAACAAAAGGTTCTGTCGAGTTGTTCGCATCGCGCGAAATTCAAAAGATTGCCCGTGAACTTGATCATCGTTACCGAGAAGGATTGCTTTACATACTGGAAGAGCAGAAAAAACGATACAGAGCAGCCGCATTATCACTCGTTACTGCGCCGGAAGTAAAAAAATCGATTCATGCTATAGTGACGGAACTGGAGAGAGTGGTGTGAAAGACCCGGTTACAAATATGCGAGAGAAACTCAGCAATGCCCGAGGGATATTGCGTGAGAGTGTCTTGTATACTCTGACCCAGCAGGAACGAACTACACTCCTCGGGCATTCGGAACAGCTTATGGGAAGACTCGTTGCGGTGTCTCAGAGTTCCCTGATGGTTGGCCTCCTGGGCGGAACGGGTGTGGGAAAGTCGACTCTTATGAATGCGTTGGCAGGGTCTGTAATTGCAACAACAAGCCATCGCAGACCACATACAGATGCAGTACTGTTGTACCGGTATGTCGATACCCCCCTCCCTGACAACGTTCCCGTCGATCGTATTCCATGGTCTGAATTTACTCACACCGTCGACAGTATTCGGCACATACTGCTCTGTGATCTGCCCGACTTCGACAGTCTCGTCGGTGAACATCGGCACTATGTGCTCGAGTTTCTGGAGTCTTTGGATCTTATTGCGTGGGTCATGTCCCCTGAGAAATATGCAGATGGGCGCTTCTATGAATTCCTGCAGGAAGTGCCGAAGGCCCGGGAGTATTTCTATTTCATCCTGAATAAAACCGATACTCTCTTTGACGGGAAACAGGCTGATCAGGGATTTTCTGAATTGGACAAGATTACGGCATCTCTGCGGAGAAACCTGAAAGATCATGGCATAGAAAGTCCTCTTATTTACACGCTGTCGGCAACAGAGGCGTTCCAGGGTACTTACCGTTCACACTGGAATCAGTTTTCTGCGTTGCGGCAGCATATATTTCAGCAAAGAAAGTATAAGGAAATCAGAGATATAAAGTTCGCTAACCTCGACAGTGAGGTAAGAGTGTTTCTCTCATCGTTTGACAAGGAGCATCGCCATCTTAAAATTCTTCATGATGTTGTGCAAGGGTCTCTGAGAGAACTTGAGAAAGAACTTTCACAATGGCGGCGATCTGTTTCCGAATCCATGAACTTCTGGATGGAAACAACGCCTTTCAAGGCCGAACTGATGACGGTAATTACCGATACGGACGCAATGGTAGGCACCGTTTCGATTTTTGCGTTCCTCGGCGGAAAAGCGAAGAAACCGCGAGCAGAGGGTGGTGGGGGTGACTCGGTAACCATCACGACGTTTCTTGATGATATTTCAGACGCGCTGGAACAACACTACGGCCGTCTGGGCGATTCCATTATTGGACGCCTCTTGCGGAATGAGGTTTCGCCTACGTTGCTCGAAAAAGTGAAGGAAAGAATTGTCGGGAAAAATCACCGCGAGGAAACAGAAATGAAAATAAGACATCTCAGTAACCGTTATTTTACCTCCGGGCAATTTCCCCGATACCGCTTATTCAAGGGTGTTCAATACATTACGTATTTTCTCCTTTTCATTCTTCTGGTTTTTGCCCTTGCGGGTGAAGGAGCATGGCAGACACTATTTGACACCCCGGGCTTCAGAAGCTGCGTTAATTTTGTTGTCTCGGCACTCTATGCCCTGTTCAGTCCCCGTGGTCTCGCGGCACTGGGCAGTTATGCCCTCATCAATGTATTTTTCGGCTATCGATTTTATATGCGATACCGAAGAGTGGTAAAGAAGAGGGCGGAAACCTTATTAAATGCTTTCACCAAAGACATTGAAATGTTATGGGATGAGGAACTCGAAAACATAAAAAACGACCTGGACGAATTAGCTGAAGGGCTGAAACATGATATCGAGAACGTCAAGACGTTACGAGAATAGTATCATAGAAGGTACGAGAGACTTTATCATGGAACGGGATTAGAAACTGGTGTATATGATCTGGTTTTTCAGGATTGAGGCAAATGACAGGCGATGTCGACTCAGAGAGACATGATCGGCAGGCAATATATATGGCTATTCGAGGAGGTTACGAGATGAGTGAGACAGCGAGAGGAAAGATTACGGAAATAACGCAACGATTGAGTAATCATCCTGATGTAAGTGAAAAGGTCAATACGATCTACCAGTTCGTGCTGAATGGTGAGGGAGGAGGCGAATGGTGGTTTGATCTCACGAAAGTTCCCGTCGAAACAGGGGAGGGGATTAACGATGATGCGGCGTGTACGATAACGATAGATGCAAGCGATTTTGTTGCTCTCGTAAATAAAGACGCAAATCCGGTAAAACTCTTTATGTCCGGGAAACTCAAAATAGGTGGCGATATTTCAGCGGCGATGAAGATTCAGAGTATATTGTAAGAAACGACAAATACGAAACTTACACAAAAAGGTGCGGAATCGGCGCAATGAACGTTACGACAACAGCCGTGTTGCTGAGAAACAATAATGTTTTTCACAAAAGACTTGAAGCAAAGGATAATTATTGTTAGCATTACATCTTTTATTCTCACGGTAGGAGCACAATGAAAGCCGTCATACAACGAGTGGATTTTGCAAAGGTAACTGTTGATGGAGATACCGTTGGAGAAATTGGTCGGGGATTTCTGGTATTTCTCGGTGTAGAAAATGGTGATGAGCAGAGTGATGCCGATTATCTGGTAGATAAGATCATCAACCTGCGGATCTTTGAAGATGAAGCGGGAAAGATGAACCTGTCTATTCTCAATGTGTCGGGTGAACTGCTGGCAGTTTCTCAATTTACTCTGTGTGCCGATTGCAGGAAGGGGCGGCGGCCCTCTTTTGTAAATGCCGCCGATCCGGAGCGTGCGGCGAAACTATGTGAATACTTCGTTGCAAATGCCAGGGGCAAAGTGAAACACGTGGCTACGGGAACCTTTCAGGCGATGATGGAAATTGATTTACGCAACAATGGTCCTGTGACGATCATTCTCGACAGCAGCAGGTAAGGTAAAAAATGGACGAAAAGAAAGAAAACGACATTCCTCCCTGCAACATCTGGGTTGATAAAGATGGTATATGGTACTATTGTGGGGCGGAGATGTTCAGAAAGGATATTGTCAATCTCTTTTACGAGAATCTCCGTCGGGATGAGTCAGGTCGATACATCATTGAGTTGGCAAACGACAGGTGTTTTATCGAGGTTGAAGATACGCCATATGTAGTGAAAGCGGTGTACAAACATAATTCAAAGGAACAGCAGGAAAAAGAAACTATCTATGTACGTTTGAATAACTCGGATCTCGACGAACTTGATCCGACAACGCTACGAGTTGGGGAAGACAACGTTCTTTATTGTTTGGTCAAAAATGGTATGTTTGACGCCCGGTTTTCAAGGGCGAGTTATTACCAGCTTGCCGACCTTGTCGAATATGACGACGGTGAAAATTCTTTTTATCTTTCGTTAAATAACCAGCATTACCATATAGCAGGTTCACATTCTTTGTGATGCCGCGTAATTCACCCCGTGTCATGGATATGGAGGTAAATCATGATAGACGAACAAGTAAAAGAAGGGCTTACGTTTGATGACCTTCTCCTTGTCCCGGCCGAATCGCACGTATTGCCCAGTGAAGTCGATACCACCACTTCACTGACAAATAACATAACACTCAAAATACCGATTGTGAGTGCTGCCATGGATACGGTTACGGAGTCGAGAACCGCTATATGCATGGCGCAAGAAGGCGGTATCGGTATCATTCACCGCAATATGAGCATAGAACGTCAGGCTCTTGAAGTAGACAAGGTAAAGAAGTCTGAAAGTGGAATGATTGTTGATCCCATTACGATTGCACCCGAACAAAAGGTCAGAGACGCGCTCGATTTGATGAGCAAATACAGAATATCGGGGGTTCCTGTCGTAAAGAAAAATCGTCTCGTCGGTATCCTAACAAATCGAGATCTGCGGTTCGAAACAAATCAGGAGCAACCGGTGTCATCTGTAATGACCAAGGATAATCTTGTGACCGTTTCTGCCGATATCACGCTTGAGGATTCGAAACAGCTTCTTCACGAGCACCGAATCGAGAAACTCCTAGTTGTCGACGACGAGTTTAACCTCAAGGGATTAATCACAATAAAGGATATCGAAAAGATCAGGAAATACCCCAATGCATGTAAAGATGATCTGGGAAGACTGCGGGTCGGGGCAGCAATTGGAATTATTGACAGAGAGGCACGAGTTGATGCACTGGTTGATGCAGGTGTTGATGTAATCGTCATCGACACCTCTCACGGACATACGAGGAGTGTTCTTGATGCTATACGAGACACAAAGGCGAATTTTCCTGACTGCGAACTCATAGCCGGGAACGTGGCAACATATGAAGGAGCAGAGGCTCTGATAAAAGCGGGTGTCGACGCAGTAAAAGTAGGTGTGGGACCGGGATCAATATGTACGACTCGAGTCATTGCCGGCGTTGGCGTACCCCAGATGACAGCGATCAGGGATACATGTAAGGCACATACACGTTACAACATACCAATTATCGCCGACGGAGGGATAAAATACTCAGGAGACATTGTGAAAGCTCTTGGGGCGGGGGCCCATTCCGTCATGATCGGAGGGCTCTTTGCGGGAACGGAGGAGAGTCCTGGCGAAACCGTCTTTTTTCAGGGAAGAAGCTATAAGGTGTATAGAGGAATGGGGTCCCTTGAGGCAATGAAAGCCGGTTCCCGTGATCGGTATTATCTTGACGATGAAATAGAAAGCATGCTCAAGCTAGTGCCTGAAGGTATAGAAGGGCGGGTACCTTTCAGGGGATCGATATCCTCGAGTATTTTTCAAATGATCGGCGGTCTGAAGGCGGGCATGGGATATGTGGGGTGCCGGACGATTAAAGAATTGAGGGAAAAGGCAAAATTTGTTCGTATAACATCTGCAGGCCTCAGGGAGAGTCACGTTCACGATGTCATCATCACAAAGGAAGCACCAAACTATTGGGTAGACTAAACCGTTTTTATCGCCCGGGCCATAGTATTCAAATATTATGAAACACGTTGATTTTGTTCATCTCCATGTACACACGCAGTATAGCCTCCTTGACGGAGCAATCCGCTTAGACGATCTTTTCGCCAGGGCAAAGGAATTCAAGATGCCGGCTATTGCCATCACCGACCACGGCAATATGTTCGGTGTCGTTGAATTTTACCAGAAAGCCTATCGATATGGTATTAAACCTATCATTGGTTGCGAGCTCTATGTCGCTCCCCAAAGCCGGTTTGATAAAAATTCACATGGAACAAACGAAAACAATCATCATCTCGTTGTGCTTGCGAGAAACACGGAAGGATACCATAATCTGGCAAAGTTGACATCGGCCGGGTATCTCGAGGGATTTTACTATCGGCCTCGGGTCGACAAGGAACTGTTGTCTGAACACGGCAAAGGCCTTATCGGCATGAGTGCCTGTCTGCACGGTGAAATTCCGTCGCTCCTGCTTCAGGGGGACAAAAATGCCGCCAGGAATGTGGCGTCACACTACCGCGAGATATTCGGAGAAGAAAACTTCTATCTCGAGATAATGGAAAACGGGATTCCCGAACAGGAAACCGTCAATAGGGAGCTGTTGGATCTCGGCAGGGAGCTGTCCTTACCGGTTGTTGCAACCAACGATTGCCACTATCTCAATCGGGAAGACGCCGAAGCTCACGAAATACTCCTCTGCATCCAGACGGGCAAGACAATCAACGATAGTAACCGCATGAAACTTCAAACGGACCACTTCTATCTCAAATCTCCCCAAGAAATGAAGGAATTGTTCAGCTATGCCCCAGAGGCGATAGAAAATACCGTTGCAATAGCCGAACGGTGCAACCTTACCATGAGTTTTGACAACATCTACCTTCCGAGCTTCGAAATCGGTGATAATATCGAACCTGACCAGTATCTGGAACGACTCGCACGGGAAGGTCTCGAAAGACTGATGCCTCACATTACCAAGGGCGGAAACGGCCAGATCAGAGAAACATACGAAAAACGTCTCATTTCTGAACTTGAGATGATCAGATCGATGGGATTTCCCGGATACTTTCTCATCGTCTCTGACTTCGTTAATTATGCGAAGAGTCATAATATCCCGGTTGGCCCCGGCAGGGGTTCGGCGGCGGGGAGTCTCGTTGCATATGCTCTGGGAATCACCAACATCGACCCGATTCGTTATAAGCTTTTCTTCGAGAGATTTCTCAACCCCGATCGCAAGAGCATGCCCGACATCGATATTGACTTCTGTATGGAAGGACGCGACGAGATCATAAAGTATGTAACGGAGAAATATGGAAGCGACCGGGTAGCACAGATCATTACATTCGGTAAAATGCAGGCAAAAGGAGTAATTCGTGATGTGGGCAGGGCCTTGAATATACCCTATGGCGAGGTGGATAAGATCGCAAAAATGGTTCCTAATATCCTCAACATCACTCTTGATGAGGCACTGAAGAGGGAACCACGACTCAAAGAAGAAGAGAAAAACGAAAAGGTCAAAAAACTTCTGAAACTCTCACGCGCCCTCGAAGGTTTGAACCGCCACGCATCGACACATGCGGCAGGAGTTGTCATTTCCGATAAGAGATTGGTGGAGCGAGTTCCCCTGTGCAAGAGTCCTCATGATGACGTCGTGACCCAGTTTTCCATGAACGACCTCCAGACAGTCGGTCTGACAAAATTTGATTTTCTCGGACTGAAAACCCTTACAGTTATCAACCGTACACTGCAATTCATAAAAGAGGGAAGGGGAATTGACATCGACATCAACGATATTCCTCTGGATGACAAACCGACGTATGAACTGCTAATCAGAGGACTGTCGGACGGGGTATTTCAACTGGAAAGTTCGGGAATGAAAGAAATCTTGATCACGATGAAACCGGACTGTGTCGAGGATATTATCGCACTCATTGCCCTTTACCGGCCTGGTCCGATGAATATGGTTCCCGATTTCATTGCACGCAAACAGGGCAGACAGAAAATTTCATATGAAGATAACTACCTTGAGCACATCCTTAAGGAAACGTACGGTGTTATCGTCTATCAGGAACAGGTCATGCAAATTGCCAGCACGATCGGTAATTATACCATGGCAGAGGCTGACAACCTTCGCCGCGTGATGAGCAAGAAAAAGGCCACGGAGATGGAGCTTGAGAAACCCAAATTTCTTGCCGGTGCAAAAAAGAACAAAATTTCTGAAGATAAGGCGAAAAAGATCTGGGAACACATGGAGACATTTGCAGAGTATGGATTCAACAAGTCACACAGTACGGCGTACGCCATGATATCGTATCAGACGGCCTATCTGAAAGCGAACTATCCTGTTGAATTCATGGCGGCTCTGTTGACGAGCGAAAAGAACAACAGGGATAACATCATAAAATACATAACGTGTTGTAAAGACATGAGTATTGATGTTCTTCCTCCTGACATTAATGAGTCGGGCAGGGATTTCAGCGTAAGCGGTCATAGCATCCGATTTGGTCTCGCGGCGGTAAAAAACGTCGGCGTCGGGGCGGTAGAGTCAATTATTGAGGCACGAGAGCAAGGAAAGATCTTTTCATCCCTTTATGATTTTTGCAGTCGCGCCGATCTCAGAAAGATCAATAAAAAAGTACTCGAAAGTCTGATAAAATGCGGCGCTTTCGATTCAATCGTAAAAAACCGCCGCCGCCTCATGGAAGGGTATGAAACTGTTGTCGATATAGCACAGAGACGGAGTCGCGACAGGGCAAGCGGTCAGTTCAGCCTCTTTGGTACTATGTCCGAAGAAGACGATCCGAGTGTGGAATTACCCGATGTTGCCGAGTGGGATCAGGATAAAATCCTCTTCAATGAAAAAGAAACCCTCGGATTTTACATCACGGGACATCCACTTCTTCAATTTGGCGAGAAAATCTCGATGGTGGTTGACTGCGATTCTCTGTCGTTGCCAGACAGGAGGGACGGGACACAGGTCTCGTTGGCCGGCATCGTCACCCATGTGCGGGAAGTTACGACAAAAAGAAAAGAAACAATGGCATACGTTACCCTTGAGGACATGAAGGGGGTCTTTCAAATTATTGTATTTGCGGATCTGTATCGGGATGTATTTTTTAATATTCACGGAGAAGAACCTCTGATCGTCAAGGGGAAAGTTGATTCGGGAGAAGAAGCAGTGAGAATAGTGGCCTCTGAGATCGCTCTCCTTGACGAAGCGATGAAAACACCATTTTCATCGGTTCATTTCACCATTGACGTGAAGAAAAACATCGAGCAAGATATTGAATTACTGAAGGATATGCTTTATAAGTATAAGGGTACTTACAAGTGTTATATTCATCTCGTCGATAACGGCAGGAGTGAAACGGTTATTTGCCTCGGCGAACGGTTGAAAATAGAAATATCGGAAAAGGTGAAGAACGAGGCAGACAACATTCTTGGACAGGGGAAAACGTGGTTCCGATGAAAGGCACATGTCCGAGTTCCGAAATACGAGCTTCGTGTTTCGAGATGTGTCGTCATCCGTTGTGGGCATCTTCTGAAGCAGCTCATGCAGCAGTACGTTGAGAGAACATACAGAAATAAGATTACCAGAGGACATCTAACCTAATTTCAAATAACGGTTAAGGAAACCGATCTTTACATCAGCGCCGATAAAGACCTTTCTGACGAAGCACTGGCGTCTGTCTTCGACTGTAGAAAATATATTGAGGACTACATCAGACACCGTCCAGC
>Ga0272441_10013901_pt1 | contig 11514 bp, 10 predicted proteins | sample SSMProp6N_FD_193582 | JGI IMG/M metagenome (GOLD analysis project Ga0272441, IMG submission 193582) | Marine sediment archaeal communities from Little Sippewissett salt marsh, Falmouth, MA, United States - SSM-Prop-6N | ecosystem: Environmental > Aquatic > Marine > Wetlands > Sediment ... | reverse complement strand
GCGACGGCCCTCGGACTCCGCGGTCTGCCCAACGCCGCGGAATCCTGCATCGTGGCCCGGGACATTCAGCTGGTCGAGCTCACGGGCGGTCACCTGCATGTGTGCCACGTATCGGCCCGCCAGTCGGTCGAGCAGCTGCGCATGGCGAAGGAGAAGGGGCTCACGGTGACCTCGGAGGTGACTCCGCATCACCTCATTCTCACGGATGAGATGTGCCGAGGCTACAACACCGAAGCCAAGGTGAACCCGCCTCTCCGGACAGAGGACGATGTGGAGGCGGTGACACAGGGGCTGCTCGATGGCGTCATCGACATCATCGCTACGGACCACGCCCCGCATACGTACGAGGAGAAGGAGCAGGAGTTCGATTACGCCCCGTTCGGAATCAACGGGCTCGAGACAGCGTTCGGATTGAGCATGCGGGCGCTCGTACAGACGGGTCGGCTAAGTCTGTCCGGCCTCATCGATCGGATGTCCTGCAACCCGGCTCGCATCATGGGCCTCGAGAGCGGCACGTTGCGACCGGGTGCGCCGGCGGACATCGTAGTTCTTGACCCGGACGAGCGGTGGACGGTCGACCCGGCGGACTTCAGGTCGAGAAGCCGCAACACGCCGATCGCCGGCTGGGAACTCACAGGCCGGGTGAACCATACGCTGGTAGCCGGAGAGATTCGGTTCGAGCGGAACTGACAATGCCAATCCGTCCGGGTGCCGAGTTCGGCGCCCTTAGCGACTACACCTCATCCTCGAGGGCCTGATGGACGTGGGACACGTGATACCGGAAGCCATCCGCGAACTGCTGGAGCAGCGAGGCACCTACCAGGGCTGGCTGACCCGGCTCGACGAGCTGGGCGACGAGTTCCGGCCGGAAGTGGCGGAGAAGGTGAGGGGCGACTACGCGGGCCGTCTGGCCACCGTCGAGACCGCTCTCGAGGGACATCGCACTGAGCTCGAGACCGCGCTCGCGGACAGGACGGCGGCGGTCGAGAAGGTCGCCGGCGAACACGACGCCCGGTCGGCAGAGCTCGAGGAGACCCAGCTTCGCCACGTCGTCGGCGAGTTCGATGACGACGAGTGGGAGCGTCGACGCGCCGAGCACCAGGTCGGTATCGACGAACTGGAGGCCGAGCTCACGACGCAGCGCTCCGCGGTCGAGTCACTGCAGACCGTTCTCAACGAGCTGACCGGGGCGGCCGCGGTCGTCGCTGCTTCTGAACAGGTCGACCTGGAGCCGCCGGTACCGGCTGAGCTGACCGTCGTCGAGGATGAGTGGTTGGAGGCGGAGGAAGTGGCGGAGGCGACGGACGACGCTGAGGACACGGCCTGGATGACTCAGCCGTTCGAGGAAGTCGTCGAAGAGCCCGTGGAGGCGGAGGCGGATCTGGAGGCCGAAGCCGAGGCAGAGCCGCCAGTCGAAGTCGAGTCGGAAGCGGACGAAGATGACGAGTCTGAAGTCGACGAGGTCGTGGAGCTGGAAGTGGAAGCGCTGGAGGCAGAGGTAGAGGAGGTCGCGGAGGCCGAGCCCGTGCTCGTCGAAGCCGAGCCCGACGAGTTCATGGACGAGCTCGAGTTTCTGGAGTCACTGTCCCTGGACGATGCGGACAACTTCGACGCCGTATCGGCGATGCTGGACGAAGATGAGGATTCAGGTGCGGACGGAGAGTCCAGGAGCAAGACGGAGGATCTCTGAAAGCCGACAGCCCGCGACCCTGGCGGGCCCGCGGGCTGGTCTACGGTCGACGCCCCTCTCGGGAAGCGCCGTCAGCTGCTGAGGCCGCTTACGTACCGAGCGAGCCTGGATTTGCGTCGGGCAGCCGCCTGCTTCGACACGATGCCCTTACGGGCCGCCGTGTCCAGCATGGAAGCGACCTTCCGGTATGCCGCTTCGGCATCGTCGGACGACTCGGTCAGCAGCAGGCTCTTCGTCCGCGTCCGAATCTCGGATCGGACGGTCCGATTGCGCTCCCGCCGCTTGTGATTCTGGCGAAGTCGCTTCTTGGCACTCTTGATGTTCGGCAATGCTCTATTCCTTCAGTGGTTCGCGTCGCACGTGAGTCCAAAGACCGCATAGAATACAGTGGTTCTTCTGGTGAATCAAGGTCCGCGTGATGTCGACATGAGTCCGAGCGCACCGGTTCGAGGCGCCTCACCCCGCGGCATCGAGCCGTTCCAGGTATCGCTGGAACGGTTTGAAGGTCCGCTCGATCTGCTCCTGCACCTGATCCGGTCGCAGGACATCGATATCTTCGACATCCCGATCGCCCGCATTACCGGGCAGTTCGTGCAGGCGCTGGAAGATGAGCTCGAGGCCATGCCCATCGAGAGAGCGGGAGAGTTCCTCGAGATGGCCGCGACGCTGGTCCGGATCAAGGCGCAGCTTCTTCTTCCGCGGCCCGAGCAGCCGGATTGGGAAGAGGACCCGCGGGCCGAACTGGTCAGGCGGCTGCTGGAGTACGAGCATTTTCAAGACGTGGTCCACGTGCTGGAGGGGGCGGAGGCTCAACGAGGTCGTCACTTCGCCAAGGGGTACATCGAGGGCCGGCCGCTGCCGGCATTGGCGCCCGTCGAACTGCAACTGACGCTGGTTGACTTCCTGGCGGTCGCCGCCCGGATTCCCGAGCCGGCGCCTCCGATCGTGATGCGTCCGCCCTCGCAGACCGTGACCGTGGAGGAGAAGGTCTCCCTCCTGCGGCGCCTCCTGGCGAAGACGAAGCGGGTCTCGTTCGACCGGCTGTTCAAGCCCTGGGGCACGAGGGCGCACGCCGTGGCCGCCCTGCTCGCCGCCCTGGAGCTTGCCCGCCAGCAGGCCCTGCGCATCGAGCAGGTGAAGCCGTTCGCTTCGATCTGGCTTCTGCCGGGGGACCGAAAGCAAGCGCAGGCAGCCGCTGCTGCGGCGGAGACCGCGGAGGGAGCAGAGTGAAGGTCGAACAGATCGTCGAAGCCACGCTCTTCGCGAGCCAGACGCCGCTCACGGCGGATGAGGTCGCCCGAGCGGACGAGAACCTGGACGCTGAGAGTGTCGTGGGAGCGATCCAGGCCCTGCGCGACGCCTACGAGGAATCCGAGCGGGCGTTCCAGATCTACCAGCTGGGCGACGGATACCAGATCCTCACGCGACCCGAGTACGCTCCCTACCTCGAGAGGTTCGATTCGGTGCCCAGGGCGCCGCACCTGTCGCCGGCGGCGCTCGAGACGCTGGCCATTGTCGCGTATCGAAACCCGATCGGTCGCATCGAGATCGAAGAGGTCAGAGGGGTAAGCGCCAGCTCCGTTCTTCGGACTCTTCTGGATTGGGAGCTCGTGGAGGTCGTCGGACGCGGGGAAGGCCTGGGGCGACCGCTTCTATACGGCGTGACACGGAAGTTCCTGGAGCACTTCGGTCTCAAGGACCTAACCGATCTTCCGGCACCGGACGAACTCCCGGTGGTACTTGGAGAGTTGCAGCAGGCCATGGAAGCGGAACTGGAACAGGCCGGGTCAGACGGGGACGAAGAAGGAGTTGAGGAGACCGGCCCGATAGAGGCCAGCCCGGTGGAGGAGGCCGAGGAAGAGGCTACCTGAATGGCGGCAGACATGCGTCTTCAGAAGTACCTTGCGCGGGCCGGCGTGGCCTCCCGGAGAGGCAGCGAGGCGCTGATCCAGGATGGCCGGGTCAAGGTCGATGGCGAGGTCGTCACGGTCCTCGGCACAAAGGTCGACCCGCAGGCAAGCGTGGTGGAAGTAGACGGCGAGCAGGTCCAACTGGAGGCAGCGCGCTGGATCATGCTGCACAAGCCGCCCGGTTGCCTGTGCACCCGCAGCGACCCCGAAGGTCGTCCCACCGTGTACGACCTGATCGGAACCGAACATCAGTCCCTGTTTCATGTGGGCCGGCTCGACTACATGAGCGAGGGGATGCTGCTGCTCACCAACGAAGGAACGGTAGCCGAGCAGTTGCTCCATCCCCGGAATCGGGTCCCTCGCCGTTACGAGGTTACGGTGGCCGGTCCGATTCCAAGGGACGTGGGCTCTCGACTGCGGGCCGGGATCGAACTGGAGGACGGGCCGGCCTGGGTCAACGACTTCAGGGTCAGACCGGGCCTTCGCCCTGACCAGGTGTTGCTGGACCTCTCCCTCCAGGAGGGGCGGAACCGGGAAGTACGACGGATGATGGATGCCGTGGGTCTTACGATCCACGCACTCAAGCGGGTGGCGTTCGGCCCGCTCGAGCTTGGAAACCTCCCGCGTGGATCGTGGCGATCTCTCGAGCAGGCTGAGATCGACCGGCTGCGCGCACTGAATAGGAACGGGTGAAATGGATATACGGGGCAAGAACATCCTGATGCTGGGCGGCTCGGGTTTGGTCGGAATCGCCATGGCTCGGAAGCTGCTTCCTCTGGGCCCGGCGCGCCTCGTGATCGCGGCGCTTCGCCGCGAGGAGGCCGAGGAGGGGATCGAGACCCTGCGACGCGCCCCGGACGCGAAGGGCGTCGAACTGGTGCCTGAGTGGGGAGACATCCTGCTTCGCACGAGCCGGCGGAACGACTCGCGCACCGCGATGCTGGAGACGGACGTGGGGCGGGCGGAGATCCTGGACGACCTGCTGGGCCACCTCAGGGAGGAGGACTTCAAGCGCAACCTGTTGTACTCGCTCCTCGATACCCACCGTCCCGAGATCGTGATCGACTGCGTGAATACGGCGACCGCGATCGCGTACCAGGACCTGTTCAGCTCCGCGGGCAAGCTCAGGGATCTCATGTGGAGTGGCGGCACGCCGACCGTCGCGGACATCGAAGCCCACCTGACGACCCTCTATCTGCCGCAGCTGATCCGGCACGTACAGGTACTCATGCACGGGATGCGCCTGGCGAAGACGGAGGTGTATCTCAAGATCGGGACCTCGGGAACCGGGGGCATGGGGCTCAACGTGCCATTCACGCACTCCGAGGAACGTCCGTCCGCCACCCTACTCTCGAAGTCGAGCGTATCCGGGGCACACTCGGGGCTGCTGTTCCTGATGGGGCGAACGCCCGACTCGCCGGTCGTGAAGGAGGTCAAACCCACGGCCGCGGTTGCCTGGAAGCGCATCGAGTACGGACCGGTGCTGCGCGGAGGGAAGCCGATTCAGCGGTTCGACTGCAGGACGCCCATCGATCTCTCCGAGGCGTTCACGGCGCTGCCCGAGGGTCGGTGCGAGGACACGGGAGAGGTGCTCGAGTCCGTGTGGCTGGACGCGGGGGAGAACGGCCTGTTCAGTCTCGGCGAGTACGAGACGATCTCGGCTCTCGGCCTGATGGAGATCATCACGCCAGAGGAGATCGCTGACGCGGCCATCGCGGAGATCCGTGGACGGCCCACCGGACGGGACATCGTGGGGGCGCTGGACGCCGCCACGATGGGACCGACGTATCGGGGCGGAGCCATGCGCGAAACCGCACTCCGCTACATGGAGGAGCTCGAGGCGGAGCACGGAGTGCGCTCAGTCGCCTTCGAGATGCTGGGGCCGCCCCGACTGAGCAAGCTGCTCTTCGAGGCCGAGCTCCTGAACCGGTTGTTCTCCGATGTCGTCGAGGCCTCGGGGCTCGATCCGGAGGCGACGGCGGCGAGGTCGCTCGAGCTGATCGAGACCGACGACAGGCTGCGCTCGGACGTTCTGTCGATCGGAATTCCGATCCTCCTTCCGGACGGAAAGCGCATGCTGCGGGGTCCCAAAGTGAGCGTCGTGCCGGACGGACCTGCCGAGGTCGCGTGGGCGAATCGTGGTTGGGTGGACCTCCGGGCTGACTCGTGGAGTAAGTGGCGCGACCGGTTGGTCAGCTATCGAGCGGCGGTTCTTGACGTTCCCGACGCGGGACAGGGATCGGGGACGGACCTCGACGTACGCGCCCGGAGCGGCGACATTCGACCGGGCGCGCTGGCCGCGTACGTCTTCCGGTTTGAAGATGAGGGCGAGCGGATGAAGCGGTGACCGGATTCTGGAGGGTAGTGGGGGAGTGAGCGAAATACAGATCACGGACCGGATTTCCGAGGCGGAACTCGGCGAGCGGACCGAGCGCATTGCCGAAGCGAGTCAGTTCCTGAACGACATCCGCGAGGCGGTCGGCCTGCGCGTCGTAGGCCAGGAACGAATGGTCGAGCGTCTCCTGATCGGACTCCTGACCGGGGGGCATGTTCTCCTCGAGGGTGTGCCGGGCCTGGCGAAGACGCTGGCGGTCCGCACGCTGGCCGATGCGATTCATACGACCTTCCGGCGCATTCAGTTCACGCCCGACCTTCTTCCAGCGGACCTGATCGGCACCCTCATCTGGGACGAGGTGAACCGCGAATTCGTCCCCAAGAAGGGTCCCATCTTCGCCAACCTGGTGCTGGCGGACGAGATCAATCGGGCGCCGGCAAAGGTCCAGTCCGCGCTTCTGGAGGCCATGCAGGAGCACCAGGTCACGATCGGTGAGACCAGCCACTTCGTGCCCGAACCTTTCCTGGTACTGGCTACGCAGAACCCGATCGAGCACGAAGGCACCTATCCGCTTCCAGAGGCCCAGATCGACCGCTTCATGCTCAAGATCCGGGTCGACTATCCGGACCGGGAGGAGGAGCGCCGGATTCTTCGGGCCACGGTCACCGACGATCTCGCGCCCTTTGAGGCGGTCGCCACGCCGGAGCAGATCCTGGCCGCCCGGGCGCTCCTGTCCGAGATCTACCTCGACGAGCGTGTCGAGGACTACATCCTGGATCTGGTTCGCGCGACGCGGCACGCGGCGGAACTCGACGCCGAGCTGGCGGAGTGGATGGAGTACGGGGCCTCTCCCCGCGCCACGATCTACCTCGCCCGCACGGCCCGCGCGCACGCATTCCTGTCTGGACGCGCGTACGTCGTTCCGGAGGATGTGAGAGAGATGGCGCCCGATGTTCTGCGCCACAGGCTGGTTCTGACATTCCAGGCCGAGGCGGAAGAAATCTCTCCGGACCAGATCCTGGAGAGGCTCCTGGCGGTGGTTCCGGTTCCCTGATGCCCCTGCGTCTCTTCCGGCGCCGGAGGCCGGAGCGGGACCCCACCAGCCCCGATGCGGCCGCCCTTCCAGCACTGGTCCGCCGCCTCGAGCTGCGGGCCCGTCGCCTGATGGAAAATCGTGCGGTCGGCGCGTACGACTCGGTGTTCCGGGGGCACGGTATCGAGTTCTCCGAGGTACGTGCGTATCAGCCCGGCGACCCCTTCCAGGCGATCGATTGGAAGGTCACGGCCCGCATGGGCAAGCCGTTCATCAAGAAGTTCGTCGAAGAGCGCGAGCTCACGGTTCTCCTGGTCGTGGATCTCTCGGGTTCCACCGATTTCGGCACCCGGGTGCGGACCAAGCGCGACCTGAGTCTCGAGCTGGCGGCCCTCCTGGGATTGGCGGCGGCCCGCAACAACGATCGGGTCGGTCTGCTCCTTTTCACGGATCGGGTCGAGCGCTGGCTTCCCCCGCGTCGTGGGCGCGGCCGCCTGCGGCAGTTGCTGCACGTGATGGCGAGTCATGTGCCGGAGGGCAAAGGCACCGACATCGGGCTCGCCCTGGCGACCGCCGTGCGATCGCTCAAGACGCGCTCGCTGATCTTCGTCCTCTCGGACTTCCAGGGGCCGGGGTTTCGGAAGGAACTCACCGCGGCGTCGCGCAGACACGATGTGGTGGGGCTTCATCTCGTGGATCCGGGTGAGCGGGCGCTCCCCGCGGTGGGCCTGATCGAAGTGCGCGATCCCGAGACTGGCGTATCCGGTGTGCTGGATCTCGGGGATTCACGCACCAGGCGTGGCCTGGCGCGCGTTGCCGAGGAACGCGAGCGGCGGGTGGAGGAGCTGTTCCGGCGAGCCGGTGCGGACCGGCTGCTGCTGGCGACGGATCGATCATACGCGGCCGACCTGGCTGCTTTCTTCGCCGCGCGTGCCCAGGTGAGGCTTCACTGATGCGCCGCCTGGGCCGTTTCGGATCGGCTGCCGCGTGCCTTGTCGCGAGCCTGGCGGGCAGCGCCACCCCGTCCCTCGCCCAGCAGGCACCGGTCGAGGGATCCGGATCCGCTCCGCGCACGGCCGCCGCGCTCGAGCCCGACACCGTGAGGGTGGGCGACCCGTTTACCCTGGGCCTCTCCATCGCCGGGCCGGAGGAAGCCGACGTGCGGTTTCCGCCGCTCATCGCGCTCGGGGCCGAGCTCGAGCAGCTCCGGCCTGTGAGCGTACAGTGGGAAGCGGACGGCGGCGGCCAGTGGCGGGCGCGCTACCGGCTGGCGGCCTGGAAGTCGGGTACCTGGCCGTTTCCGGATGTGCAGGTCGAATGGCAGGGGGCCCAGGTCTCGCTCTCTCCTCCGCCGGTTCACGTAACCACGGTGCTGCCGGCCGCTTCCGAGGGTCCGCTCCCGCTGGACGGGCCGCGTGGACCGAAGCGCATACGCGGATTCCCATGGTGGCTGTTGCTACTGCTGCTCGCCGCTCTCCTCCTGTGGTGGCTCTCGCGTCGCCTCCGGCGTCCCGAGGAGGAGGAAGAAACGGAGTGGACAGACCCGGCCGTGGACGCTCGCGAGGCGCTGGCCCGTCTCAAGCGAGACCTCGAGCAGGGAGAGGTGGACGTGGCGGCTTTCTATGACGGCCTGGAGGAAGTGCTGCGGAAGTATCTCGCCGCACGGCGGGGCTGGCCGCCGGAGCGACCGGTACGGGAGTTCGTGGACGAAACGACGGTGGACCGAAAGCTGAAGGAGCTGGCCGCGGGCCTGCGCTCGCTGCAGGATCGGGCCGGGCTGGTGAGGTTTGCCCACGTCTCGTCAGCCGAGACGATCGCGCTCGAGGACGCCGACGCCTGCCTGGCCTGGGTGGACGCCGAAGAAGCGGAAGAAGCGGAGGCCGCCTGATGTTCGGCCTCTCGCTCGGTGCCTGGCCCTTCATCCTTCTCCTCGTGCTCCTTCCCATCGGCTGGACGGCGCTGCAGAAGCGGCGGGTGAGACTGCCCCTTCCCGGAATCGGGGCGGCCGCGGCCGGCACACCGGAGGGCGACGGGAGCGAGGAGGGCCGGGCCACCGATAACGAAGCATCCGTGCGCCTGCGCCGCTTCACGGTCTGGTCCGCCTGGGTGCCCCTGTGGCGGACGGCTGCGCTCGTCCTCACGGTGCTGGCGCTTGCGAGTCCGGTGCGTCTCGTCGAGCGGGTGGAAGAGAAGTCCGAGGGCGTCACGATCATGCTCGCGTTCGACATCTCGAGTTCGATGCTGGCCGAGGACTTCCGTCCCCAGAACCGGATCGCGGTGGCGAGACGGGAAGTGAGCCGCTTCGTACGGGGGCGGGAAGGGGACAGGATCGGCCTGGTCGCCTTCGCTGGCGAGGCATTGACCGTGGTCCCGGGGACGCTCGACTACGGGATACTGTACCAGGCGATCGAGAACCTGGACGTGGGTCAGCTCCGGGACGGGACCGCGATCGGGACGGCACTCGCGACGGCGGTCAACCGGCTGCGGTCGATCGAGGAAGGGTCGCGTGTCGTCGTTCTGCTTACCGACGGGGACAACAACCGGGGCGACATCGTCCCCGAGGACGCGGCGGCCGCCGCGGCCGCCCTGGGCATCCGAGTCTACACGATCGGTGTGGGTCGTGACGGGGTCGCGCCGGTCCCGATAGGCCGCACCCGCTTCGGCTACCAGTACGCCGATATGGAGGTGACCGTAAACGATGAGCTTCTCGATCGGATCGCCCGTGCCACGGGAGGTCTCTACTTCCGTGCCACGGACCCCGAAGCCCTGACCCGGATCTACCGCCGCATCGACGAGCTGGAGACCGCACCGGTCGAGGAAGTGCGTATGGTGGAACGGGCCGGCGTCCGCTCCGAGCTGCTGGTTCTCGCTCTCGTCGCACTGGCGGTGGAGCTTCTCGGCTCGGCCACCCGGGCTCGCAGGGTGTTCGCGTGATGGGCCTCGGAGCGCAGGTGTGGTTGGCGGCGGCCTCGGCCGCGAGCGTCGCCCTTCTCCTTCGAGGTCTCGGATCGTATCGAACGCGAATGGACCGGGAAGCCCTGGGCGATGATCTGCTGTTGGATCGCCTGGCCCACGCACCGCCCGCGATGCAGCGGATGCTGCGGGCCGTTCTCCTCGCCGCCGGGTGCGGGGCGCTGGCGGCCGGACTGACCGTGGGTGGGGCCTCGGAAGACGTTCCAGAGGAATCGGACCTTCAGACCGTACTCGTCCTGGACGCGTCCAATTCCATGTGGGCCAGGGATGTGGAACCGAGCCGCCTCGAGCGTCAGCGAGTCATGGCGGCGGAGCTCGCCCTGAGGCTGCCCGGCCGGCTCGGAATCGTCTATTTCGCCGGCCGCGGCTACGTGCTCTCGCCCCTCACCGAGGACCGGGACGCGGTGCTGATGTTCGTTCAGACCCTCGACCCGGCACTGGTCGGGCAGGGCGGAACATCGCTGGCCGAGGGGCTCAGGCAGGGACTGGACGTGCTCGCGGGAGGCGACGAGATCGGTCGCCGCATCCTGGTGGTGATGACGGACGGGGAAGCCACGGCCGAGACCGAGGCGGTGACCGCGGAGATTGAGCGCGCGGTGCGCATGCGGATCCCTGTGTTCACAGTGGGGCTCGGTACGCCGGAGGGGGCGCGAATCCCCGTTCCCGACCGAATCGAGGAGGAGACCCTGGAGTCGGCCCCGCGGGCGAGGGAGCGCACGGTGGAACTGGACGGCGAGCGCTGGCTCATGGATGAGAGAGGCGAGCCCGTCGTAAGCCAGCTGGACGAGGCCGAGCTTGCCGGGATGTCGCTCGCCACCGGAGGAATGTCCGTACGCGCGGACGATGAAGGACTCGAGGATCTGCTGGACCGCCTTGAGGAAGAAGGCGGGCGTCCGGATCCCGGTACCGGTCGGAAGGCCAGCATGCTCCTGCTGGCAGCGTTCGGGCTCCTGTTCGCCGAGGGCTACCTCGTGAGGAGGGGTTGATGAGGCGACTCCTGCGGGTAGGCCGTCGAGTCGGTCTCTTTCTGGCTTCGGGGGCCATCACGGCGGCGTGGCTCCTGGCCGGCCGCGGCCTCGTGGGCCAGGAAACGGCGGGTGGACCCATTCCCCCCATGATGGCCGACAGTGGCGCGGTCGTCAGCGCCGAGTCGCTGGCCGGGTTCCGGGATCGCTCCGAGGATCCAGGACGGCCGGTGGACTGGTTCAACCTCGGTGCAGGCCTTCTTCTGACGGCGGATTGGGAAGGCGCCCTGGAGCCCACCCAGAAGGCCCTGGACACCGACGACGAGGAACTGGAGCGGGCCGCGACGTACAACCTCGCGTTGGCGCGGGCGCTGGCCGGGCGTCCGCCCGAGCTGGGCGGAGACCTGTTGTTCGAGGAGCGGCGGCCTCTGCTCGAGCAGGCGTGGGACGGTTTCCGCTGGGTGGTCCGACAGAACCCGGAGGCCGCTGACGCCCGGTGGAACCTGGAACTGGTGGCCCGCTGGTTGGAGCAGGAGGCCGATTCCCAGGATGACGGTGGGGGTGGGGGAGGCGGCGGTTCGGCCGATGCGGATCAGACGAACGCGCCG
>Ga0272441_10013899_pt1 | contig 11515 bp, 9 predicted proteins | sample SSMProp6N_FD_193582 | JGI IMG/M metagenome (GOLD analysis project Ga0272441, IMG submission 193582) | Marine sediment archaeal communities from Little Sippewissett salt marsh, Falmouth, MA, United States - SSM-Prop-6N | ecosystem: Environmental > Aquatic > Marine > Wetlands > Sediment ... | reverse complement strand
TCTCCGGAGCGGACGCGTTTCGCCAATTCGCGGAGCGCAGCGCCATCCGCATGGAGGTCTTCAAGTAGCGCCGCCTGCGCGCGAATTTTCTCGCGAACGATCTGTTGCCAGGCGCGTTTCTTGCGCGGGAGGCTCGCCTGGGCCTGTGCCGCGAACCGTTCGGCCTGGGTGAAATGAGCGACGGTCGGCAGGAGCATGCCCGTAGGCAAATGCCCCCGGTCACAGGTGATGAGGGCAGCGCCTCTGTCCATGAGTCCTGCGAAAACCGCTTGCGTGCAGGTGACGCGCGGGTGGGCCATGATAATGATGGCGATGTCGCCGAGCGGAACGGAGGCGACGGGTCGGCCGTCGCGCTCCACCACGAGTTGCTCATCTTTGACGTGCAGGTAGGCGGCCCCCTCCGCGAAATCGAGCACGCGATCAGCCACCGGCGTTGTGAACCTCCCCGAGATGAGTTACGTGCACTTTGCAGGCATGAAGCCTGCGCAGTTTGTCGCCGCTCGCACGGACACGAGCACCCGCCTTACCAATCTGATCGACCGTCCGCGCGTCCGAGTGTAATCGAAACTCGATGTCGCCCTTCGAGATCTTCTGAACACGGTACAACCTTGGAGCCTCCCCGTGATCAAGAAGGATGTGGTCATCCTGCACGAGCGAGAACTTGAACCTGCGTTGCGGTCCCCAGTCACGCTGCACGATCGGCTCACCGCGCCGGCGGCGTTCCATCACCTCGAAACGCGAGACGGGATGGTCTTCCCAGCGCTTTTCATTGCCATGGTTGTCCAACAGAGCCACGATGACGGTGTGGTGGTTGGAACCGGCGGTCGCCGTGACCCAGCGCTTTCGTGCATCCTCGGCGATCGACCATGGCTTTACCTTGGCCCGGAGGCGCACCTTGTGAATTGGCACATCCCGGCCGCCGCGCGTATGAATCAGCGGGTGGTTGCTGGGGTCCGCAAAGGCATCCTTGGGTTTGTCTGCCGATGATTGAGCGTAGCACTCCTGCACCAGCTTGCGGACGATGGGGTCGACGATGGCATCGCGCTTCAACTCCGCAGGCGTGAGCTTGTGAAGCTGCTTGCGCACGTGGCGCGTGTCACGCTCGTACCCGGGAATGGGCTTGCTGTAGAGCGTGTCGCGATGCAGCGGGCCATTGAGCTTGCGACTCACGCGCTTGGAAACGAGGATCCCTGAAAGGGGATCATTCGGATCGCCAAGCACCACACGACGAACATCATCGAGGAAGCCGGGCCATGGCACGGGGACTGGCGCGAAGAGGCACCGGCCGTGCTGCGGGGCCTTCTCGGCCGCCCTAGCCAACTGGTGAACAATCGCGGGGCTCGCCAATGCGATGGCGACAGCGTCAACCGCGTGGTGGCGGTGGTCATCACGGGACTTCGTGCCCCCGTCGCCGAGGATGGCGTTGAGTTGCCATTCGTTGCGCAGGTGTGCGGTGATACGCCCCGTGCTGACGTAGATGCGCTGCTGGTGCTGCTCATCGCTGCTGCCGCCGTAGAGGAGGGCGAGATACTGGCCGGCCATGCGAGAGATGTAGCGCGTCTCCTGGAGCTCGCGAGCCGCAATGTCGTCCGGGATCTCCGTGGCGGTGAAACGGTGCAATTTCGAACGAGCGGACTCGCCCTTGAACCGTTGTACACGCCCGACGATTTCATCCCAGCGGTCCGGCGTGCGTCCATAGGCCTCCCAGGGGGTGTGGTTTCGCTTGCGAGCCCGGTTCTCCTCATGATAGCAGAGCGTCTTATTGGGATACCCATTGTCCAAAGACCGGCTGAACGGCCAGATGTGCTCGATATCGAATTCCGGGTTGGCACCAACGAGGGACTGCATGCTGATGCTTCTACCGGTGAACGGACACTTCCAGCCGCACTCTTCCGCGAGCAGCACCTTCAGAGTGTCCGTCTTGCTCGGTTCGGCGTTGCCCATCTCCTCCAGGATCTTCGCCTTCGCTCGCTCGCGCTCGCGTCTGTTCTGCGCATTCCGCTTCGAGAACACCTCTCGCTGTTTGCGCGAGCGCTTGAGATCCCGCGCCAGTTCTATGCGGATGACATCTGGCTTGCCGTAGCGACGAATCAGGGCATGGAGGACCTTGCGAAGTTCGGTCATGGCGCGCAACACAGCCGGGCTGACGATGGACAGCGCCTCCTTCACGGGCGGTAGCTGGTTCAGTGCCGGGCGAGCCTCGAACTGCTCGGGAAACTCGGCCTTGCGCGCGGAGGCATACTGCGTGCCATCTGACATCCGCGCTACCAGACGCCGCAACGCGGTGCGTCCGTGGCGCGCATAGTCCGGCTCCAACTGGACAGCGGCGAGCTTCTCGGCCTGCTCGACTGACAGCTTCCAGTGCCGCTCGCCGCGACGGATTAAGGCATCTTCCCGCTCAAAGGAGAGCAGGTCTTCGACGACCTGATCGCGGTCGTCGCGGGACATCGAGAACCAGCGATCGCCAAAGATCTCGGCGAGCTTCGCATTGGTTCGATTGCCGGGGATCTCCTTCTCTCCTTCGGATTGCAGGTTGAAATGCGTGTCCTTGCGCAGTTTGAGGAGTCTTCGGATGGTCGCGAAGGTGTGGTCGCCGTTGCGGTCAAGGGCGGCGAGGAGCTTGGCGCGTTCATCGTCGGTCAGGTTGCGTTGAATTGGTGCGATTATGGTCAAGTCGTTGACCCGCTGGAGGAGACGGAACTCCTGCGCCAACAGCAGAGCCCAGGGGACGCGGCGTTCACCTGGGACCAACTCGCAAGTCCCGATGAGATGGTGTTGGGACTTGAGGGGGCGTTGGTAGAACATCGCGTGGAAGAGCTGATCGCGCAGTTCAGTCGTGAGAAGCTTCGGGTGATGCGGTGTCTGCGCTGTCCAAATGGCATCGAATTCGTCGATGAACATATCACGGGCCGTCCAGCGGCGGCGCACTCGCTCGCGCTCGGGATCGAGTTGTGCGAGGTATTCGCCCAGTGTGCGAGCACCCGCCCGTGTCATCTCTGTTCGGAGTTCGCCGATGGCTGTCTTGACTGTGCCCTTATCGTCCTCACGCGCAGCGGTCTTGCGATTGGAGAGGAAGCCGCGCCTCTGCGCGAGATGATATAGCGCGCGGCCGAGGTCATGCGGCTCGAGGGGCTCATCGAGCGCACGGCGACGCAGCAGGTAGGGAAGCATGTGGTTCGCGACGCGGTCGCCGTCGTTGTTCACCCGTTCCCGTAGAACAGCATCGAAGTGAGAAAGGTACTGGTGAACGTCAGCCGGTGAATCGATCTGTCCCGGCGGGAGAAGACGATTGCGCTGCAACAATCGCAGGATCCGTTTGCGGCGCCAGGCGCGCCGCCAATGCTGGCGGCGCGGCTGACGGGCATCCCGGCGATGCTTGGCGCGCGACTCATCGCGCCCGGATTCGTAGTCCCCTTCGACGCCGGCATCGAAGCGGTGGACGCCGGCGACAACTGGAGCACGTTGTCTGCCTTCGCTCGCGTCGATGATGGCCCAACCGATCGATTCCGTTCCGAGATCCAACCCCAACGCGCAACCCGCCCCATTTGACATGGTCGAGACCCCTTGACAGTCGCATTGTCGATATGTTACTCTTCTTTTTAGTGTATCTGAGCGACGATTGTCCCGCAAATCATAGTAAGGGACATTTGTTCGCGCAAGGCACCGCTCATCGAGCGACCTTCGGGCCCTCTCAATGGGGGCCTTTTTTCTGAGTGGGGATCCTGAGCGCACGCGTCTGGCGGTGGCGAAGCCGCCCCCGGTCCCAATCCGGAAGTGAATGAATATTCGGGCTTTACGTTCGCGGGGAATCGGACTAGGATTTCGGGAAATCGACTTCATTGATCGCTCCTCTTCCCGAGGATGCCCGATTGTACGTGGGCATTCTTCCCCGAACTGGATTGGTCACTGAGGCTTGATCGGTTGTGCAACGCGTGAACACGGCGTCGGGTCGGCGTGACCGGGCGTCAGAGGCCGCCGAACGAGCAATCGGGACACTGGTTGTCCCGAAGACCGCGTAGAGCTCGGGAGAACCCGTGATTCTCACGCCGGCTGGGCGTGGTGCCGTTTCCAGCGGGAGGAAGGGCCGTCACCTGATCATCACATCGGAATGCAGGCCGGCGCGCTGTTTCTGTGGCAATCCAGGTGCGTTCACTGTGAGGCACCGTGTGGAGCGAAAACCTGGTGGTGAACGGTCCGTCTCATCATCAACCAGGTCTTTTGGAGGCTCATGATGGGCAAGAAACTGTACGTGGGGAACCTCGATCGGAACGTGAGCAATTCCGACCTCGAGCAACTGTTCGGGGAACATGGCACGGTGGATAGCGCCAGTGTGATCATGGATCGCAGCACCGGGCAGAGCAAGGGGTTCGGATTCGTCGAGATGAGCACGAACGAAGAGGCCGCAGCGGCCATGCAAGCGCTCGACGGAAAAGAGTTCAGCGGACGGGAATTGAAAGTGAATGAAGCCAAGCCGCGACCGCCGGGTGGTGGTGGAGGTGGCCGCCGCGGTCGATGGTAAACAGCTCACGGCTTCGCCGGCGGGCCGATCGCAGCCGGCGAAGCAGGTTGATGGGCTCATCGGCGGTTCGATCATGGTCGGTTGTGGTCGTCGCCGTGGCTATCATTGGATACCAGCATCCGGGCCTCGTGGCACCCGCGGGCATGGCTTCCCGGGATGTCGCTTCGGCTGTGTTGGCGGAGGAAGGAGTATGCCGGCCTTCCTCGCTGGTGTGGGAATCCGCACTGAGCGATGTCCTGTCGAACGAAAGGACGCTGGGAACACGTTTCGCTGCCTGGGCCATGGCGACCGGTGTGTTGGCATGCCGCGGCCCGACAGCCATGCATGTCAGAGCATACGGCACGCCGCTCTGATCTCTGCGTGCTGTTTTCTTTGTGAGTTGGAGATCGCATGGCGACAAGGAAGAGACCGGTCAGCCACAAACGCGAACGGGAGTTTCGCAAGCGGATTCGCGAACGCCAGAAGGCCGAGAAGGCCACCTTAAAGCGTGAGCGTCGAGCACAGCGTTCGGAGACCGAGGCCGAAGAAACTCCAGGCAGCGGTGTGAACCGCGATGATCGGGCAGACGGGGATAGCGCGGCTCAGCAGCAGACCACCGATTAGTCGAGCATGAACGCATGGAACTGCCGTGTCGCGATCCTGACAACGTGTTCCTGCCAGACGGGGCGTTTACCCGCATGCTGGACCGTCTGCGGCAGCATACGATAGCGAGCGAACTGCGTATCGGCATCGTGAGCGCGTTTGATTTCCGAACGCGGATGCTCCCCTACTGGTACGCCGACAAACGGATGGCCCCCTGCTCGGTGCGAACGCTGGCCGATGTGTTGCACGCAGCCGGTTTTCCGCACATGCGGGTCGTTTTGCAGCAGTGGACGCCAAACTTCAAGCCCAGCGTCGCCGATCTGGACGGGAAACCGCTCGACATCCTCCTGGTCTCGGCCATGCAGGTGCACGCCGAGCCGGCTTATGAACTGATCCGGGATGCCCACCGGCTGGGCCCGCACCGGCCGCTGATCATCGCCGGCGGCCCCAAGGCGATCTACGAACCGACCGACTACTTCGATTTGGGGCCGGCACCGGGCATCGGGGCCGATTGCGTCGCGACGGGCGAGGCCTACGTCCTGCTGCAACTTCTGGACACGATCCTGCAGGAATGGAAGACGCCGGAATCGCCACGGGCCGCGTTTGACCGTGCCCGGCAGGCTGGTGCCCTGGAGGACGTCCCGGGGCTGGTGTATCTGCCGCCGGATGCGTCTGAGAAACAGCCGTACGCGATCAACACCGGCGTGCAGCAGTTGCTGCGCGACCTGGACGAACTGCCCATGCCAGATGCGGGCTATCGTCTGCTCGAACCGCCGCATCGGGGCCGGCGGCTGCGCCAGCAACCCTTCCCGGCGAAGAAGGTCCATCGCCGCTCGCCGATCGCGTCGCTGAGCGTGACCCACGGGTGCCGATTCCGATGCCCGTACTGCCCGATCCCGGCCGCCAACCAGCGGAAGTGGCGCCACAAGAGCGCGGCTCGTTTCGCGGCCGAAGTCAAACATGTGTACGAAGAGTTCGGCATTCATGACTTCTTCGGGACGGATGACAACTTCTTCAACCAGCGCGAAACGGTCGTGCAGATGATGGAAGCCGTAGCTCGGACGACGACGACAGGGGGCGTCGCGCTCGGGAAGCGGATCAAGTTCTATACGGAAGCGACGCAGGCCGACGTGGTCAAGAACCGCGACATCCTGCCGCTGTGCCGGGAAGGTGGCCTGCGAGGCCTGTGGTTCGGCATCGAGGATCTCACGGCCGAACTGGTCAAGAAGGGGCAATCGTCGCGGGCGACACGAGAGCTGTTCGCCACGCTGCACGAAATCGGCATCGAGCCGCATGCGATGCTCATCCACAGCGACACGCAGCCCCTGCGCTCGCCCAAGGGCACGCTGGCGGGTCTTCTGAACCAGGCCCGGTTCATCTTCGATGCGGGGGCGGTCACCTATCAATGCACGTACCTCGGCCCGGCCGTGGGCAGCCGGGACATCGAGCCCGCTCTCAAGGCTCGCGCGGTGTATCGGTGTGTGGGCGGAAAGCCCGTCCCCCAGGCACACCAGGACGGCAACCACGTGGCCGCCTCGCAGCACCCCCGTCCCTGGCAACAGCAGCTCAACCTGCTGCGCGCCTATGCCAGCTTCTATCGCCCGCTGAACACGCTGCGCACGCTTCTCGCGCTGCGCGGCGACGCCGTGTCGGCCAAGCGGCTTCTTTTTCAGATCGTGGGGCACATCGGGCTGGCGCTGACGATCCCGAAGCTGCTGGGCTGGGCACGACGTTTGAAACGCGGCCCGATCGAATGCTGGGACGGCCTGCAACCGGCCAGGATCCCGATGATCGACGCGCGTGGTGGCAAGGAAATAAGCTGGGCTATCGAACAGGTGCCGACCCCGGGCTTGCCGCGCGTCCTGCTCAAGGAGCGGCCCGCGGTGTCGAACGAGCCGCCCCGCGACGATTCGGTCTTAGTACAAAACCGTTGAAGGAAAGGATGCAATCGCAATGACACGTTCTGTAACGCTCTTCGCCGCGCTCCTGACGCTTCCCCTTTGCGCAGCACCCGCCCTCGCGCAGACCTCCCGCCCGGCTTCGCAGCCCACAACGAGTGCGTCACAGCCGGCCGACACGGTTGCCGCGACGGTCAACGGCCGCCCCATCATGGTGAGCGAGGTCAACCAGCGGCTCATGGCCATCCTCCAGGCGCAGACCCGCGGAGCCGCGGTTCCGGAAGCGATGCTTGCGCAGGCACGCGAGCGTCTGCAGCCCGAGATTCTGAACGCCATGGTCGACGACGAGCTGTTCGATCAGGATGTCGAGCAAGCGCATATCGAGCTGTCGGACGAGGTGTTCGTCGAGGAGCTGGACCGGCGTCTGCGCGGGCACCTGGCGCGCAGCGGGATGACGCGCGAGGAGATCGAGGCGGAAGTCCGGCAGAACGTCAAGATGTCGTTGCAGGAGTTCATCGTCGAACGCGCGGGGGATGAGGAATTCCGACGCTCCGTGCTTCACATCCGGCTTCTGGAGAAGAAATACCCGGACGATTTCAAGATCACGAGTGAAGCGATCCAGGCTCGCTACAACCGCGATCTCGAGCGGATCTACACGCGGGGTGCCACGGTCAAGGCCAGCCACATTCTCTTCGCCACCGAGCAGGCCAAGACCGACGAAGAGAAGGCCGAGCTTCGCAAGAAAGCCGAGGGCGTCCTGGCCGAGGCAAAGAAGCCGGACGCCGACTTCGGCGCGCTGGCCGCCCTGCACTCGAGCTGCCCGTCGAAGACACGGGCGGGCGATCTGGGATTCTTCCCGCGCGACGGTGCGATGGTGGAGCCCTTCGCCGCCGCAGCGTTCGCGATGAAACTCGGGGAGATCAGCAACATCGTCGAGACACGTTTCGGCTACCACATCATCAAGGTCACCGATCGCAAAGAGGCCAGCGTCACCTCGCTGCACGAAGCCACGGAGGCGATCACGGATGAGTTGAAGGTGGAGAAGATGGCCCAGATCCGGAAGCAACACCTCGACAAACTCCGCGCGAGCGCGAAGATCGAGCTCACCGAGCCGAAGCCGACAACAACCCAGCAAGCCCCCCAGGGAACGCCGTAAGCGGACAATCGAAACGCGGTAGCGCCTCGCGGCGTCACGCTCCGCTGAGGAGCGTTACGAAGGGATTGATGTCGTCGAAATCGACGTCGCCATCGGCGTCGCAGTCGGCGTTCAGCCACTGACAATCGGGATAGAGCATCTCGTAGGCCTGCTGCCCGCTGAGCGCGATCACGAACGGGTTGATGTCGTCAAAATCGACATCGCCGTCACAATCCATGTCGCCCCGCGCGCTCAGAACCTGCAGGTAGAAATGCTCTGTGGCGTAGAACAGCTCCCCCGTACCGACGAGCTTGCCCGCGACGGCGAACGTAAGGTCGTAATAGTCCTCGCCGGCATCCGAGCCGACGTCAATCGCGAAATCGAACGAGGTCGGACCCGATCCCCAGACGTGCTTGATAACCGGATCGGTGTAGTACTGGGAGGACTCCCCCCACTCCGGCCACGAGCAATCACCCGTGTAGCTGAGCTGGCGTCCGTTCTCCACGCCGGGGAACCGGAAACGCCGGATGGCCACGGCGTAGGTGTCGTCGGGTGAGAGCCCGCCGAGCTGCGTCTGCAAGCTCTTCGTCCGGCCGCGGTAGGCCTGAAAGACCGGCAGCGTGCCACGATCGGGGGCACCCGTGTTGGTCTCGTCCGGGTCGGCGAAGAGATCCTCACCGACGACCCAGAGCGTGTTGTTCAGAAGAACGCCATGACAGCTCAGACAATTGCCCCCCCAGGCAGGCTCGGCGGCGGCCGGTTGGGCCAGGCCGATCACGAACACTGCCGCAAGCGACACACTGATCAACAACCGCATGCTCTGTCTCCTCGCAGTCCTCGCTGAACCATCAGCGCCGGGGGTCCTGCTGTTCACTTGCCGTCCCCCGCAAACGTGGTCGCCGGTTTCGTCCCTGCCTCCACGCCGAGCTTCACCTCGAGCTCGTGGAGAACGCGCTCCACGATCCGGGGCACGAGGCCGGCAATCCGCGGCGAGAGGTCCAGCCCGCATGTGACATTCTCCGGGCTCACACCCAGGATGACGACGTCCTTCGGGGCCGCCCCGAGTTGACCGGCGACGGCCAGTGTTTCAAAAACGCCCATCTCGTGCAGCGAAAGTCCGGGTGAGGCCGCCGGAGCGAGGTCTTCCGGAACAAGCCGAACAACGCTGCCGGGCTCAACCGGCCCATCGACGGCGTCGACGATGATGACCAGATCGCGATCGGCGATGACATCGAGCAGATCGAGCCCCGCCGTCGCGCCGTCGAACAGCTCGACGCCGGCCGGCAACGCTACATCTCTCATCGCCTCGACCACGCGGACGCCGACGCCCTCGTCGCGCAGGAGGATGTTCCCGAGCCCCAGGATCAGCACCGGATGGGGCCGGGGGACGGCGTCATCAACTTTCGACGTCTGCAAGTCCATCATCTGCATCGCTCGTGCGTTTCGCTCTCCGACTTCGTTCATGTCGCCCGGACGCCGATCGTGGAAACCGGCTCTCCGGACCGATTCGACCTCATCGCGTCATCCCAGCCCGGGATGGATCAGGACCTTCACGCCGCCGCTGCGCTGCCCCGGTCGAACCATGTGCACGGCGCAGGCGAGGCACGGGTCAAACGAATGCACGACCCGCAGAACCTCCACCGGCTGATTCACATCCGCCACCGGAACGCCGACGAGCGCCGCCTCGATCGGCCCGACCTGGTCCTGGTCATCCCGCGGCGAAGCGTTCCAATTGGTCGGCGTCACGACCTGGTAACGCGAGATGACCGAATTCTCGATGTCCATCCAATGCCCGAGAGCACCACGCGGAGCCTCGGTCAGCCCCATCGATGTCGCCTGTTGCGGAACAGAGCTCGTCGCGTACGTGGGGGCTTCGGGAACCAGCTCATTCAGCCAGCCGTCCATCGCGTCGGCAATCTTCTTCGTCTCCTGCGCGCGGGCCATGATCCGGTCCAGCGCGGAAACGCCGTGCGTGTACTCGTTGGCGATCCACATCCGCGCCAACGGGCCCAGTTCGTGCGGCGTGCCGGAGTATCGCGGAGCCTTCATCCACGTGTACGCACCCTCCTTGTCCGCATCCGGCTCGGTCACGCCCACGGCGGGGTTCATGCCGCCACTGGCCGGCGTGTACCACGCATAACGCACATACTCGGCGATCTGCGCGGGGTCGGTGGCACCCGGTGTGCCATTCGTATAACGCCCCGGGGCAAACAGCTTGCTGGTCCCGGCGTTGTTGAGATCAAAAACGCCGAAGGCAAGGAGATTTCCGGGGCCGGCGCCGAGCTGGTAGTAGTTTTGGAACGCATTCGCCAGGACACCCGCGTCGGCCAGGTACACACTGTCGATGAAGCCGCGTAACTCGCTCAGCAACGCGCGGAACGCTACGACCTTCTCGGCTGTGACCGTCTCCGAACAGCCACCCACAACGAACGACGCCGTGCAAGGCAGCTTTCCGCCGAATATCGCGCCCATCTGGTGGGCTTTGCGGCGCATCGCCAGCGCCGTGACGTAGTGAGCCACGAGGTCGGCGGCGGCCGACCCACTCAGCATGTCGGGCGCGTTGTAGCGCGGCATCCACGGCGACCGGTCGAGCAGGCCGGTCGTGTTCACGTAGTCCAGCACGGAAAGGTGATAGAAATGGAGCAGGTGCGACTGGATGAAGTTCGCCCCAAGCACGAGGTTGCGCAGGATGCGGCCGTTGTCCGGCGGTGTCACGCCGAACGCGTGGTCGAGATTCATGCTCGATGCCATCGCGTGTGAAACGGGGCAGACACCACAAATGCGCTGCGTGTACTGGGCGGCGTCGCGCGGGTCGCGTCCAACCAGGATGATCTCGAATCCGCGGAACATCGTGCCAGTGCTGCGGGCGTCGATGACCTGCATCTGGCCCCGGACCGAGTCCACGGTGACCTGGATCTCGAGATGCCCCTCGATGCGCGTGATGGGATCAATCGTTATCGTCGTCGGCATCAGGTCTTCTCTCAACAGGGACGATCACACCCCCAGGCTCATCCACGATGTTGGGCAGCGGTCGGTCGTCCAGCCTTCAATTCAGCCTCTTGCGTATCCTCCTGCTGCTTATCCGGCGCCGGCAAATGCTCGTAGAACGGCGACATGCCGTCCGGGAACGTAGGATTCACACACCCCAGACACGGGTTGCGCGCCCCGACGCACCAGTTCACGCCAAACTCACCCGGACCGCCGCTGTTCCACTTGCGGATCGGGCAGTCGGAATACGTGTGCTTGCCCTTGCAGCCGAGGAACTCCATGCACCCCTCGTCGCTCAGATGGTCGGCGAACACGGGATCGCCACAGTACGTGCGACGTTTGAAGCAGTTGTCATGCACGCGCTGGCCAAAGAACTCCAGCGGCCGACGATGC
>Ga0272441_10013898_pt1 | contig 11515 bp, 10 predicted proteins | sample SSMProp6N_FD_193582 | JGI IMG/M metagenome (GOLD analysis project Ga0272441, IMG submission 193582) | Marine sediment archaeal communities from Little Sippewissett salt marsh, Falmouth, MA, United States - SSM-Prop-6N | ecosystem: Environmental > Aquatic > Marine > Wetlands > Sediment ... | reverse complement strand
GCCGGTTCACAGATGGACAAACTCCTCGCTGTCTCGACCGAAGACGGCAGCGTTCTATGGAAAGACCCTTACGACAACTATCAGTTGGTCCTTCGGGATGAGGGACTATACGCCATCAGCTACCGCAGGGATGATGGAGTCACTAAAAGGCTTGACCCCCTTACTGGACGTGTGTTGGCGGAATACAGTATGGGCCGCCATAACTGCACTCGACCTGTCGGTACCGTCGATGCCATATTTTACCGTGCTATGGGAGGTTCGGTGCGACTCGACATCGCAAGTGGACAGCCGCAATGGATTTCACCTATGCGACCGCCTTGTCACGACGGCTTGACTGTTGCAAATGGTCTGCTTTATTTTTGGCCGTCTGTCTGTGACTGCCAGCTCTCTCTTTATGGTATAACATGTATCGGGCCGGCGGGGGACTTTAATTTCACTCCTGCCGCAAAAGAAAAAGAAAGACTGCAAAGGTGTACTGAAGATTTGACTAAAATTGCTGGTTTAGACCAATCGCCGGATGACTGGCCGACTTTCCGGGCAAACAATACCGGCACTACAGCGACAGAAGCGGTTGCACCTGATACAACAAGTCGGCTCTGGCAGTTTAAGCCTAAAACTCCTTTTACACCAACGGCGCCGATTGCGGTTGGTAATTTGATACTCCTTAGCGGTTCCGATGGTATTGTCCGGGCGCTGGATGCGGCAACGGGAGAACTGCGATGGAAGACTTATACCGGCGGGGCGGTTCGCATTGCGCCGACTTTCTGGAATGGACGCGTATTTGTTGGTTCAGGCGACGGATGGGTTTACGCCTTAGAGGCACTTACCGGCCGGGTGCTCTGGAGGTTTCGAGTAGCACCCCAGGAGCGAAAGATTCCCGTCTATGATTCGTTTTCGTCCAACTGGCCGGCCGCAAGCGGAGTAATGGTCGAAAAAGGTATAGCTTATGTGGCAGCCGGAATCACAAATTATGACGGTACCTATCTCTACGCTCTCGATGCCGAGACCGGAAAAATAAAGTGGCAGAACAATACTTCAGGTCATCTCGACCAACAGGCCCGCACCGGAGTAAGCGTACAGGGGCACTTGCTTCTCAATGACGGAAAGCTCTATATGGCAGGCGGCACATCTCTCTCGCCTGCTGTTTACGACATCAAAGACGGCAAATGCTTTAACGACCCGGCTTTGCTCAGGGTGTATGAATCACGAAGTCCCCGCGGCTGGGAGCTTTTCTTGGTCGGAGACGAGGTAATATGCTGCGGCAGACCGTTTTACGCACACCCGAAGTACAAGGTCTTTGACCAATCTGTTCACAATAAGCTGCTCGTGGCGCCAGCCGGTGACAGAGACATCACATGGATAAACAATAGCAAAATTATGTGCTTCAACAGAATCGACAAACAGATGTTAAACAATTGTATTGCTAAACCTGAAGATCAGGATTGGTTCAGCTTCAGTTGGGGAAAGTTCGATATTCCAGACAAGCATTTATGGGAGTATGACTGTGGTGAAGGTGTTGCTCTGGCGGTATGTAAAAACGCCGTGGTAGTTGCAACAAAGACTAAGGTAGCTGCTGTTAGCTTAAATGGCGGCGAAGTACTTTGGTCTCAACCTTTGACTTCTGTGCCTGTTTCGTGGGGGCTGGCGGTAAACCGTAATGGGAAAATAATAGTGACCCTTGAAGATGGAAGCGTGTTGTGCTTTGGATGAATCAACTCCGACAAAATCTACATCAACGTTTGAAATACACGACCGGGCCATTCGTGTAGTTTATCCTCTCCCATCTGTCTTCGCCCCCCGGCAGAACAGCCATCTCAAAAAGAGGCATTTCGAGTGATGTAAATTCTACATTGAGCACTATCGCCGAGGGACGCCTTTCCTTCAACAGTTCTCTTAGCATTTCAGGGCCCACAGCATGAACAACTTCTTGCTCATCACCGCTTAAAGAATCAGCGATTCTGTAAACAAATGAGCCTGCTGAAAATTCCCGATAAAAATCACATTCGCCCTCAAGGGCATAAAGAGGCGCCAAGGTCAGTATAAGCTTTGGTTCTTTAGTTCTTTGTGCAATATCTTCTGAAATCCTGTGCATCCTCACAGGTTCCCAGGATTGAGGTTTGAAAACCTTCGGTATTCTTTTTAGCGCAAAAAAGTAATAGTAAACTGAAGAAAATGCACAAATAGCTGTCAAAATGCAGGCCGTTTTGAAAAGCCGGTTCGGTTTATTGTTTACGGCAAGCCTTCGAAGGTAAAAAAACGGATAGGCAAAACTGATTATTATGAAAGGCACGGGTACTGCAAGGTATTGTTTCCACATTGTAGGAGGGATAAAAGCGATTATAAAAAATGTCAGAGCCAGCAGGGTGGCAAGTAATGTATTATGGGCGTTTATCGTTTTTATTGTACGACGGCAGAAAACCATCGCCGCATAAAGATAAAAAGCTATAACGGCAAGCTGGGGATAACCGGGTGTCGTAAAAGCAACGAATGTCAGGTAGATCTTATCATGTACCATACCTGTTTCGTACAGCCACCTGCTGTTTAGCATCGGTATATGGAAGATGTTTAATAAAAACGCCTGCGGCGCAGAAATTATCGTCCAAACCGGCCACATCGAAACTACCGCACTTGCAATTAAAAATGGAAGGATGTTTTTGAATCGCTGCTTTGCCGATTCAGCGGGACAGGCCAGCAAAGCGGCGAAAAACACAAACTGCACCAGTGCCGTCGTTATCCGCATAAATGTAGCTAAGGTCAGCAGACCCCCAATGGCTGCAATTCGCAGGTATTTTGATTTATCCGCAAAGTTGGTGGATATAAATATCCAGAAAGATAAACACACACATAAAACTACAGCGTCATGGTTCCAGGCGAAGCCGTTGGCGTAATCGACAAAAGGATTGAATAGATACAGAAAAACCCCCGCCATACCCAGAAGCCTCCCCGAAATGCTGAAAGACTTAAACACCCTGTTGTATATGCCGATGATACAAACCACGATGAGAATGTCGCACAAGCTCGATAGTATCCTCGCTGTAAGCAGATAGTATGTCGTGTCGAATATCTTAAAAACCGCCGCGCAAAGCAGCGGGTGATATGGAAGCTGGGCAACATAGGAAAAATCTCTGTAAATCATTTTGCCCTCTGCCAGAAGAGCTCCCGCCGTGCAGTACATCTGCTCGTCATGACCGGAAACCTTGGTCATACTGTTGGCAAAAATTGCAAGCGAAAGAACAATTACTGTTAATATGACAATGATATTAACTGTTTTTAGCACCATATAGTTATCCTACCATTCGCTTAGCTCACCAAGCAGTTCCTCGACCAGGTCTTTCATTGTAACAATACCGACAGGTTTTTCACGTCCGACGTGAGCCGCTCGCACAACAAGAATGATTTTTTGATTCTCGCTCTGCATAATATTAATCGCATCTGAAACGGTCGTATCTGCGGAAAGTTTTCTGACCGGCTTTGTAAAATCACGCAGGCTGGTGAATTCTTCAGCTGAAGTCAGACAATCATAAATATTTATAAATCCGACGATATTGGTCTCTGCCGTTTCATAAACCGGCAGGCGGGTGAAGACGGATTTACTTAACTTGTTTACCAAAAACTGTTTATCGGAATGAATATCGACGCTTTCGGTTTTACCGATATCCGTCATTACCGATTTTATACTTAGGTTCGAAATAACCGGAAGGCGGTTTATAATATCGGTTTGCACCGGACTCAGAACACCTTCTTCCTGAGTATCTCTGAGAATTGCTCTGATGTATGACTGTGGTATCGTGGTCATTGTTGTCCTGAAACTCGCCGACGAACCGGTTAATCGTGTAAAAAAATGTGTTATAATTTTAAGCAGCGGAACTATACCGCACCATGTGCAAATCTTTTTAAATACAAATAATACCGGCGCAACATAGGGCATAAGCAAATCGGCGCGGTAGAAAAACAGGTTTTTGGGGATTAGGTCTGCGAAAATAAACAGCACCGGTGTGGTTAAAAGCGTCGCAAAAATCTCAACTGTGTGCTCGTTTTCAATTTTACCCAGGAGCAGTAAAGTCACAAGACTTGTAGTAAGATAATTTGTCAAATTTGTGCCTATCAGTATCGAGATAAGAAATGCCCCGCTGTCATGCATAACTTTACCGAGAATAACGAAGGACAAACGTTTCTTCTCGATGCCGAACCTCAGCCGCAGACGGCTTAATTTATAAATACCGGTTTCAGAACCGGAGAAAAGACCGGAAAAGACCACTCCAAAAATCATAAAAAGTATTATAAGTATGTTCTTAATCATTATTCAATATGGGCTCAAGGGTCAGTATAACTGTTTCGATTCGTCTCTTGCTCATTCGCTCGACGGTAAACGTCAAATTCTTCAGACCGGCGACGTCTCCGCTTTTCGGTATTTTTCCCAGCAGCGCAGTCACCAGACCTCCAATTGTTGATATCCGGCTTTCCGAAGGGTCGATGTTGAAACTATGCGCCCATTCGTGAATTGCAAGGTTACCTGCCAGACGGTATTGAAACGGTCCTATTTGTTCGATTGGCTCAATTCCGTTCGTAACCGTGATGGGCCCAAGCAGCTCTTCGGCGATATCCTCGAGGCGGACCGAGCCGGCAATGCCGCCGTATTCATCCACCACTATCGCCGTGTCGGAATGGCTCCTGCGAAAATGTTCCAGCAGTGACTCGACTTTTTGTTGTTCGGGAACAAAATGAACCGGCTGTACAAGTTTATCAAGGGATATGCCCGGCTTGAGTAAAAGCTGCCGAAGATAAACTTGGCCGACTATATTATCTATTCTTTCAACATACACGGGAATCTTGGTCAGGTTATTTTTCAGCATCTTTTCAACCGCCTGCGAATTTGTTTCCGTAACTGCACACGCAATAATATCCACTCGAGGCCGCATAACATGACGCACCTTGAGAAATCCAAGCTCCACAATTTCACCGAGAAGTCTGTTTTCATCGTCGCTAATCAAATCGCGCTTTCGCATCTGTTCAATCAAGGACTTGAATTCCCCTGTGGTTATGGAACCGGGTTTTTTACGGGCCCCTAAAATTAACCTCAATATCGGCTCTACTATAAAAAATCTGAAAACAAATACAATCGGAGAAAAAATTCGAACGCACAACGCCAGCGGCAGGGCGGCAGTAATGCTGAATGACTTTGAATTTGCATAAGCAAGCGACTTGGGAAGTATTTCCCCGAAGAGCACTAAAAAGCAGAAGGTGACAAAGGCAACAAGCACCGCAGCACCCGCACCGGCCTGTTCTTCTACTCTCACTATAAAAACACTCGAGACGGCATAAAACAGAATATTGACCGTCATATTGCCAAACAAAAGACAGCTCAGCAACTGTCGCGGTCTGCTCAAAAGTCCGGCGGCAAGGTGCTGCATTTTATGTTTGGATTCCTGCAGAAGCCTTATCTGCCTCCGTGAAAGGTTAAAAAGAGCGGTCTCGGAGCCTGAAAAAAAAGCCGAAAAGCTAAGCAGCAATATCATCAATATGAGGCGGCTGATATTTTCGTAAAAATGGCCCACTTTTTCGTTTTACCTTACTGCCGTTTGGGCAGTGATATTGTAAATATCGTCCCCTTGTTTGCCTCCGACTCGGCCCGAATGCAGCCGCCGTGTCCCTCTACCACTTTTTTGCAAAACGCAAGCCCCAGCCCAGACCCGCAGCGCCCACTCTGTGACTGCTCATCTTTTTTCGTGGTAAAGAACGGCTCGAAAACCTTCTCCAAATCACCCTCTTCAATCCCGCATCCGCTGTCCCGGACCCTTATCCGGACTTCATCGCTGCTCTCTGTTGCTTCGATGGTTAAAACACCTCCACGCGGCAGCATTGCCTCGCGGGCGTTAAGAATCAAGTTCATCAAAGCCTGCTGAATCTCGACCGGCACAGCCCATATTGTCAGGTCCCTGTCAATGCGTATATCTACGCTTATCCCGTCTTTTGAAAAATCACGTCCGAGACAGCCGAAAATCTCTTCAACCAAATCCGCCGGCGCCGTATCTTTTTTCTCCTGCCTCTTTCCATCAGCTACAGCCAGTATACTTTCCATTATTTTCACGGCTCGCTCGCAGTTTCGAGCTGTTTTGCGAAGAGCCTTTTCTGTCAGCCCCTTATCATCGGGATTATCCAGCGCAAGAGACGCATAACTGCCCAGCGGCGTAAGAAGGTTATTGATTTCATGCGCTATCATGGACGTATTAACGCCGATATTGGCTAATGCCTGAAGCTGCCCAATCTGGCATTTCAGCGTATGATTTTCCTCTTGCTTCCTGGCAAGGTTTTTGTGCAGGGAATGCCGCTTTGCGATAATGCTTGTCAACTCTATGCTCCTGATATAAAATTGCTTTCGGTTCTTTTACTATATCGACTTTTAGTGTAACTTTCCTTGAACCGCTTGCATAGACAATAAGATATATGAAATACGGGCTGTAAACAACTAAAGAAAAAAATGAACAAACAGAGGATTGTAGAAGAGCTTTTGGCATTGCTTGAGCAAAGCGGAGTTACAATCCGCTCAGAGCCCCTCGCCGGAAGCGGCGGGGGGCTTTGTACCATAAAAGGTGAGAAAATCTTCTTCGTCGATACGCAGGCTTCATCAGCCGAAATGGCCGCCGTCTGTGCCGATGCCGTTACAAAAGTCCTCGACATCGAGGATATTTATATCAAGCCGGAAGTCAGGCAATTCATCGAAAATCATATTGATAACCAGTAATGAAAGGTGCTGAATAAAATGGCCGCAAAAAAAATCGCTGTTATGGTTGACCAAATGTATCAGGTCCTTGAAGTCTGGTACCCTTACTATCGATTGAAAGAAGAAGGCATGAACGTTGATTTTGTCGCTGCCGAATCAAAGAAAGAATACCCTTCGAAAGAGGGTTACCCTTGCATCTCTACGGTTTCAGCCGGACAGGTTGCCGCCGATGATTATGATTGTATGATTGTACCCGGCGGATTCGCTCCAGACTTCATGCGCAGAAGCAGCGACGTAATAAACTTCGCCAATGATATGGTAAACGCCGGAAAAATCATAGCCGCTATCTGTCACGGCGGATGGCTCCTGTGCAGCACAAATATTTACAAAGGCAAAAAGGCAACCTGCTTTATGGCAATTAAAGACGACATTATAAACGCCGGGGCACAATACGTTGACGCCGAATGTGTTGTGGATGGAAACTTAATCTCATCGCGCAAGCCAGACGACCTGCCAGCCTTCTGCAAGGCAATACTGCAGGCGCTGAGAGAGTAGGGGGGTAACGCCGCAAATGACGCCAAGACAACGGATATTGACGACTATCGCTCATAAAGAACCTGACCGGGTGCCGGTGGACCTCGGTTCCACCGCCAGTTCCGGCATCTCGGCCATCGCCTATACTAATCTGAAAAAACATCTCGCAATCCAAACCGGACACACCAGAATTTACGATGTTGTCCAGCAGCTTGCCCAGCCCGAAGATGATATCCTTGACAGGTTCGGAATTGACGTAGTCGATATCGGCCGAATGTTCAATACCGCAGACGAAGACTGGTATGACATCACCATGCCAAACGGCGACCCCGCTCAGTATCCCGCCTGGTTTACCCCTGTGCGCTGCGATGACGGCGCCTGGGAGGTCTTCACCGAAGACGGCACAAAAATCGCCAGAATGCCTCCAACAGGCACTTTCTTCGACCAGACCTGTTTTCCATATCTCGATGGTTTCCCCGACGACTATAACAGCCTCTCGCAGGACATGGACAAGGTCCTCTGGTCTGCGATGACCCGCAGCCCCTGGGACAATGCCTCCATGCCCGATTTCTGGCAGCAATTGAGACAGCGAACCCTCAAACTGCGCGAAAAATCCGACAGGGCATTGATGGTTGCCTGCGGCTGCAATCTCTTCGAAGGCGGCTCGATACTTCGTCGAATGGACAATTTTTTGATGGATTTGTGTACCGCCCCTCAAGAAGTTGAAAAGCTGCTCAATGTCCTTGTCGAGCAAAATATGGCAATGCTGGAAAAAGTCTGCAAAGCCGTTGGCGACCTCGCAGATATAATTTGTTTCGGCGACGATTTGGGCATGGATACCGGCCCGTTCATGTCACCGCAAATGTACCGCAAATTCTTCAAGCCGCACCATACTGCATACTGCAGCTACATCAAAAAAAACAGCAATATGCACACCTTTCTGCACAGTTGCGGCTCAATTTATAAACTCCTCGGCGACATCATCGAAGCCGGCTTTGAAATTATCAACCCCGTGCAGACCAGTTCTGCCGATATGGACCCACAGCGATTAAAAAAAGAATTCGGACGGGATGTAACCTTTTGGGGTGGCGGATGCGACACAAGAGACATCCTAAATAACGCATCGCCTGAAGAAGTAAAGGACCACGTCAAAAAACGAATAGAAATCTTCGCTCCCGGCGGCGGCTTCGTCTTCAACACCGTTCACAACATTCTCCCAGACGTCCCCCCAGTCAATATAATCGCTATGTTCAATGCCATAAGACAATAATAACCCCTGTTTTGTTTTCCAAACGGCTCAAAACCCGTTTTCTCTCGATAAAAGTGTACATACTAAATAAAAGTTGCTAAAATATTTGAGGCTCATTCTGCTTTCTGATGGTGAAACCATATACAATGTGTTCTTTGACCGAAGTTTTCAGGTGTAATGTTATGAAGATCAAATACTTTACAGATACGGATACTGCTTTGATGGAGTTTTCTGGCAATCAGGTGGCTCAGACCAAAGAAATAAATGAAAATATTTACGTTGATTTGGATGCGGAAGGCAATCTGGTAAACATGACTATCGAACATGCGGGCAAGCAGGCAAATATAGCTGAGATAGCTTATCAACAAATCGAAAGCAAAACCGCCTGAATACGGTGCGCTCTAACTTTTGCCCCACCCAGAAAAACCCCCAAGCACCAAAATCCATATCACTGTAAAAACGCGGATATTCAGCCGACTTATTTTTTTCTTTATTCTTAACGCTCTTTCCCCCAATTTAACTTACTAATATTCTTGGGCTTGACAAATTCCATATGTCCGTCATTGAACAGGATGTTGCATCCTTTGCCTTTGTGGTTTTCAGTTGTCAGTAGTTCTGCACCACCGTACTGATTCCACCCGCCTTTTGACTCAAATAATAAAACGACATCTTTTGGCGAGTCAGGTTCACAGTTTGGATTCATTGAGTAATTACTTCTCTTGACGTAGTGACGTATTCCATTTGGGTCTGTGTATTCAACTGTATGGAACCACGGCGAACTATGCTCAACAGTTCGATTGATGGTAAAACGGTAATTCTCCTCTCGAACCGCCCTGCAATGAAAAGTAAGACCAACAACATTTGCATCTTCGACAAGTAGGTCACACCATCTGTTTGGTGTGGGGTATCGTCCATCGTATTGACTGCTATAAACTAACATTGCTTTTTTAAGCCTTGTTAAGTTGTCACGGCATACTTTTCGAGCGCGTAAATCTCTCCTATATGGGAGGGTCATTAAAATCGATCCATAAAGAAGAATTACACCACCAGAAACTGTCGTACCTAATATTGCTAACTTGAGGCCTCCCACCTTGCCTTTACTATATGTAATCTGAAAGAGCGCAAGGATACCCAAAACAAGGCCGGCTAAGGCTGTTATTCCCATATAAAAACCAAGGGCACCTAATACAAGCGATGCTATTGCCAAACCTGAGGTTCTCACTTTTTGCCCTTGTGTATTCTTCTCGTTTTCGCTCATTTTTTACGCTGCCTCTATTCACGAATCACGATCCATCCCGATCCCGATTCTTTCCATCGGGATTTATCGGGAAACCACGAACTCTCACCGCATCATTTTAACAATTCCATCTAAATCCCTCACCACAAACTACCAACCACAAAGAAGTTTCCCCTCATTGCAATTTCATAAATTCTATTTTCTTTTCCAGACCCTGTCAATCCAAATCTTCCCAATATTTTCTCTCCTTTAACAGCTCCAGTTTCCACCCGCTGCAAGCTGTTGTTGCCTCCGGTTCGGACTGCTCTTTTCTTCTCCGGTGCTGCGCACCTGCGAAACACTAGATGAACCGAATGGTGGCCTCCGGCAACAACAGCTAAATATTGAACCAGCACCATTTTTTCCTCATTCCCCTTGACCCTGCATGCCTTAGACAGGGTTTTCCTAAATTCCCTATCTTCTCCATTTTAACATTTCATCCAACCTACACCATCAGCTACTTCTGAAGCAATACCCAATCCGCCCCAGACACTAAGAAAATGTCCGTTTTGAAAACACAGTGCGAATTGTGCATCCTTTTGCAACTTTTTTTTTCAATTTTTCTTCATTTTTTTCTTTTTTTCCCCTTTTTAAAAACTTTTTTCGTCTTTTTTTTCAAAAAATCATGCATTTTTTTCCAATTTTCCACCCCGTTGTTGCTAACCTTTTTTGCAGCCGAAAATCACGCTCCGTTTTTAACCCAATCCAACCAACTTCCCCGATATAGGAATTACCAGCCGACTGGTTTTTATGATTGTTTAACAGCTCTTAATAAAGTTAACTATAGTACAGACATACTTTTATACAGCCAAACAGTTTGAAAAATGCTATAATGTCCAAAAGTAATATTATATAATCGACGTTAATATGTGCTGTAAGTCCTTATATATAATATACTAAGGCCCTTATTGATATGCCTTCTGATAACATTACAACTACCAGACATCCTCTCTTAATCAGGACATCTCTGTTCTTTATTCTATTTGCCCTCATTCTCTATCTATGGGTAGAACCTGAACTTATATACCACGACTTCGACCAGCTAAGGGACTGCCGCATCTACTCACCCGGTATGACCGTTTTCTCAGACTTCCAGTCGTACCCGGGAAAAATCGTCGATTATTTAGGAGCAAGGCTGTCCCAATTTTTCTTTTTCTCCTGGGCCGGAACCTTGATTATTACCGCATTAGCGGGCTTTTTGTGCCTTGCAGCCGATAAATTAATTATCACTTTTGGCGCCAAAAAACTCCGCCCGCTAAGATTTATCCCTCCCATTATAATCCTTGCCCAGTACGGCCGTTATTACCACTGTCTCCATCAATACATAGCGATTTCAATAGCATTATTGCTTCTTTACATATATATCAAAATACCGTTACTTACGGCCGGCTTTAGACTTATAGTCTTTTTGATTTTCTCCGCTGTGGTTTATGCAGCAGCCGTACAGTCTTTCATTGTTTTCGTTCTCCTATGCGCTATTTTCGAACTTTTTAGAAGAAAATCTATAATTACCGGCCTGTTGTGTTTTCTCTCCGCTCTGTTCGTTCCTATCATTGCAGGTAAATTCATTTACGGCCTGCACTTACAAGATGCATATTACTGGTTGTCTTTTTATCCGACCGAAGGTGATGTAAGTGAAGTTATTCTTGTTTTTGCCTTTCTCCTCTTCTTTCCTGTTACCGCTGTTATCTCTGTTTTATTCGCGTTTTTGTCTAAAAAAACCCGTTCACACCTC
>Ga0272441_10013897_pt1 | contig 11516 bp, 7 predicted proteins | sample SSMProp6N_FD_193582 | JGI IMG/M metagenome (GOLD analysis project Ga0272441, IMG submission 193582) | Marine sediment archaeal communities from Little Sippewissett salt marsh, Falmouth, MA, United States - SSM-Prop-6N | ecosystem: Environmental > Aquatic > Marine > Wetlands > Sediment ... | reverse complement strand
ACCGTGAGCACGAGGTCGGTGCGCATTCGATTCGCTCCCGAATGGATGATGGGGGGGCCTCGTCGTCGCGTCCAAGGGGAATTGTAGACCAAGAAGCCCGCCGGCGCAAGGCAGCAGGAAGACAAGAAGTCGGCAGTCGGCACTCGGCAGTCGGCAGTAAAGCGGGAATGTCGAGCGGGAGAGGGATACGCATGACAGACAAACGTCCACGTCGTCCATCCCGTCCATCCCGTTCACGCTCCGCATGGCGGAAGGCACAAGGCAAGGGACGGTCACGCGGGGCCGTCGGTGAACTCCTTGATCCGTGCGGCGATGGCGTCGCGCACGCGGCGGAACTCGACCATCCGCTCGTCGTCGGTGCCCGTGGACGCCGAGGGGTCGGGGAAGCCCCAGTGGAGCATCTGCCCGCCGCCAGGCCACCGCGGGCAGGCCTCGCGCGCCTCGTCGCAAGTGGTCACGATATAGTCGAACGGGCAGTCGCCAAGCTCATCGATCGTCTTCGAGCGCAGTCGCGCCGTGTCGATGCCCAGTTCGGCCAATGCGCGGATGGCCAGGGGATGGACGCCCCGCGCCACGAGCCCGGCGCTGGCCGCGCTGAATCGGTCGCCCACCTCGTGCCGCAACAGGGCCTCGGCCATCTGGCTACGGCACGAGTTGTGGATGCACAGGAACAGTATGCGAGGCTTCCGTACGTTCTCACCCATGGGCGCTCTCCTTCCATCTTCTCTCCGATGTAACACTTCAGCCGAGTGAAGAGAGTGCGAATCGCGGGCAACGGCTCGTGTGGCACAGCCGTCATCGGCTGTGTCTTCCGGCACTCGCCCCCAAAACCGCCACAGCCGGGGCGGCTGTGCCACACACTTCTCATTCTGCTGAAGTGTTACTCTCCGATTATACCACGCAAGCCGACACGATGTGACCTTCGTCATTACGAGGTGGAAGGGGTGCCTTCGGTGACGCCGCGGGCGGGACTGGTGAGCTTGGCGAAGCCTGTGGTGGCAGCCTGGCCCATGCCCTGCCGGGCCTCGCTTGATCCGCCCCGGAACCGCTGCTATACTCCTGTCATCTGGAGAATTGCGTATGCAGGTGAAGCTGGCGAGTACCGCAGGATTCTGCATGGGCGTGCGCCTGGCGATGGACAAGGTGTTGGCCATCGCCGAGAAGGGCAAAGGCCCCGTGTTCACCCACGGCCCGCTCATCCACAACCGCCAGGCGGTGGAGATGCTTGAGGGCATGGGCATCCGCGACCTCGAGGCGTGCCCCAACGCGCCCCAGTGTGGCACCGTGCTTATCCGCGCACACGGAGTGCCCAAGCAGGTGGCCGAGTCGCTCCACGACCGCGGCTTCGAGGTGGTGGATGCCACGTGTCCCCGTGTGCTCGCGTCGCAACGCCGCGTCGAGCGTCGCGCGGCCGAGGGCTACACGGTGCTCATCGCCGGCGACAAAGACCATGCCGAGGTGGATGGCCTGGTGAGCCACGGGGGCGACCGTTGCCACGTGGTGAGCACGCCCGACGAGGCCCGTTCGGTGGCCTGCGACGAACCGGTGTGCCTGTTGGCGAAGACCACGTTCAACGAGGCGCTCTACCACGAGATCGCCGAGGCCCTACGCGAGCGATTCCCCGAGGTGGAGGTGGTGCAGAGCATCTGCAAGGCCACCCACGAGCGGCAGGAGGAGGTGCGCCAACTCGCCACCGAGGTGGAGGCGATGGTGGTGGTAGGTGGCCTGCACAGCGCGAACACCACGCGGTTGGCCGAGTTGGCGCGGGCGACCGGCACGCCGACGTTTCACGTCGAGACGGCCGACGACCTGGATGTCGAGGCGCTGGCGCAATTCGACCACGTGGGGCTCACCGCGGGGGCTTCGACGCCCAATTGGGTGACGCGTTCGGTGCTCATGGCGCTCGAGGATATCGGGCGGCCGGTGCCGCTGGGCGAGTGGATGCCCTGGCGCGCGTTCGCGGCGCTCACTCGCAGCAACTTCTACTCGGCCATCGCGGCCTCCGCCCTCACCTATGCCTCGTGCCATCTGGCCGGCATCCCCACTGTGCATCCGGTGTTCCCACTCGTGGCCTTCTGCTATATCTTTGCTGTCACCACGCTCAACCGCGTGATGCTGGCGGATGGCGACGAACGCTATATGCCGCCTCGGGTGGCGTTTTTCCGCCACCACGCCCGGCCGTTGCTGGCGATTAGCCTGTTGTTCTGCGGGGGCTCGCTCATGGGCCTCCAGGCGATCCACGCCTGGCGCGCCAGTGTGCTGGTGGTGCTGGCCTATGCGTTGGGCGTGGCCTACAGCGTGCGCCTGGTGCCCACGCGGCTGGTGAGCCTGTTCCGGTATGTGCGGCTCAAGGACCTGCCGGCCTCGAAGGACCTGTTCGTGGCTCTGGCGCTTATGGGTGTGTGTGTGTTGGCGCCGTGGCTGCACGAGCGGATGGCGCTCACACCTGCGGTGGTGGTAGCCTGTGTGTTCGTGTTCGTGCTCACGTTCGTGAAGGCCACGATCGTGGACCTCGCCGATATGCAGGAGGACCGCCTTCAGGGGCGCGAGACGCTGCCCATCGTGCTGGGCGAGCGCAGGACCCGCCGCCATATTGCCACGATGACGCTCACGATGGTGCTGGTGCTCGCGGTGGCCACGGCGGTGGGGTGGACGCCGAGCCTGGGCTGGCTACTGCTCGGCTGCCTGGCCTACCTGCTGGTGTCGCTGTGGGTGTTCTACGACTACATCGTCGGCTCCGACGTGGTGTGCACGCTGGTGGCCGACGGCGCGCTGCTGCTCTCGGGCGCGCTGGCGCTCGTGTGGGCCGTGCTCGCCTAGCCGCCGCTCAGGGCACCCGCACCGACATGGCCGCGCGGAAGCCGAGCCGGTTGTCTGCCGACGTCTCGGCGAGTCGCTCTCTGCGTGCAGGGCGCGAGCCGACGCGACGAACGCGCTGCCCACGCCCCCCCGGGCCGGTGGGATCGGTCTGGTCCCGAGCGTCGTAGACGCCGTAGCGGTCGTAGCACCATTCCTGCACGTTGCCGAGCATGTCGTGGAGCCCCCACGCGTTGGGCCGCTTCTGTCCCACGGGCTGCTGCTTGCCGGGGTCGCTGGTCCAGGCATACTCGCCCAGGGCTTCCTTGTCATCACCAAATGGGTAGAGGGTGGCCGCGCCCGCACGACAGGCATATTCCCACTCGGCCTCGGTGGGGAAGCGGAACTCGCGTCCCGCGTGGCGCTTGGCAAGCCGCGCAAACCACCCCCGGCAGTTCTGCCACGTGAGGAAGCGTGCCGCCAGGCGATTCCTGCCACATGGGTAGCCGTTCGGGTTGCGGCCCATCAACACCAGCCACTGCTCTTGAGTGACCTCGAACTTGCCGAGCCAGAAGGGCCGGGTCAGCCGCACCCGGTGCTGCGGATGCTCGGGGCCCTTCCGCGAGAGTCCCTTCGTGTCCTTCGCAGTGCCCATGATGAACTCGCCGGCTGGGATAAGCACGAGGGTGAGCTTCACGCCGTCCTTCACCTCGATCTCCTGCTCCACCGGCACGCCCAGGGCCTTGGCGGTCTCGCTCTGGCGACGCTTCGCTTCCGCCGCATCGAATGGCCACTTGGTGTAGACCTTCCACGCCACGGGCTTCGGCTTGCAGACGACAGGAGCAGTCCACCCGTTGTCGAACACGAGAACCCGAACCTCCTTGAAGCGCGCTCGCCCGTTGCCGAAAACCGTCAGGACTGGTGAAACAGGGCCAGCGAGCGCGTCTTGCACGTCGATGATCCGCTCGCCAGCCACCCACACCGCCAGGCGCCCACCCCTCGAACCCAGCGCGACATCCACGAACTCGCCCTTAGCGTAGCTGCGCTTCGAGTGCCCTGTGGCCAAGTCACGGGTCTTCCCATTTCTCCGCCTGTTGATGCCAAAGAAGTTCCCGCCATTGAACCATGCCTTCACATTGTCGCCCGAGGCATGCCGCAGACCGACGGTGAGGTTCTTGCCCGCAAGCTTGGCCACCTTGGCGCGGATGATCATGTCCCGCGCCTCGATCTCGTGCTGGATGCCGGCCCTGCCCGTAAGCTCCACCACGCCGTCCGCATATGTCGCCCCTTTGCTGGGCAGGCGCCAGCCGACGGGTTTCGTGGGCGAGGGAAGCAGCCGCACCCACCTGGGATCGCCGTCGGGCGGCAGATCGAACTTTGTGTTCACAGGTCTGACCGGCTTGGGTTGGGGGGGCTTGGGTTTCGGAGGCGCAGGTTTCGGGGGCTGCGGTGTGGGGGCGAGGGCCGTGTCGAACTGCTTGCGGAAGGTGGCGATGTCGCTGCGATGGGCAGCGACGAACTTCGTCTTGCCATACTTGCTCTGGAGTCGGGCGAGATATGCCTCGGCCTTCTTCCAGTCGTTCTTGCCGATGCACGTCTGGATGTTCTTGAACACCACGGCGGCGTTGCGCTCGAGCGCCGCCGACGCGGCGGCGGGGGACGCGGGGCGGGGGACGCGGGACGCGGGTGGCGGAGAGGGGACGGCGGCTCTTCGCGGGGACTGCTTGCCCCATGGGATCAGGAGCAGGATCAGGAACAGGGTTAGGAACGCGGTCGAGGCGATGAAGGCAATCCGCTTCTTGTTGGGTCCGCCGCCCCCATGACGGCCGGTGGGCTGGCGTCGTGTGGCAGCGCGCGATGCGGGGGGCGCCGTGCGGGTGCCTGCCGAGGCATCGGCTCGGGACGCGGACGTGCCGCCCACAACACCAACGCGCGACACGGGTGCGCCGCCGCCAAGGCGGCCTTCGACTCGGTCGAGGGCCTCGATGAGCTTTTCGGCGCTTTCGTAGCGCTCGGCGGGGTTCTTGCGGAGCAGGCGGTGGACGATGCGACAGAGGGCAGGCGGCACGTCGGGCGCGAGTTGCTGGAGCGGCGGCACCTGGGTGGTGACGTGCTTGACGGCCAGTTCCGCCGGGGTGGCGCCATCGAACGGTGGCTTGCCGGCAAGTGCCCTGTAGAACGCGGCGCCGAGGCTGTAGAGGTCGCTCCGTGGGTCGAGCGGCTGGCCTTGCGCGGCCTCGGGCGGCATATAGAGCGGGGTGCCGAGCGCGGCGCCGGTGGCGGTGACGCTCACGTCCACGCCCACCTGCTTGGCGAGGCCGAAGTCGGCCACTTTCACACGGCCTTTGGTGTCAATGAGGATATTGGCGGGCTTGATGTCGCGGTGCAGGATGCCGCTTTCGTGGGCATCGGCCAACGCGGAGGCGGTTTGCCGCATCACCTCGATCGCACGGTCGGGCGCGAGCTTGCCCTCGCGCTTGAGGGTGTCGGAGAGGTTCTCGCCGTCGATGAATTCCATGGCGATGAACTGGTGGCCCTTGTCCTCGCCGACGGCGTAGACCTCGATGATATTGGGGTGGCGCACGGCGGCGGCGGAACGTGCCTCGCGGCTGAAGCGCTCGACGAAGCTGGCGTCGGCGGCCAAGCGTTTTGGCAGCACCTTGAGGGCAACCAGCCGGTCGAGCGATGCCTGCTGTGCTTTGTAGACGGCGCCCATGCCCCCGCGACCGAGAAGCTCCACGATCTCGAACTCGCCGAGCGACTGCCCGATGAGTGGGTCGCCGGGCCGAGGCCGTGGGACCACCTGCCCGGGTGCTTTGAGTGTGGCGTGGCAATTGGGGCAGACAATCGAGCCGGCGACGGCCGACTCGTACTCAAGCTCTTTCCCGCATTGGGGACATTTGGCAGGGCGCTTCGCCACGTTGCGTTTCCTCCTCCGGTGCGCTGGCGTGGCAGCGCCCCATGTTGGTGCGGGGTGATCTTACGGGACGCGAGCCGTGGAGTCAAGCAACGGCGAGGGGGCTGGGGGCCTACTCCCAGGGCTGCTTGCGGCGTCGGCGGCCTTTGCGGCGGGTTTTGTAGGGGCGGCGCGATGCCTGGGGGCGCATGACGTCGGCGGTCTTGCCTTCCATGGCAAGGAGCCTGTCGCGCAGTTCGGCGGCGCGCTCGAAGTCGAGCTTCTCGGCGGCGGCGAGCATCTCGTGCTCGATCTCGCGCACCTGCTCGCGACGGACGTAGCCCTCTTCGGTCTCCCCGACCATCTCGCGCTCGACGCGACTGGGGGCCACGATGTCCTCGATGCCGCGCAGGATTTCCTTCTTCACGGTCTTGGGCGTGATGCCGTGCTCGCGGTTGTAGGCGAGTTGGATGGCGCGGCGGCGGTCGGTCTCGTCGATGGCGCGTTGCATCGATTTGGTGACGCTGTCGGCGTAGAGGATCACCTCGGCGTTGACGTTGCGTGCGGCGCGACCGATGGTCTGGATGAGCGAGGTTTCGGAGCGGAGAAAGCCTTCCTTGTCGGCGTCGAGGATGGCCACGAGCGCGACTTCGGGCAGGTCGAGTCCCTCGCGCAGGAGGTTGATGCCCACAAGCACGTCGAACTCGCCCTGGCGCAACTCGCGCAGGATCTCGACGCGTTCGATGGTTTCGACCTCGGAGTGGAGGTAGCGGCAGCGGAAGCCTTCTTCGAGCATATACTCGCTGAGGTGCTCGGCCAGGCGTTTGGTGAGGGTGGTGACGAGCACGCGTTCGTGGCTCTCGACCCGTTTGGCCACCTCGCCCACGAGGTGCTCGATCTGGCCTGTGGCGGGCACCACGCGGATGGGCGGGTCGGCGAGGCCGGTGGGCCGGATGATCTGCTGGACGACTTGGCCGCCGCAGCGCCCGAGTTCCAGGGGGCTGGGTGTGGCCGACACGTAGAGGGTGCGGTCGCACATCTCCTCCCACTCGGGGAAGGTGAGCGGGCGGTTGTCGAGTGCGGAGGGGAGGCGGAAGCCGTGTTCCACGAGTGTGGTTTTGCGGGAGCGGTCGCCAGCGAACATGGCCTGAAGCTGTGGGAGGGTGACGTGGGATTCGTCGACGATGGTGAGGAACTCGCTGGGGAAGTAGTCGAGCAGCACGTAGGGTCGGCTGCCTGCGGGCCGGCCGCTGAGGTGTCGGGAGTAGTTCTCGATGCCTGGGCAGTAGCCGACCTCGGAAAGCATTTCGAGGTCGTAGCGGGTGCGAGCTTCGAGTCGCTGAGCCTCGATCAGTTTGCCTGCTTTGCGGAGTTCGCCGAGTCGGGTGTCGAGTTCGGCCTCGATGGCTTCGAGCGAGTTGGCGAGCTTGTCCTCGGGGATGACGAAGTGCTTTGCGGGGAAGATCGAGAGGTCGTTGAGCACGCGCACGGTGTTGCCGCTGAGGGTGTCGATTTCCACGATGCGGTCGATCTCATCGCCGAAGAACTCGATGCGGTAGGCCGTCTCGTGGTATGCGGGCGAGATCTCGACCGAGTCGCCGCGAGCGCGGAAGTGGCCGCGGGTGAGTTGGAAGTCGTTGCGGTCGTATTGGATGTCCACGAGGTTGCGGAGGAGTTCGTCGCGGTCGAGTTGTTGGCCTACGCGGACGGGGACGGTCATCTGCTCGTAGTCGGCTGGGGAGCCGAGGCCGAAGATGCACGACACGCTGGCCACGATCACGACGTCGCGGCGGGAGAGGACGGAGCTTGTGGCGGCGAGGCGGAGGCGATCGAGGTCGTCGTTGATCGACGAGTCCTTCTCGATGTAGGTGTCGGTGCTGGGGATGTAGGCTTCGGGCTGGTAGTAGTCGTAGTAGGAGACGAAGTACTCGACGCCGTTGTCGGGGAGGAACTGGCGGAATTCGCTGTAGAGCTGTGCGGCGAGTGTTTTGTTGTGCGAGATGACGAGCGTGGGAATACCGAGTCGTGCGATGAGGTGGGCCATGGTGAAGGTCTTGCCCGAGCCTGTGACGCCGAGGAGTGTTTGCTGCTGTGAGCCTTCGGCGAATCCGTGCGCGAGAGCGTCGATGGCCTGCGGCTGGTCGCCACAGGGTTCGAAGCTCGATTGAACGCGGAAGCGGGCCGTGTCCATCGCCGGCGTCCAGAAGGTGGGTGGTGCCGGGCAGGGCGCTGTCAGGCGTCGTCGTCCTCGTCGTCGCCGGCCTGGTCATCTTTGCCCAGGCCTTCGCTCCAGCACACGACCTTGTCGTGGCCGGTGTTCTTGGCCTGGTAGAGCGCTTCCTCGGCGTTGGCGAGGATGGGGCCGATGCCGCGCATGTCCTCGTCGAACTCGGCGACGCCGACGCTTACGCTGACGATGAGGCCAGTGCCGATATCGGCGAGGGGCCGTGCGGCGCGGACGGCTGCGCGGAGGCGTTCGCCGAGTTTGGCGGCGTGTGCCATGTCGGTGTCGGGCAGGATGATGGCGACCTCGTCGGCGCCGTAGCGGTATCCGCCGTCGACCTCGCGGATGTTGTCCTGCACGAGCGAGGCGATATCCTGGAGCGCGCGGTCGGCCGTGGCGTGGCCGTAGCGCGAGTTGAGCATCTCGAAGTTGTCCACGTCCATGAGCACGAGCGACACGGGCTCGCCGTAGCGTCGGCTGGTGCCTGTGGCTTCGGTGAGTCGGTCGACGAAGTGGCGGCGTGTGTAGAGGCCGGTGAGGCCGTCGATGAGCGCGCGGTCGTAGAGTTCGGGCGCGTGCACGGCGACGGCGACGTGGCGCGAGAGCTGGCCGAGTGCCGAGCTTAGCTTCTGCGACGCGTTGTGGCGCGTGTCGTCGTCGCCTTCGATCGGCACGAACACCTTGAGCACGCCCACGCACTGGCGCGCGACGATGAGCGGCTGGAGGAAGCGCCCACCCTCTTCGTCGACGGCCTCGAAGGGCTTGTGGTGGGTGAGGGCCTGGGCGAGGGCCGCCTCGTCCACGGGCTCGGCCAGTTCCTCGTCGAAGGCGGTTTGGCCGTCGATGTGGCGGGCCTCGTGCTTGGCCGTGCCGTCGTCGGCCACCGTCCACAGGTCGGCGTTGGCCGCTGCCGTGTACTTGACGACGATCTTGAACACCTCGTCGGTGGTCTTCTCGGCGCCGCGTTCCTCGTTGGCCAGTCGCTCGAGGTCGTGGATGGCGGCGACGAGCCGCACCTCGTCGGGCGACGATGCGCGACCATTGCGAGGCTGGTCGTCGGGCTCTTGGTAATGCTGTCGTGAGACGGGCATCTCGCCGCCGAGGTTCCGAATCCAGTCGAGCACCACGAGCAGCACCACGGCGTTGGCCACGGCGAAGACGGCGAAGAGCAGTCCCCAGATGTCGGCCTCGCCGGAGAATCGCCGTGCCACTTCGCGCCCCGCCAGCAGCAGTGTGATGCCGGCCAGTGCCGCAGCGGCGATGAGCAACAGGCTACGCAATCTCATTGTGACGGTTCTCCCCCACGCGGCGGCTCGCCCACTGCCACAAGCTCGCGGACGTTGGCCACGTGGTTGCGGTGGATCCCAGGCACGTTCGCCAAATCGTCGATCCGCTGGAACGGGCCGTGGGCATCGCGGTACTCCACGATCCGCCGAGCCTTTGCGGGGCCAATGCCCGGCAACAGGTCCAGCTCGGCCTCCGACGCCGTGTTCAGGTTCACCCGATAATCGATGCGTTCGCCCGCCTGGAGCAGTCGCACCTCGCGGGCGGCGCCCCATCGGCCTACCGCCACGCGTGCGCCCACCACGCCAAGCAGGGCCAGGCACAGTGCATAGAGCACAATCTGGTCGCGGCGTCCGAGCCACCATGGCGAACGACGGGTCGCACCCAACACATTGCCCCCCTGGCGGCCCGCGGTGCCCATGGCACAGGCGGCGGCGCCAGATCGCTCTTTCTCCTGGAGTCCACGGGGATTATAACGGGGCTCGCGCGCGGTGTCAAATGCCGCCGCGCCGCCGTCGCCGTGGGGCCTGCTGGCGTGCCCCGTCGGCCTCGGCCTCGTCCGCGCCCTCGTCCGAACGGTTGCGGCCACGCAGGTAGAGCCGCACGGGGATCTCAGGGAAGTCCAGGCGTTGGCGCATGGCGTTGGCCAGGTAGCGGCGGTAGGGCGCGTCCACGAGATCGGTGTCGTTGCAGAAGATCACGATGGTCGGCGGCGCCACCCCCACCTGGGTGCCGTAGAGGAACTTGGCGATCCGCCCGAAACGCGGCCTGGGGCTACGCCGCCGCACGGCCTCGCCCAGTGCGCGGTTCACCTCGGCCGTGGTCGCACGCTGGTGGGCTTGTTTGAAGAGTTGCTGTGCCACCTCGAGCGTGGGCATGACCCGCCGGCCCGTCTTGGCCGTCATGAACGACACGGGCGCGTAGCTGAGGACGGGGAGCGCCTCCTGGAGGTAGTCGGCGTAGTCACCCGTCGTGATCTTGCCCTTCGCCAGGTCCCACTTGTTGACCACGATCACACAGGGCTTGAGCTGCTCGCCGATCTCGCTGGCCAGTCGCTTGTCCATCTCGGCCACGTCGGCGGTGACGTCGAGCATCAGCAGCACCACGTCGGCACGTGTGATCGACTGCTGCGAGCGGACGAAGCTATAGAACTCGATGGACGTGCTGATCTTGCGCCGCTTGCGCACGCCCGCCGTGTCGATCGCCACAAAGGTCTTGCCGTCCTTCTCGAACACCACGTCCACCGCGTCGCGCGTGGTGCCAGCCACTTCGCTCACGATCACGCGGTCCTCGCCGGCGATGCTGTTGACGAGCGTGGACTTGCCCACGTTGCGGCGGCCCACGATCGCCAGCTTCATGTCCACGGGCTCGGCGTGGCCGATCAGGTCGGGCGGGAAAGCCGCCTCGATCCTGTCGAGCAACTCGCCACAGCCCTTGCGGTGGAGGGCCGCCACGGCCACGGGCTCACCGAGGCCCAGGCCAAAGAACTCGGCCACCCCCGACTCGTCGCGCGGCGACTCGACCTTGTTGACCACCACCACCACGGGCTTGCCCATCTGGCGCAGGCGTTCGGCGATGGCCTTGTCCTCGGGCAACATGCCGTCGCGCACGTCGGCCATCAGCACCACAACGTCGGCCTGTTCGAGCGCGATCTGGATCTGACGCTCCACGTCGGCCGACAGGCCATCGACGTCGGTGACGCCCATGCCGCCGGTGTCGACCAACTCGAAGGTTGTCTCCCGCTCGACCACGGCACTCACGCGGTCGCGCGTGACGCCGCGCGTGGGCTCCACGATCGCCACGCGCCGGCCCACCAACGCGTTGAAGAGCGTGGATTTGCCCACATTGGGCCGGCCCACTATCGCAGCACAGGGTAACGCCATTGGGATCACCAAGCAAAGAAGGCCCGCCCAGGGAAGGCGCTCAGGACAACGCGGGCGGGCGCGGGAACATCATTCCTCGGTTTCGGTCGCTGTGGGATACAGCAGCTCGCGGTCGCGCGGCTCCAGGTGCACCTCGCTGATCGGCGTGCCGTCGGACGCACGGCGCATCAGGAAGTAGACCACCGTTTTCGCCGTGGCGCTGTAGGCCACCACGAACGACAGAAACACCAGGTCGAGAAGCAGGCGGTCGGCCATGAGGAAAAAGGCCAGCACCCGCTCGCCGCCCGAGCTTGGTCCCAACGTGGGCCCGCCGATCATATAGTGGTACACCACCTCGAACTTGCCCAGCATGCCCGTGGCCAGCGGCCACAACGTGGCCCACTCGGCGGCCACGCGCACCACGTAAACGAACGCCAGGCACGCCGCGCCGTGA
>Ga0272441_10013896_pt1 | contig 11517 bp, 2 predicted proteins | sample SSMProp6N_FD_193582 | JGI IMG/M metagenome (GOLD analysis project Ga0272441, IMG submission 193582) | Marine sediment archaeal communities from Little Sippewissett salt marsh, Falmouth, MA, United States - SSM-Prop-6N | ecosystem: Environmental > Aquatic > Marine > Wetlands > Sediment ... | reverse complement strand
ACCCAGCCCATCTTCTCACAGGGCTTGCCGTGCCCGCGGGGCCCGAAACTCCCGTTCGGCTGCGGCTCGTCCCAGGTCATCCAGATCAGGCGGGGCCAGTCGGGGTGCTTCTGGCAGTAGTCCTCGACGCGCTTGACCTCGGCGAGGAAGTCGGCCTTGTTGTGGTTGACCGCCTTGATCAGTTTGCCTCCGCCCCACTGCGGGCCCAGGTCGGCGTCCGACCACAGCGTCACCCGCGCCACCACCCCGTGCGACTTGAGCCACTGGATCTTCTTGCCCAGGGCCTCCAGGTCCACGTGCCGCTTGCCGTCGGCGCCCCGGACGAACCGGAAGATGCCTCGCCCGACGTTGACGTGGTTGAATCCGGTCTTGCTGCAGACGCGCATCGTCTCGTCGTTGAGGGGATCGGATTGCAGGATAGGGCCGACGGAGATGTCGCGAAGAACCGGCATGGCCATGTCCTGGACGCGCAGACTGATGGGGATGGTCCGCAGCGCCTTGCCGGAAGCGAGCAGTTGCACCTGCCCGCGGTACGTGCCCGCCTCGGCGTCGGCCGGGACCACGAAGTTCAGGACGAAATACGGCATGCCCTTCTCGGCCGACAGATCCACCGGCTTGTCGTGCGGGAACAACAGGTGCGATCGCTTCGCGCCGAGAAAGCCGGGCAGGTACTCCACCTCGTCCAGCGCCAAGCGCCCGCCGCCGGGGCCCGCCAGGGCCCCGCCTTCCACCGTCACCTGGACCTTCTGCAGCGGCTTGGTGTGATAGACGCCGAGGCAATAGACGACGCGCTGGCCTTTCAGGCCGAACCGGTCCAGGCGATCGGCGTGCTCGCGCGGATACGGCATCGCGCAGTACGGGTTGGATCGTTCCAGGCAATAGCCCAGCGGCATGTGCGTCGGTCGGGCCAGCACGAACAGGTCGTCCTTGACGTGCGGGGCGAGCAGTTCGTCGAAGCGGACGTTCACCTTGGGCTGCTCCATGAGCACCGCGTCGTCGAGCCACCACGTCCCCGGCCGGTTCGCCGGCCGGACGAACTGCGGGCGCTGGTCCAGCGTCAGGATGAGTTTGGCCTCGTCGGCGGCCGCCGTCATGCACATCTCCGGCAGGCCCCATGGGGTGAAGTTGCGGACCAGCGGCAGCATCTTGAACCAGTCGCGGGTGTAGCACTGCGGAAAGATCCACGCCGCCCGGCTGATGTCGAAGTTTCGCTTGAGGTTCCGTTTCGTCCGCTCGTCGAGGCCGGTCTTGATGATCTTGCCGTCCCAGTCGGTCAGCCGTTGACCTCGGGAGTCGGTGAAGATCCCGCGCCACCCGCTGTTGAAGCCGGTCAGGGTCGCGTAGCCGCCGCGGGACGTGTGAATCCCGTGACGGGACACGTCCTGGGTCTTGCCCCAGACGCCGAAGTAATAGGGGCTTCCCTTGTGCAAGGCGATCTTGCCCGCGTAGCGCAGCGCCTGCCGCCGCGTGCCCCGCAGGCGGACCGCCGAGGCGCCCGACCGCTTCACCTCCGCGTCCAGACGCCCGTCGGTTTCCCAGCCGGAAACGGACTGGTCCTTGGCCTTGCCCGCCTGCTCGAAGCCGGCGTTGGCGATCAGGTTGTGCGAACTGCCGACGACGTCCAGCCGCTGCTGCTTGCCCGAGGCCTTGGCCGTGTTGGTGATGCGGTAGCGCAGCGTCTGGCCCTTATCGATGGACGGGACGATAAAGACGATCTCGTTGTTGCCCTGCTGGTCCGCCGGGCGGATCGACTCGATCATGTGGGGGATTTCCCGCCCCTTCTCGTCGTAGACGTGGTAGCCGGCCGGGTTGAGGCTCCCGGCCGGCAGGTTCCGCCCGAAGACCTTGTAGACCGTCATGATGACGGGCCATTGGGTCTTCTTCTCGGGCGAGGTGTTCTGGATGTCCACCGCCACGTCGTAATCGCTCAGGGGCGCCGCGGCTGCGGGCGGGATGCCGGCGCAGGCCGCCCACAGCAGCGCCAGGGCCGCCGTATGGAAGAGCCTTGGTCGCCCTGTCGTTTGGGATCGGATCATGTGACACCTCGATGGTTTCAACAACTGCCTTCCGGCCGCGCCGACCGCGAGCCGTTTCCAGGATGCATTCTACCGCTTGCCCGCCCGGGAGGCCAAGCGCCGCATTGGGCGGACCCCGGCGGTTCGGCGGACGCGGCGCGCAGTTGCTTTGACTCGCCCGCGGCGGGGTGAGACAATCCGCGACGGCGTCCGGCCGACGGATCCCGTGTGCCGGGACGGAAGGAACATGGCATGAGGCTCCGACGCGAGTTGGGCTTCTGGGCGGTCTTCTGCATATCGTCCGGGGCGATGATCAGCAGCGGGCTGTTCGTCCTGCCCGGGCAGGCGTTCAAGTTCGCCGGCCCGGCCGTGATCGTCGCCTACGCCCTGGCCAGCCTCATGGTGCTCCCGGCCCTGCTGTCGAAGGCCGAAATGTCCACCGCCATGCCCACCAGCGGCGGGGGGTACTTCTTCGTCGAGCGGAGCATGGGCGCCCTGCCCGGGACCCTGGCGGGCCTGGCGGGTTGGTTTTCCATCGCGCTGAAGAGCGCGTTCGCCATGATCGGCATCGGGGCCTTCGCCCGTCTGATCTGGCCGGAGGCGGACCTGACCGACGCGCAGTGGGCCCAACTGATCAAGGCCGTCGCGGTCGCCTGCTGCGTGGTGTTCGTGATGTTGAACGTCCTGAGCGTCAAGATCGCCGGCGGCGTTCAGATCGCGATGGTGGTGGTCCTGCTGGCGATTCTCGGGTTGTTCATCGTCGCCGGCGCGCCGCACGTCCGCCAGCACCCCAACTTCGACAACCTCATGCAGGCCGGGTGGGAGGACGTCTTCGCCACCGCGGCGCTGGTGTTCGTGTCGTTCGGCGGGCTGACCAAGATCGCCGCCATCGGCGAGGAGGTCCGCAAGCCCGAGCGGAACATCCCGCGGGCGATGCTCCTGTCGTGGGTCGCGGTGTCGCTGGTGTACATCGCGTCGGTTCTGGTGATGGTGGGCGTGACGGACAAAGCCGCCCTCGGCGCCGGTGCGTACGGGTCCCTGACGCCGCTGTCGCTGGCGGCCAGCCGGTTCATGGGCCGGGGCGGGGCGATCCTGCTGGCCGCCGCGGCGATCATGGCCTTCGTCACCACCGGCAACAGCGGCATCCTGGCGGCGTCCCGAAGCCCTCTGGCGATGAGCCGGGACAACCTGCTGCCCCGCGGCCTGGGCAAGGTCTCCGCCCGCTTCGGCACGCCGGCGGTCAGCATCGTCCTGACCGGCGGGTTCATGGTCGCGATGATCGTCTTACTGAGCATCCCCGACCTGGTCAAGGTCGCCAGCACGATGATGTTGATCCTGTTCCTGCTGATGAACGTCGCCGTGCTGATCATGCGCGGCAGCCGGATTCGCAATTACCGCCCCGCGTTCCGCGCGCCGCTGTTTCCATGGCTCCAGTTGGCGGGCATCGCCACCTATGCGTTCCTTATCGTGATCATGACCCGGCGGATGACCCCGCTGCCGCTGGTCACGACGGCGGTGTTCCTGCTGGGCGGCACGCTGTGGTACGTCCTGTACGTCCGCCGCCGCACCACGCGCGAAAGCGCCTTGGTGTATATGGTCCGATCGGCCGTGTCCAAAGCCATCTACCGCAGCACGCTGGAAGAGGAACTCAAGGACATCGCCCTGGACCGCGACGAGATCACCCAGGACCGGTTCGACCACCTGATCCGCCGGTGCGGCATCCTCGACCTGCCGGGGCCGATCGACGCCGACGAGATGTTCGTTCTGGCGGCGTCGGAACTGGCGCCGCGGATCGGCGTCGCCGAAGACGAACTGCTGGCGCTGTTCCAGCAGCGCGAGGCCCAGTCCAGCACCGTGATCCAGCCGGGGCTGGCGATCCCGCACGTGATCGTGGAAGGCCGAGGCCTCTTCGACGTTCTGATGGTCCGCTGCAGGGCGGGCGTCCGCTTCCCGGGCGCCGGCGAGCCGGTGCGGATCGGCTTCGTTCTGGTCGGGTCCGCCGACGAGAGGAATTTCCACCTCCGGGCGCTGATGGCGGTGGCCAGCATCGTCCAGGAGCCCCACTTCAGGCAGCGTTGGCTGGAGGCGCCCGACCCGGAGCACCTCCGCGACATCGTGCTGTTGTCGAGCCGGCCTCGCTGACCCCCCCGGCGCGCCCGTCGCGCCGCCGATTCCGTGCACCGCCTTCTCCCTTCTCCCGCCGGCCTTGACGCGCCGCGGCGCGACGATAGTCTGGGTGCCATCTTTCATCCAGGCTCGGAGGCGGGCGAACCGAGGAGACTCCATGAACTCGCGCAAGACACGATGGGCAACGGCGGCGGCGTGCGTGCTGGCCTGGGCGGCGACGGCTTGGGCGGACTATGACGTCCGCGTGGACCTGAAGAACCTCTCCGGCGAGGCCAAGACCCACTGGCCCGTGATCCTGCGGGTGTACGCGGCCTTTGGCCGGGACCTGCCGGCCGCCTCGATCAACCCCAAGGGCTTCCACGTCTACGACCCCGCCGGCAAGGAAATCCCCCATATGATCGAGGCGATCCCGCCGTACGACCAGTTGGGCAACGACGAGATCGTCTTCGTCATCGACAAGATCGCCCCGGGCCAGGTGCTCAGTTACCGGATCACCAACACGGCCGACCGCAGCGCGGTCCAGACGAGGATCGACGTGGTGGGCAGTGCCCACAACCTGATCGCCAACGGCTCCTTCGACGCCGTCGAGGACGGGCGTCCCGCCGGCTTCAGCCCGCCGGCCGAATCCGACGCGCGGGTCAAACACGCCGGCAAGGCCTCGCTGAAACTCACCGCCGACAGCAAGACGGTCGTCAGCAAGTACGCCAAGCCCGTCGGACTGCGCAAGGATTCTTGGTACTACTTCGGCGCCTGGAGCAAGACCGACCACGTCAGCCGATTCGGCTACCAGGCCGGGCGGGCGGCGCACTTCCGCATCGGCGGCTTCAGGCCCACCGACCCCAAAGACCGCGGCGCCCGCACCGGCGCCGTCGTCAGCCAGTGCAGCACCCGCGACTGGCTCAAGACCACCTTCGAGTACCGCGGGCACACCGGCTGGGGCATGGACATCCACGCCGCCAAGGCCTTCACCGACGGCCCGGCCACGGTCGAGTTAGTCCTCGCCCAGCGCCGTCACTACTACATGGACAAGAACGCCACCCGCGGCACGTGGTGGCTGGATGACGCGGTGTTCATGGCCCAGCCCGAGGTCACCGTCCGGTTCGACCTCGCCGTCAAGGCGCTGATGCGGCGCGGCGTGTTCCTGTTCACGCGACCCAACTCGATGTTCATGGGGCGCCTCAAGGACGAGAACAACCACAACGACCCGCAGGAGTGGTGCGCGTTTCCGTACGCCCACGAGCGCCTGCGGCGCCTGGACGCGTTCGCGCTGAAAGGCCAACGGGTCAGTTACGCCCTCGGCGTCTATCACGACCGCGCGCTGCGGAGCCTTTCGGTGCGCCTGCCCGACATGGCGCTGGCCGGGCCCGGCGGGGCGAAGATCCCCGTCGAGTTGGTCGAGTACTGCCCGGGGTACATCGGGCCCGACCGCAACCGGTACATGCAGATCCTCAATTCGGCCGACGGCGTCGCGCCCGTCGAACCCAAGGGCGACACCGGCGTGCGGTACTTGTTCCTGACGTTCCGCGTGCCGTCCGACGCCAAGCCCGGGCGCTACGCCGGGCGGGCCGACGTGCTGGTGGACGGCCGGACCCTCCAGACCGTCCCCGTCGCCCTCCGCGTCCAGGACCTCGCCCAGCCGGCGGTCAACGACGTGTACGTCGGCCTGATCTTCCAGTCCTCCAGCCCGCGGTTCGACGACGAGGCCCTGGAAGTCTATGCCCGATCGGGCTTCACCTGCCTGACGCGGTTCGGGGGGTTCCTGGCCTACGAGAAAGACCCGGCCGGCCAGTGGCAGGTGGACCTGAAGGCGCTCGGCAAGACGATGACGTGGGTCAAGAAACACGGCATCGGCGCGGTGTGCGTGTTCAGCGACTTCGACGTCGGGCCCCGTTGGGACGGCGGGGCGCTGCTGAAGCGGACGCGCCCGGCCGAGTTCGCCAAGGCCGGCCCGACCTGGGGCGACAAACTCAAGACGGCCGAGGCCGCCTACAAGGCGCAGATCAAACGCATCGAGGCGGCGCGCAAGAAACACCCCGACTGGCCGACCTTCATCTACATGACCTTCGACGAGCCCAACCTCCGCGGGGGGGTCAACGGCAAGCCCGAACCGGCCATGGGATGGGTCAAGCAAGTCGCCCCGAACGCCCTGACGACCCTGGACGTGCAGTTCGACCCGCTCGAGGTCTGCGCCAAGTGGTACACGATGCCCGCCTTCGACAACCCCGCCGACTGGGCCGGACCCGAACTGTACCGCTGGGTCAAGAAGCGCAGCGGCGACTTCGGCTACTGCGGCCAGCCCGCCTGCGCCGAGTGGTCGCGCTACCAGGGCGGGATGCTGATGATCACGACCGGCGCGCGGTACTTCCACGGCTGGCACCTCCAGAACGCCAACAGCCAGGTCGCCTACGACGGGCGGACCAAGCGCCTCGGCCGGGCGATCAGCATGATCGCCTGGGCCGACGGGCTGAACGACCTGAAGTGCCACCGCCTGCTCGCCGACGCGATCGCCGCCGCACCGAAAGCCTCCGACCCCAAGGCCCTCGCCGCCGCCAAGGCCGCCCGGGAGTACCTCCACGACGTCTTCGAGACCTTCAACGGCGACCACAAGCAGCGCTGGCCGATCGAGCCGTTCCTGGGCCTGGCCAGCGACTGGGGCTACGACCGCTTCTACGACGACTGGCAGGAGCAGATGGCCCGCCACGCCGCCGCCATCGGCGCCGTCAAGTGGATTGACTGACGCCGCCGGGGTCCCATGAGACCGGGCGCGGGCGGCGACCGGACGGCCTTGGCCGAGGGACGACGCCTGGCCCTCCCGGCCGGCGAGGATTCCGACCGATCCGCCCGAAGCCGGTCCTGGCCTGCCGGACTTGGACAAGAAACGCTTGACAGAGGACCGGGCAGCGAAGCCAATGTCACCTGTCGGCCGACAGGCAGAGCGAACGCCTCATTCACCTGTGAGAGGAACACCCGATGAACAAGTCCATTCTTCCGGCGATAGCGGCCGTATCGATTCTCGCGGCGGCGACCAGCCCGGCCGGGGCGGGCGAGGGACGCATCACCGAGTGGCTCCTGGCGGGGCCCTTCCAGGAAGGCGGCAAGCCGGCCGAGTTCCTCACCGCCGACCCGCTGGGCAAACCGGCGGCGCTGGCCCCGTCCGACGGCGCGGCCGCGGGCAACAAGAAGTGGGTCAAGTACGCCACGCGGACCGGGTTCATCAACGTCAATGACAAGGACGTTCCGGTCGGCACGCGCCGCCCGGCGGCCTTCGCCGCCTTCGTGTACGTCCAATCCCCGAAGGTCCAGCCGGCCAAACTGACGCTGACTTTCTCCGACGGCGTGGTGGCCTACCTCAACGGGCTGGAGGTGTTTGGCCAGCCGAACGGCGGCCGCAACACCGTCGATGGGTTCAAGACCGACGTCCTCCTGGGCGCCGGCTGGAACCGCCTGCACGTCAAGTGCGCCTGGTTCGCCCGCTTCCGGGCGACGTGGAGTTTCGGCGCCCGCCTGACCGCGCCGGACATGTCCGACCTGGACGGCGTGAAACTGACGGTCGTGAATCCCTACAAGGACGGCAAGATCGCCCCGCCCAAGTACGTCGCGTTCATCCACGCGTTCACCATCGAGCACTTCGGCATCCACCGCGTCCTGCTGAAGAACATCTCGCCGATGGACCTGCCCGGCGCCAAACTGGTGGTCCGCGGCAAGGGCGGCCAGACGCTCCAGACCAACGACCTGGGCACACTCAAGGCCCTCAGCCGGGCCGAGGTGGACATCGACACCGACGAAGTGTCCTTCCAGCAGAACTGGCCGGGGGCGGTGGCCGAGGTCGCCTACGACGGCGGGAAGGTCACCGCGCCGCTGGCGCCGCTGAAGATCGAAGGCGCGCAGGTCGTCGAGTACGAGACGCCCCACATCCAGCGGATGAAGCCCTGGGCGGCGGGGCGAGTGAAGATCCTGCTGCTGGTCCGCGGTAGCAACCGCCAGACCATCGAACTGGTCCAGCGTGGGGACTTCGAGTGGCACCTGGTGGACACGGCCGGCAAGACGGACGAACTGGACAAGCAGATCAAACGGGAACTGGCCAACAACCGCTTCGACTGCATCGTCGTCGCCGCCCAGAGTTGGAAGAAGATGCCGGCGCTGGATGAGATTCAAGCGGCCGTGAATAAGGGCACGGGCCTGGTGGTCGTCACGCCGGCCGACCTGCCGGAGGCGATGGACAAACTGCTGGGCCTGGAAGACAGCGCCGCGCTGGTCAAGCAGCGGACCCGCACCGGCAAGATCGAGCCGGGGGCCTGGAAATCCCCCGCCGCCGGCGGCGCGAAGGCCGAGTCCGCCGGGGCCGAAGCCGCCCGCCTGTCGCACCCGATTCTGGTCGGCGAGTTTCTGCCGGCCTTGCCGCCGGTGGGCCCGGCGCCGCTGAAAGCGGCCGCCGACGCCGCCGTGATCGCCAAGGCCGGCGACGCGCCGGTCGTGATCGTCCGCGAAGCCAAGCCCGTACGAACGGTCGTGCTGAACTTCGGGCGCGGCTCGTCGCTGATCTGGCCGATCCGGCGGGAGATGTTCCTTGATGACTACCGCCTGCCGGTCTGGGAGCGCCAGTGGTCGCTTCTGCTCAAGAGCATCCTGTGGGCTTCCAAGAAAGACGGCGCGGTCAAGGTCTTCTGCGAGACGGCTGGCAAGTGGGCCCGCGATGGCGGCAGGCCCCCGGGCGTCGGGGTGGACGTCTTTGGCGCCGCCGACAAGGCCGCCGTCAAGGCCGCCCCGACGGTCCGCGGCCATGGCTACGCCGCCCGCTCGCTGGGGGCGGTGTCGTTCAGCAAGGTCGCCGCCGGGCTGGCGGGGGGCCGACGGCTGCCCGCCGACATGCCCGCCGGCGCCAACGAGATCGACGTGGTCCTCCGCGACGCCGGCGGCAAGGTCCTCTGGTGGGCCTGGACGGTCCTGAACGTCCAGCCGCGGGGGTCGATCGGCAAGATCGCCGTCACCCCGGACGAAAAGGAAAAAGACTACATCAAGCCGGGCGACGAGATCGCCTTCACGGTCCCCGGCAAGGCCGACGCCGACGGGCTGACCCTCACCGGCCGGCTGCTGGACAACCACGGCCGATGCGTCGCCGAAAAGCGGGCCCAGGTCGCCAAGGGCGGCTTCTCCGAGACGTTCGCCTTCAAGGCCGACGGGCTGCTGACCACCGTCGGACGCTTCCAGGCCGAACTGGCCGGCAAGACCGCCGTCGAGGCCCGCGGCGAGGCCCTCTTCTTCGTCCGCCACCCGTTCGTCTGGGACCAGTACGAGCCGGTCCTCTGGCTGACGCGCAGCCGGACCAACTGGTACTACGACCTCGACTATTTCCGCATGCTCAACGACGTGATGTGGATCCCCAACGGCTGGAGCACCTGGTACAGCCCCAACGGCGCGCACCGGGCCATGGTCGTCAACGCCGGCATGGAAGGCTTCGGCATGGAGAGCCTGCACTTCTTCTCCATGAACCACAACTGGACCCGCGCCACCTTCGAGATGCGGCGGAACAAGTTCAAACAGACCAAGGACATCCGCTGGCTGCGCCGCACGCCCATCGACAAGGCCACCGGCGTGCCGATGGACAGCGATAAGATCGACTACGACAAACTGCGTCTCGGCAACGACCCGTACAACAGTTTCTTCCCGCTGGACGACCCGAAGTACCTGGCGTTCACCCGCCGGAAGATCGCCGCCCAGATCAAGGGCGTGCGGCGGTACAACCCGATCGCCTACGACCTGATGGACGAGGGCTCGTACACCTCCTACGCCCGCGGGTTCGACTTCGACTTCTCGAAGGTCTCGCTCGAGAACTTCCGCAAATGGCTCCAGACCCAGTACCGGACCATGGGCGCAGGCAAGCCCGACCTGAAGGCCCTGAACGCCGAATGGGGCACCGCCTTCAAGACCTGGGATGAGGTCATGCCCATGCACACCCAGCAGGTCCGCCGGCACGCCCGGGGCAAGAAACTGCCCTCCTACGGGCCCTGGGTCGATCACCGCAAGTACAACGACATCGTTTACAACAACTACATCAAGGTCTGCTCCGACGCCGCGCGCGCGGCCGGCGACGACGACGCCTACGTCGGCATCGGCGGCGGGCAGAGGCCCAACCCCTACGGCGGGTGGGACTACTGGCTGGTCACCAACCACTTCACCTGGATCGAGAACTACTTCGAGGACACCACCGAGTACATCCGCTCGTTCAACACGCCCGACCGCAAACTCAAGGCCTGCCCCGGCGCCGACGTGTGGTGGTCGGTCAAACTCGGCAACGTGGGCTTCTACCGCTGGGTGGACTACGGGCACATCCGCGGGGACTTCTCCCTGCTGCCCCGCGGGCGAGACACCGCCAAACAACTCGAGGAAGTCCGCGGGCGGGGCTTCTCCAAGTTGCTCTACCATGCCCAGGCCACCGACGAGCCGATCGGCATCCACTACAGCCAGTCGAGCATTCAACTGTCGTGCATCAAGGGCGGGCCCGGATCGGCTGACCATTTCGGCAACGGCGGGCCGCTGTTGGCCAAACTGGGTTTCTACCACCTCATCGAGGAACTGGGCTACCAGTACAAGTTCGTCTCCTACGCTCAGGTCGAGCGGGGCCACCTCCAGCAAGCCAAGTACAAGGTGATGATCCTGCCCGAGTCGGCCGCCCTGAGCGACTCCGAGGCCGCCAACCTGAAGGAATGGGTGACCAATGGCGGCGTGCTGGTGGCCGACCGGTGGACCGGTGACTGGACCGACCACGGGAAGAAGCGCGAAAAGAGCGTTCTGGAACACTACTTTGAGATCGACCCCGCCAAGGCCGCCGACAAGCAGGTCGGCAAGGGCTGGGTGATCTACCTCGCCGGCGCCTGGCCCATCCAGTACTGGACCGCCCGGCAGGGCAAGGACGTCAAGCCGTACTGGGACAAGATGTCCGACGCCTTGGCCAAGGGCGGCATCAAAGGCCCGCGGGCGCGGATGTTCACGGCCGAGGGCAGCCACGCGCGGCGGACCGAAATCCGCTACTTCAACCTCGGCAAGATCCGCTATCACGTCATCAGCGCCGACGTGCCGGGCAAGTACGTCTTCGCCGCCACGAGCCCCGGGCACGTGTACGACATGCGCGACGGGCGCTACGACGGGGCGGATGGGAAGATCGAGGTATCGACCACGGCGCCGTTCCCGGCCCTGGTGGCGGTGGCGCCGTACAAGATCGAAGCCGTCTGGGCCAAGGTCGATAAGGCGGCAATCAAGGGCGGCGAGGCCGTGAAGATCGCTGCGGCCGTCCAGACTCACATACCCGGGCGCCTGGATGCCGACCAAATCCACGCCCTGCACTTCCGCGTCTACGGCCCGGACGGCGTGGAGCGGC